>OHBJ01001362.1_pt1 | contig 16673 bp, 13 predicted proteins | sample 1577241 | NCBI WGS metagenome assembly OHBJ01 (sample SAMEA3541594, study PRJEB24748) | human gut metagenome | biome: human gut; feature: human-associated habitat; material: faeces | place: China | collected 2012 | reverse complement strand
TCTATATTTATTTTATACCAAGGAGGCAATCCAGCGGTCGCGCTCTCCGGGGAGGAGGTCGATTACCGGGATTTCAATCATTGTATAGCAACCGGGCTGCAGGCGCATTGCGGCGCGGGCGCAGCATACCAGTATCTGGCCGGTGAGGGCAGGGTTGTTTATCTTCATGTCGAATTCGAGGAGCTGGTTCTGTGTGCGGCCTGAAACGCCTTTGCGCACGAGGTTGACGCCGTGGCCCATGTCCTTGAGGGCGTCTACGCTTTCTACGGCGCGGACGTGCGTTTCGTCGGAGGCGAAATAGGGGTCTGCCTTGATGGCGGCGGCTACTTTCTCTATCTCATAGCCGGGGAGAAGCTCTACATAGACCATGCGGCGGTGTATGCCGGTGCCAGTGGGGATTGTCATCGAGAGGGCGTCTTTGACACCTTCTATCGCTTTGACGGCCACTGTGTGGCCCATGCTCATGCCGGGACCGAAGTTGGTGTAAGTGACCCCTTTGGGAGCGATGGCTTCCATCAGGGTGCGGACAACGGAGTCGGAGCCCGGATCCCAGCCGGCGGAGATGACGGAGACTTTGCCATGTTCGCGGGCCGTTTCGCCCAGCGACTTGCGGAGTGCAGGAATTTGGGTGTGGATGTCGAAACTGTCGACAGTGTTTATGCCCAGAGAGAGGATGTCTTTGGCATATTCCTCGACTTTGCGTGTGGGAGTTGCGAGGATGGCGACGTCAACTTCCTTGAGGTCGCGGATGTTTGCTACGACGGGGATGTCGCGGAGTTCGGGAACGGTTTCAGTAGGGTTGCGGCGGACTACGCCGGCCACTTCAAAATCATCGGCAGCCTGGAGCGCTTCGAGCGCAAAACGGCCGATATTGCCATAGCCTACTATGGCGGCACGAATCTTTTTCATACAGATCTTCAAATTTCTAATTTGGGTTCAGACCGCAAAGATAGGAAAAATTGTTGAAAAAAGAGATATGGTGCCCCGTTTTTTTTATCGATTTAACAAAAAAGAAGCGCAAGTAAATATGGAGCGCAGGCCTCCCGGCCTGCGAAAAAACGCCGATAAAAAACCGGAATGCGATGTCGTTTTACGCAGGCCGGGAGGCCTGCGTTCCATATTTACCTGCGCTCCATATCAGTTTACTTTTTCAGCAGTTCGTTTACGCGGTCTTGCACTTCGCGGTAGGTGGAGCCGAGGTTGTCGCGGCGTGTGCGGCCGTTGCCGTAAACACCTTGGATGGCTTTCTGAGCCTGCTCGTCGATGCTTCCGGAGGGAGCTTCCGCGGGAGTTTCGGCAGAGGCCGGGGTCGCGGGAGCAGCTTCCTTCGCCGGAGTAGCGGGAGCATTTTCAGAAGCGGAAGGGGAGGCTTCGTCAGCGGGAGCGGCGTCTTGCGGCAGAGTGTTTTCTGGCGCCTGTGCCGAGTCGGCCGGAGCCGAAGCGGTGTCGGCTATGCCTTCGCTGTCTGGAGCCACGGTCTCTTCCTGGTTGCCCGGAACGAGCCACCATATCAGCAGTCCGATGGCGGCAAGCACGCAGACGGCAAGGATGGCGATAACGCCCTTCTTGGGAGGCTTAGGGCCACCGTCACTGCCGTCTTTAATCGGTTCGGTGAGAGATTCAGGTGCTTCTGGTTCCGTCGGTTCGGGGACAACAACGTCTATTTCTTCATCATCCTCTTTGGCGAGGTTGAAGGTGCGTTTTTCAGCCTTGTCAAGGTTGAAAGTACGTTTCTTTTTGTCGTTTGCCATGGTAGGAGGGTGTTATCAGGTGAAAAGGTCAACAAGAGTCTGGAGACCGCCGTCGAAACCTTTGCCGACGGCTTCGAACTCCCAGTCGCCGTCGTCGTTGAGTTTCACTGCACCGGCAATAACGGCAGTTTCGCTGGAGAATTTCTCCTTGAGGTTGTAGGCGCACATCTCCTTACCGTTTTCGATGTCAATAATCGCTATTTTGGGATTCCTGACATCGCGGAAAGTGATGGGTTTACGGCCTTTGGGGTTGTTTATAGTTACGGTGAAGTCGATTTCGACGATTCCGGGACGCACGCGGTTTAGGTCGAGGCGCATAGTCTCGCCGTTTTCCTCGCCGTCTTCGTCGTCGCCGCCGAGGTCGTCGAACGAGCCTACCAGCGCATTGTCAGTGGAGAGGGGAGCGGTCTGGACTCTCCAGTTTTTCTTGCTGCCGAACTGGTTGTGGTCGTAGGGAGCATCCTCGACGTTTTTCATATAGTCAAGTTCGCTGCCTGTACCGTCGAAGAGCAGGGTGCGGCGCTCCGAGTTGTAGAATACGAAGTCGGCGTTGTCGTCGATGATGCCGTCTTCGGTGAGCATGAAGGCCTCGGCGTCGAGGTCACCCTCACCCTCCCACGAGAGTTCTACGCGCAGGTAGTTGAGACTTTCGTTATCTTCTTTGATGAGTTTGAAGCGCTCACCTTTGTCAAGATTGAAACGTGGTGGCATAATTTATGTTTTTGAAAATTAAAAATATCAGTAGCTCATAATCGGTGGTTAAGAGCTGCTATCGTTAATGTGTGTAATTCTCAGGTAAAGAGGTTCACAAGAGTCTGGAGACCGCCTTCGTAAGCGTTGCCGACGGCCTTGAACAACCAGTCGCCGTCCTCGTTTACGATGAAGGCACCGGTCACGAGGGCCGTCTCGTTGGTGAAGTCTTCGTTGAGCTCATATCGGCAGAGTTCTTTGTTGGCGTCTTCATCGATGATGGCAATCGAGGCGTTGGCAACGTCCTTGAAAGTACCGCCTTCATGGATTGAGGCCGTAATATCAATTTCGGAGATATTAGGGTCCACTTTCATGAGGTTCAGGTGCATGACTTCGAGGCCGCCTTCGCGCACGTCGAGCGAGCCTTTCACGGCGCCGTCGGCCGACATCGGGGGTACCGAAGCCAACCATTTGCGTTTGTTGCCGTGCACGGCTTTGTCGAAGGGCACTTCGCGGCACTCGGAGTTGTAGAACACGAAGTCTTCGGGGCGTGTGATGGTACCTCCGTCGTCGAGCAGGAAAGCCTCCACGTCGAGGTCGGCGTCGCCGTTCCAGCGCAGTTCCACACGGATGTTGTCAAGGCCGGCATCTTTGCTCAGGTTGAAGCTCTGGCCTTTGTCAAGGTTGAAATTGAAGTCCATTTTCTATATCTTTTTGAGTGTTGATGTCCTATTTGTCGAGGCCGAACTTTTTGCGTAACGCCTGATATTGGGCTACGGTTTTCTGGTATTCGGCCTTTTTTGCGGCGGTGAGCGGCGAAGCGAGTTGCGCTTCGGCCACTTTAGCGTTTTTGGAGGCGCGGTTAAGTTGCGAGCAGGCGGAGGCCATTTTGGAGTTGCCCTCGTTCATAAAGATGGTTTTGGCCTTGGTGTACTGTTCCGCTTTCATAAAGGCGAGCGCCTCGGGATTGCCGATTTTCACTGTGGGCGCGGCTTTCTTCCGGGCCTGGGGCGGCAGGGGCGGTATGCCCGAAGGGACGGCGCCGGGCATAGCTTTCGGCATTCCGGGCTGCAAGGGACGCTGTGCCGGTCCCAAATCCTGCGCTTTTATCTTGATACCCGGGGGGCGGAGTTGTTGTGCCTCCATCATCGAAGGTTTAGGCTTGGCAGTGCGTGGGGGAGCCGGTTTGGTAGTCGGCAGTTGCGCCGGCTTTGGTTTCGGCGTTTCGGCGTTGCGCTTGCTGAGCGTGTTGGCGCGTATGGAGAGCAGCTTGGCGTCTTCGGCGCGTCCGGCCATCATCCTGTCGGCTTGCGCCACGAGCTGGTCGCCCATGGCATTGTCATGGCTCACGAATTTAATTTTTGCATCGCGCAGAAGCCGTTTTATTTTCAAGATTTCTTCGCCGGAAAGCTTGGGTTTACTCTCTTCTTCTCCATCTCCACCGGGGGGAGGGGACGGTGTCGTAGAGACTTCACCGGACGTGATGGGTTGGGCCACTATTAGCTTGTTTAGCTGAGCCTGCATGGCGTCGTCGAGTTCCACCACTTCACCGAAACCGTTGCTGAGCTGCTGCTTGAAGTAGTCGTTGCCGGTGAGGGCGCCGCGCAGCAGAAGCACTACCGGGGAGCGGTCTGTGCAGCCGTTCTGCTCCAGAAAAGAGGCGAGGGCGCGTTGCAACCGGTCAGATTCCGGCATGGGGATGGAGTTGAGCCATATCTTGCTGAGGTAGATGCCGTGCTCCATTCCGTCGCTGAGGGTTACTGTGCCATCGAGTTCCGGCGCCTTCGACATTATGAACTCGCGCCCCACGCGGGTGAGGTATTCCTGTTCATCTTCGAGGGTGGTCCAGAGTTCGGACTTCAGGTCATCGTAAAGTTTCTCCACCACGTGGCGTATGCGCGGGTCGGTTCCGAGTCCGGGGAGGGAGTGCATCTTGCGGGAGCCGTCGGGGAACATCAACGAGAGGATGAGGTCTGTGCCGTCGCTCCATGCCGAGAGCACGCGCTGTCCGGGACGGCGCCCGGCGGCGAGGCGTTGCACATAGTCGTCGACCGGCGTGAAGGCCATGCAGCCGTATCCGGCGTTGCGGAAGAGGTCTTCCACCACGCGCCGTTCGTTGGGCTGAATGTCGTTTTCCAGTACGAATAACAGCGGCATGGTGGAGCGGTTGTCGTCGAGCGTACCCTTGCTGATGAGTATTGAGCGGAAGAAAACGCGGAAACGGTCTTCCAGGGCGTAGCGGAGCAGGTCTCGGTGTGGTTGGTCAGTGCCGCAGTATTTGAATGTCCGGCCTTCAGTGATAAGCTTGAAATAGTCGGAGAAAGCGCCGGTCATGCCGGCTTCGACGGCCGCGCGCCCTTCGTTGCCGACCACTACACGGTCTGCCTCGCAGTAGAAGGCGAGGGCCTCGGGGTTGCTCGTTTCCGGGAAGGGGAGGAGCAGCCCGTCGGCGCCGTTCTGGTTGTACTCGAACGCTATGGTCCTGTGCGACAGGGTTATGACAACACGGTATGGGCTCATCTGTGGGACAATATATCAAGAAGTGTATCGTAGAACTTCATCCCTTCGAGGATGATGACGGGCACCACGTAGTCAAATTTTGCGTTGTTGGCCTCGGCGGCCTGTTTGGCTTCGCGGAACTCGGGCTGGTTCTGCGCATACTGCACTATGTTGATGCGTTTGATGCCGTCGATTATGGCGTTCATCGTGTCCGTGATGCCGAGTATCTTAGCGCCGGCGTTGTAGAACGTTCCGGCAAAGTCGAAGAAGCGCGGGGCCTGGTTTGGACCGGCGGGAGGATTGAAAAGTACGCCCATCATCGACATCATCTCCGGGGTGAAGGTGTTGAAAGCCGGCAGGGGGACCTGTTCCCCTTTGCCGCGCCCGGTGGTGACGGTGAAACCCTCCTCGCCCACGATTTCGGAGATAGAGTCATCCTTGGGCCGGTAGAGGCGGGTGTCGCCCTTGGCGAGGCCCTTTGAGACTTCGAACTTGGTGTCGTCCGAGAGGCTCTGCGGCAGCATGATCTGCGGCCAGTTGCTGAGCATGGCTTTGAGGGGCTGCGGACCTCCGAATCCCTGCGCGAAGAGCTGCACGTAATAAGACTGAGCTGTCTTTGCATGAGTTGTGGCGAGCCAAGAGAAGAGTTGCGATCCTTTTCCGGCGAAGGTGACTCGCACCAGCGTGTGCGGGTTACGCGAGATTTTCTCGGCCGGGTCGGTGCGGGCGATGTCCTCCACGAGTTTGCGCGAAATCTGTCCGGCATAGTACATCAGCAGGCCGGTGACGTACATGTTCACGTACATCAGTTCGGGACATTCCACCTCTATTATCTGGTAGAAGTCGGCGAGTTGCTCGGGGGTGAGGCGGTCTACTATCTTGTCGAAGAAATAGGGCGCTGTTTCAGAGGAATAACGTGAGCCGCCGACTCCGACGTTGAGGCCGACCATCGGAATTTTGTATCTGGAGCAGATCTTGAGCAGTGCATTCTGGAAACGCGGCAGCTTGCGCACAGCGCCGGAAACCATTTGCGCGGCGAAGCGCATGGAGTTCTGTTTCACCATGGTGAGTCCGGAACGCAGACGGTAGAGGGCCGAGATGTCGGTGGTGGAACCGCCGATGTCGAAGCAGAGCGTCAGCGTGTCGACGCCGTCGGCATATTCCGTGGAGATGAAGTTTGCCACGGCGGTAGCTTCCGTGAGGCTCGGGTTGTCCTCCCCTTCGAGCAGCGGTTTGGGCTCATACTTGACTGTACGGTTCGGGTCGTCGGGCTTGAGATCGGGATATTCCGGCTCGCGCTGGGTTTGCGGGCCGAAAGCGCCGCCACCGAAACCGCCGTCTCCGAAGGGGCTGTCGAAGCCACCACCTCCGAAACCGCCGTCGAAGCCACCTCCGAAGCCGTCGGCATTGTTTCCGAAACCGGAAGCCGCGGGAGCCTCTTGTGCGGGTTGTTCGCCGAATGAGCTGTCAAACGCGCCGAATCCTCCTCCGGTATCATCGAAACCGCCGCCGAACGCTCCACCGAATCCGTTGTCGGCGGGGGCACCGAATCCGCCCCCGGCATTGCCGTCACCGAAGCCTTCCGGTGTAGTGCTGAATGTGAGACCCGACGGACATTTGCTGATTTCGAGGGGATAAGGTTGTCCCTGTCTGTCGAGTACGGGCGAGATGTTGCCAAGCGAGTTCCATATCATCTGGTATTTGGTGAGCAGCGGCGTGTTCATCGACGAGGGGTAAGACCAGATGAGGCGGCGGGGCACCTTGTCGTCGGCGAAAAGCTCGGCGTAGACCTGGAGCATGAGCGTGCGCAGGAAGGCCTGCTTATGCATCTGGTCCTTCTTCGGGTCGGTCCACTTCATGTTGTAGACCTGCGTTATGACTCCGCCGAGTGGATATTCGAGTGTAATCTTCTCGGGCTTGACGTCGGTGACTGGAAGGTTCTCCTCGAAGCAGGGGAAACCGCCGGTCACTTCGCGTCCCAGGGTTGTCTCTATTTCGTTGGGATTGGCCATGGCGCCGAGTCGCCGCTGGTCGTGGAGCGTGAGCGTGCTCTTGATGGCGTTGGAACGCACGGGGCGGTTGCCGCCGGGGAAGAAGAGAACCTGGTTTTCACGCATGGTCTCGCGTTTGTCAATCCCCATCAGCGAGACGCGACGGTTCCTGATTTCAAACCCTTTCTCGCCGAGGTTCGAGGAGTAGGCTATCGAGGTGTTGGTGCTTCCGAAGTCCACGCCGAGTTTCACCTCGTTCAGGCTCTTTGGGAGTTCGAGCAGATTGTGTGGTAGTTCCGAAGCGGGGTTGGAGCTGTAGTTTATCATCAGGAAACCGCCCTCGGTGCCGGTGGGAGAGACGAGGCGCACGCCCTTGAAGGGGCGGTCGCTGCGGTATATTTCGTAGCGGTAGCCGTTGTCGGCCACGGCGTTGGTGTACTTTACTTCGAGCGAGGCGTTGACGCGCTCCTTCGGGGCCATTATTTCGCCGCGTTCGGCCAGGAGCAGCGGACGCATATCCTCGTCGGTCATTATGGGGAACTTCGGGTCTTCGCTGTCGCCAACCACCGGGAAGGCGGTGTAGCTCTGCGACGTGCCGTTGTGGGGCAACTCGGAGTAGAGGTAATACGTGTTCCACTGGCGCGAGATGAAGTTGGGCCAGATGAGGATGTCCTGGTTTCGTATTCCGTTTTCGTTTCCTACGGTGTACTTCTCTTCGAAAGTGCGGCAGCGTCCGGTTTCGGTCCGGATGGTGAGCTTCACGGCCAGGTTCTTGTCGGAGATGTTGGGGTCGAATACTGCGGTAAGCGTGGAGTTGACCTGTGTCCCTTCGGCGGCCATTCCGGTGAGGGCGCCCACGGTCTTACCGTAGACGTTGAGGCCCAGGGCGCTCAGCGGTATGGCGAAGAAGGCGTACTCTCCCGGCATCCCTTTTTTCTCGGCTTTCAACACCACCACGGGGAGGGTCTTTAGGGCTTCGAGGTTGCGGGTATAGTTGCTGCCGAGGTGTATGCGTGCTATCTTCGAGGTGTTGGGGAGGAGCAGTTCCTTGGGGTCGAAGGCGCGCGGCAGGTTGCCGGTGGCGCTTTCCATTATCTGCCCTTCTCCGTTGGTGTATAGCACGTCGCGGAAGTTGAAGAGGTCGCGGAAGGGGCCCGAGAAGTTGCCGTTGACCGGCGGGATGGCGGCTTTGGAGAGGTCATGGCCGCGTGCCGAGGCGTAGGAGGCTATCTCCTCGCGCCACTTGGTGAGTATGGTGCGCGCCGAGGTGTACTTCACCTGCAGGTCGGAGGGGAGTTGCGCGTAGTATTGCTCCACCTTGTCGAGATTGTCGAGCAGGTGGCCGACGTATGCGTAGAGTTGCGACGTCTGTTCCGAGTTCATCTCCGAACGGAGCGGGTCGGTGAACTTCCCTTTGTTGATGTCTATCCAGGGACGTTCGGGGGAAGGCTCCAGCTTATAGGCCGTTGAGGTGAAGAGCAACGACTCCGGGGCGGTGGCGCCCACAACTTTGTTGAGGTATTTTATGAGGTTGATGTAGGGGGTCTTGGTCTCGTTTTCGGTGAGGCCGAGGTCGCACCAGCGGTCGGTGCGCTCCAGCAGCATGTTGCCGAAAGCACCTTTGGTTTCATAGATATTGGCGGTGTGCGCGAGGTCCTTGCCGTCGCTGTAGGCCAGGTTGATGCGGCGCACGTCTATGTTGCTGTAGTCCAGCGCCATGGCGGCTATCAGTCCCTTCCATTCGTTGAGAAGTTCCTGATAGTAGGTAATGAGGCTTTTCCCGGCGCCGGAGTGAGCCTGCGAGGCCATGTTTTCGATGGCTGAAGTGAAGAGGTCCACCCGGGCGAAGGCCGTCGGGATGCCGGAGACTATCGAGCCGAGGTCCGTCTTGGCGCTCAGCATCGGCGTCAGTATGTCGTTGATGAAGACGTCTTTGTTGTCAAGCGCTTTCCATTCGTTCAACGAGCCGTTGGGTACTGAACGTGCTTCGACGTCTATTACAAGAGGTTTGTTTGCCATAATCGGTTAGTTGAAGAAGTTCTGGGCTGATGTTATTGCATTATAAAGGTGGGCGAGGAAGAGTTCCTTGACGGTCTGACCCTGATCCTCGTAGGGTTCCGAATCGGCCTGTTTCAGTATGTCGGTGAACTTGTCGAAGCGGCGGTTGCGCGTAGAGCCGAAGAGCCCTTTTGTCTCCCAGTTATGCATGCCGTCGAGGAAGATGCCTCCCGGGTCGTTGTTCTGAATCTGGTTGATGTCGGTATTGAAGGCCTCGGGAGCGAAGATGAACTGGCCTCCCTTTGCGGAACGGAAAATCTGGAACAGCCATCCGGGTCGGAACCCGAAGGGCCCCACGCTGTAAGCGAATTCCTTGAGGTATTCGTCTATTTCGCGGGCCTGCTCGTCGGTGAGGCTCTCGTAGCTGTAGATTTTACGTATGTTCATGTCGTTTAGGAATCCGATGGTGCCGCAAGTGTTGGGGAATGCACCGCCATAAGTGCCCAACAGCAAGTGGGAGATGGAAAGCAGGGCGCCGAGTTTGTTCTCGAAGTACTCGCCGTCCTGTGCCCCTACGAAGCTGGCACCTGTGAGGCGCAATTGGCCGGGCGCGGATTCTTCCACGGTGCGGTAGACGTATTCTGCCTCCTGTTGCGGGAACGATTCGGTGTTGAAGAAGTCGTAAGCTGCGGTGGCGCACATAAGCTCGGCCAGGTGGCAGTCGTTTCGCTGCTCGTTGCCGCCGGTAATGACGGGTCCGGTTTTCCCCTCGGAATAGTTGATTTTGAGCCCTACCGGCCAGCCGATGTGGTAAAGTTTTTTGTACGAGCGCTTTACGGTGCTGTCGTTGTTGTAGAAGCTGAGCGCGGCCTGCGAGTTGAAGGCGAAGTTGCCGGCGTCGGCGATTACCTTCTCTTTATTGCGCTGTGCGTTGTCGGGGGAGTCGAAGGTGAAGTAGTCGGTCAGCAGCGTGGAGCCGAATTTCACTTTCGAGAGGTTGAGGACGTTGTTCCCGCCGGAGATAATGCGAATGGCCTCGCGCAATGCGATGGGGATGACGGGAATGGAGGATGCTCCGGTGCCACCGAAGACGCTGCCGAAGACGAAGACGCGGGCACTGGAGGCGTTGTCGTTCAGCAGTTTGAGGAAGTCTTTGAGGTCGCGCTCGGCTTCGGTAATTTTGTCGGTGCCGCGCTTTGAGTTGAGGGCGGCTTCCACAATTCCGTGGTACATGAGCATGGAACCGAGGTGAGTCTGCGCGCGGTAGCCGTGGTCGAGCTCGAAGCCTTGCACGGAGTCGGGGTCGAACATCAGATCGGCCAAATCCTGGTCGTCGTCGCGCTGCTCGTTGGTGAGCCCGGGCGTGCTGGATAGGCCGCGAAGCGTCTTGCGTTCCGGCTTGGAATAGTCGGTGTAGAAGCGGTAGAGGTTCAGTTTGGCGGAGAAAAAGGTGTTGGCGCGCGCTTCGCCGCCGATGTTCGAGCTGTCGTTGGTCTTGACCTTATTATATAATTCGATGAGCTGTTCCACACGCCCTTTATTGCCGTTGGTCTGGTCGGTGTCGAGCGTTAGGATTTCTATCGTCTTGTTATCGAAGAGACCTGCAGCGCAGAGGTGCACGAAGGCTTCCAGACAGCGCATGCCGGTTCCGCCGATGGCGATGAGAAACAGTTTGTCGTTCATAAGAGTCCTGTTATTAGATGGTTAGGCACCGTTGCTGAGGCCTTTCGGACAGAGTTGCGGAGGGTGCTTTTTGAAAAATCTTATTAATGCACAAAGTCTCACCGCAGTCTGTGACGGTGAGCCATTGTGATGTTTTGGGGAGAGAAACAGTATTGCCGGAGCCGGGATTAGATAAGACTTATAAGATTCTGATCTGCCGGGCGTCCGCAGTTATTTGTCAGAACCAGCTGCCGAGCTTAGTGCGCGGGGCTGTCTTGCTTACAATGACGCCGATGATGATGAAGAGTACGAAAGCCACACCGGCGGCGATGCCCGAGTGCATCAGGAAGTTGTTCTTGTGAGCCACCACCGGAATGTCCTGCGACTGGTAATAGTTGATGATGAAAGCTACCACCGGCGTCAGGGCTGCGAAAATCCAGAACCAGAGTTTACGCTTCGTAACGTCGAAACCTCCTTTCTGGTTAGGGGTGAGGTAGGCCACTACCACAGCCAGAAGGAAGAATACAATCATCATTATAGCTGACCAGGTGTAGGCTGTTACTATACTTGTTTCCATATTGTTGTGTGATTTTTTTTGTTACGTTTTGTTGGTGAGGGGAGGGAAGAGAATGTGGCGGTATTACTTTTCGGCGGTGTTCTTGATGAAGTAAGACATCAGGATTTGTCCTACGGGAGAAACGTTTGAAGAGCAGATGGCGTTGTAGACCGACTCAGACAGGGAGGCGTTGCCTGCCCAGCCGAAGAAGTTGTCGATTACAGATTTGTCCACGGGCGAAACGCTGCTTATGACGATGTTGATGCGTATAAGGTTGCCCATCGTGGTCCAGCCGGGGAGTGTTCCGTTGAATCGCTCGTCGAAATCGACGAGAATTTCCTGCCAACCATTTTTAGGCCACAGGTCAGGTTCGTTGAGTGTTACCGGTTCCACTTTGGCGGTGAAGAAGTCTGGAAGCTCCTTGTCATTCGGTGTGGAGATTGTGTCGTTTTTTTGCCCCGTCTTTTTCATATCGGCTTTATCTTCGTCGGTAAGCGGCTTCGATGCATTTACTATCTCCTCCACGTCAAAGACTCGTGCTTCGATGCCCTGGATGTTGTAGGCGTTCTGTGAGGTGAAGTTTACGTACAGTTTGGAGAGGAAGTGGGTGTAACGGTCCGGTTCGGGAACACTCGGGTCAGCCTGCGCTTTGGCCGTCTTGATGATTTCAGACCAGGTGACGGTGAGGGGGTAATACTGAGCCAGATGACCGGCATAAATATCTCCGGGAAGATATGCCTCTTTGCCTGCGGAGTCTGCCACACGTTTGGTATATTTGTAAAAAGCCACTTCGCTACAGTCTTCTATGGTACCGCTCACTACATCGACACCTTTCGAGTTGTGGTAGGTGCCACCTTTACACTCGGACAGATAGTTAATAAATTCGGGGTAGGCATATCCGCGTCCGGGAAGTACGAATGTTTCGAAGTTGGGGCTTACGGATTTTATGGCGTTGTAAAGCTTGTTATAAAGAGCCTCGCTATTGTCGTCGAAGACGGCAAAGAAGAGGTGCTTTGGCTTGCCGTTTTCAACGAAATCCCATTTGAAGAAATAGATGTTGAAACCTTCGGCGAGCCATTTTATGAAGTCATCCTTGGCGTATGCAGCCTGTTCGATGCCGGCTCCCTTGTATTCCTCGAAGTCGGTGATGAAGACAGCGGGTTGTTTCTTGCTAACGATTTGTGCGATGGTTTTCTGAATCGGGGCTTGCTGCTGCGTGTAGCTTGCCGGGCTCAGGATTTTGTTGTAGATGTCAGTGACGCCCATGTCGGCCATGGGTTCTATCTTGCCGTCGATAACGGAGTAGAAAGTATTCTGTTTGCTGGAGCCGTTGAGGGCGTTGACCACGGCCTGGAGGGCGGCACGCGTTTCCTCCGAAGTGTAGGCGTTGTTCATGCCGTCGGAGAAGTCGACGTACACGGCGCCCCCGGGATTGAGGGCCGGTCTCCCTTCCTGCTGTGCCACATAGTCGTCGAGTGTCTTGCGGCTGAAGTCGCTTTCGCGTGTAAGGAACCAGATCACGGCTCCGACAATGGCTGCTACTACTACCACTCCTAAGATAATGAAAAGGGCTTTCTTTCCGCTGTTACCGCCGCCTCCGCCTTGTCCGTGGCGGCGGTTGCGTTGTTGCGGCTGTTGGTGTTGTCTGCGGTTTTGTGGCGCGCGGGAGCGTGATCTTGTCTGTGTCTGTGCCATTTGTATGGTGAGTTTTTATATTTGTTTCAAATCATAGGTTAACCCAGTTTTTGGCCGGCAATGGAAGTGTTGGAAAAAGCCGGTGTGGGAGAGGGAATTTAACACCGCTAAATTAATCTTGCGACTGTCAACCGCAAAGTTAATACTTTTTTCTGAAATATTCGCATTGGTTTACATATAATTTTTGTGTTTTTCAGCAGAAAAGGAGCCGTCTTCCCGCAAAAGCGTCATGCTGCTCCCCTCTTTGTAGCTTTGCACTTGCCGGTTTATTCTACATTTTACGAATAGTCGCAATTAATTTTGCAGAATAAATAAATTTTTGTAATTTTGCGGTGGTATATTGCCAAAGAACTAACCAAAAAGTTATAAACCTCACAGTTATGAAAAAACTTTCACGATTGGCGTTGGTGCTTCTCCTTCTCTGCGTGGGAATGACCCCGGCGCGTGCCCAAAACAGCATTCTTGACAGTCTCAGTCTCGATGACTTCGTCACTTATTTCAACATGGCAGCTCCGGTGGACATGGGCTCTGTGGGAATCCTTGAAAAAATAGAATATGACAAAGCCAACAAGCTGTTTATCTACTTTCTTGATTATGACGACAGCATGATAACGATTCCCCAAGTAAAGGAAAATCTAAAGGTAAACGGCAGCAGCCTTCTCGGTACTATGATAAATGATAATTCCGCGCCCATGTTCCGCAAATTGGTGGATGAAGGCGTGACATTGCAAATGCGCTACCAGGGAAGGAACAGTGGCGAAACGGCGATACAGTCCATCACTCCGCATGAAATGCGGCTTGCGATGTTGGATACCCGCGACCCGAAGGTGAAGGCACAACAAAACTATGACGCACAGATTAGTATCTTGAAAAGGTCCCTGCCGATAAATGCTGCGAATGGCATAACGATGACAGACATTTATGACGAAATGGGCTATATGGTTTTTGAATTTCAGTTAAATGAAGAGAATTTCAAAATCGTGCAGACAAATATGAAAAGTCCGGAAATGCGTAAAAACATTCTGGTCGGTTTTTATCAGGATCCTGCCACTAAAGTGTTACTCGGCATCATGGATACACTTGACAAAGGTCTGATATACCGTTATAAAGTGGCTGAAAACGGCCAGACAGTAGATATGAAATTCCCTTCTTACGAACTTGAAATGTATAAATAATATGGATAATACTTTCCCCGCCACATGGGGTTCTATCTTTAATCTTTCCAACGGCGCCATCGAAGTGGCGCAGGATGTATTCACGCTTGTTCCCAATGCATTAATGACAGGTGCAACCTTGGCTATCGGCAAGAAAGCCTACACGCCGCAGCAGTATCCCATCAGCGAAATCACCGGCTACAGCAAGGTCTTTATGGCTTGGATGGCGATACATTTCGCCAACGGCACGAAGCTGAAGGTGTCGCTGGCGCCGGGCGTCAAGCGCCGGTTCATCGCGGCTCTCGAAGAGCAGCGTAGCCGCCTCTTCGCTTCGCGTGGCATGACGGCTCCCCCGCTCCAGTGTACTATCTGAGAGCAACTTAACACTCAAGTTGAACAACGAAATTATCCCCGGTCAGTGTTCCCCGACGCAGTCGGGGATTTTTTGCGTTTAGAGTTCAGGCAGAACGGCACTGTTGTGCATCAGCGCGCCGACGAGGGTGAGATGCGGTGGCAATAGTCCCTCTTTCCCCCATTCGGGGGTTACGCCGAGAAGGTCGCTCATGGTGCGCATCACATCGAAGCCATAAGCCTCAAGCGACGGCCTGACGCGCTCCGGATGCCGGCAATCCTTTCCCTCAGGCCGTGCGCACTGCGGGCATAGCGAGCACCATCCTGAGAAACCGAAAGCCAGTCCGCCGGTCTCATTTTCCAACTGCAAGAGCCTTGTTTCCAATTCATTGCGGACAGGAGAAATGATTCTGCGGTAATCGGCTATAGGCGTTGCAGCGGCGATGTCGATTCTTACGCCTACTATCAGTACGTTACGATAACCCGCAATCCGCACGAGCATATCCTCCGAAAGGGGAGGGCATGTCCACAGACGGCCGTAATTGTTACAATCGCGGCACGCAGCTTCGAAGCGCTGCGTGTCGCGATAGTTTGCCATATAATCACGTGCTGCTATTGTGGCGGTGAGAAGTTTCATTTGCGGTGTGCGTAATAGAAGTCGAGCACATCCTTGGCGGCGGTGAAGGGAGACTGCATGTTGTTGAGCACACGCTGTTCCTTACGTTCCAGGAGCGCGGCCACGTCGGCGCGGCGGTAGAAGTCGTTGCGCAGCTGCTCGTCGATGGTCTCTATCATCCAGTATTTGGCCTGGCGGTTGCGCAGTTCGTCGAAGTACCCCGTGCGCTTTACATAGTCAAAGTAACGGTCTATCATGTCCCATACCTTGTCGATGCCCAGCTCGTAGTAACCGCTGTAAGTGGTGACTTCGGGCACCCACTTGGAGGGTGTCGGCGGGAAGAGATGCAGTGCGTTGCGCAGCTGGGCGGCGGCCAGGTTGGCACGGTCTATGTTGTCGCCGTCGGCCTTGTTGATGGCTATGCCGTCGCACATCTCCATGATGCCGCGCTTGATGCCTTGCAGCTCGTCGCCGGTGCCTGCCACCTGTATGAGCAGGAAGAAGTCAACCATCGAGTGGACGGCTGTCTCGCTCTGGCCCACGCCTACGGTCTCTACGAAGATATTATCGTAACCGGCTGCTTCACAGAGTACTATGGTTTCGCGCGTCTTGCGTGCCACTCCGCCGAGCGACCCCGCCGAGGGGGAAGGACGGATGAAGACGTGGTCTTGTTGCGAGAGTTTCTCCATGCGTGTCTTGTCGCCCAGAATCGAGCCGTTGCTGCGTTCGCTCGAAGGGTCTATGGCCAGAACGGCGAGGCGACCTCCCTGTCCCAGCACGTGCATGCCGAAGACGTCGATTGAGGTCGATTTTCCGGCACCGGGCACTCCGGTGATGCCGATGCGGCGCGAGCGTCCGGCATGAGGAAGGCATTTCTCGATGACCTCCTGAGCCAGGGCGTGGTGGCGCTCCGCGGTGCTCTCGATGAGGGTTACGGCGCGACCAAGCACGGCGCTGTCGCCTTTCAGAATGCCGTCGACATACTCGTCTACGGTGAGTTCGCGGCGGGCGGCGCGCATCGCTTTGCGGTAGGGGTTGATGGTCGGCTGGCTGTGAACGCCGTCATTCACCTGTAGCCCTTTATATTGTGTCTCGTTTTCAGGATGTTCCATGGTAAATCAGTTTGATTTTGCAAAAGTAGTGAAACATTTCCGATTCCGCAAATTACGAACATTTTTTTAATTGAAAATGTTAAATACGAAAAACACACATCAATTCCAAGGTTATGAAAACAGGTGAATTTAAGGTCGCCCTATTGGCGGTTTCCGCGTTGCTGTTCTCCGGCATAAGCGCTGTGGCACAGGGTATTGCGGGAGTGGTTGAGTGAGCTGACTCCATACCGGCGGCGTGGACCTATACTTCAGAGTTCAGTCAGACGCTGCCGGTCGTCGACGCCTGGTGGTGCCTCTTCCACGACCCGGTGCTCACGTTAATATTTTATAAATTTCATGATGTTTTGAAAATAATATGCTCTAACCTTTTATAGTAAGTAATAGATATTTCAATGGAAATAATTATTTTAACTTTGCAACAAATACGCAATGAATTATGACACAGATTATTAAGAGGTTGTTTAAAAACGATTGTTAACGGAAGTTAGTTTGCGTAGGGTAATCACAACCGCAGCGACCATGAGCATTTCGTTGGCGGATTGAGTCGTCTCTTCGTAGTTTCGGCATAATCGTCTGAAATTTTCAAGCCATGCGAAAG
>OHBJ01001355.1_pt1 | contig 16766 bp, 8 predicted proteins | sample 1577241 | NCBI WGS metagenome assembly OHBJ01 (sample SAMEA3541594, study PRJEB24748) | human gut metagenome | biome: human gut; feature: human-associated habitat; material: faeces | place: China | collected 2012 | reverse complement strand
AGAAGGTGGAAGAAAACAACTTCGGTATTCGTAAACGTCTGTTGGAATATGACGACGTGATGAACAAGCAGCGTACAGTGGTTTACACCAAACGTCGCCACGCTTTGATGGGTGAACGTATCGGTATGGACATCGTGAACATGATTTGGGACCGTTGTGCCAATGCTATCGAAAACAATGATTATGAAGGCTGCCAGATGGAACTGCTTCAGACATTGGCGATGGAAACTCCGTTCACCGAAGAAGAATTCCGTAACGAGAAGAAAGAAAAGTTGGCCGAAAAGACTTTCAACATTGCGATGGATAACTTCAAACGCAAAACTGAACGTCTGGCACAGATCGCTAATCCGGTTATCAAACAGGTATATGAAAATCAGGGACACATGTACGAAAACATCCTGATTCCTATTACAGACGGTAAACGAATGTATAATATCTCTTGTAACCTGAAAGCGGCTTACGAATCGGAATCTAAAGAAGTGGTGAAATCGTTCGAGAAATCAATCCTGCTCCACGTTATCGACGAAGCATGGAAAGAAAACCTCCGCGAACTGGACGAACTGAAACATTCCGTACAGAACGCAAGCTACGAACAGAAAGACCCGCTGTTGATTTATAAACTGGAATCTGTGACTTTGTTCGACGCCATGGTGAACAAGATCAACAACCAGACTATATCTATCTTGATGCGCGGACAAATTCCTGTACAGGAAGCTCCGGACGAACAGGCTGCCCGTCGTGTGGAAGTGCGTCAGGCCGCTCCTGAACAACGTCAGGATATGAGCAAGTATCGCGAAAACAAGCAGGACTTGAGTGATCCGAACCAGCAGGCTGCTGCCAGCCAGGATACTCGTGAACAGCAGAAACGTGAACCCATCCGTGCAGAAAAGACTGTAGGACGTAACGATCCTTGCCCATGCGGAAGCGGTAAGAAGTATAAGAACTGTCACGGTAAAAACCTTTAAGAAGTTGAGAAGGGAGAGTTGAGAGTTGAGAGTTAAAAGTTGGGTAAGTAGGAGTTTCTATTTCTTTGCGCTCATTTTTGAATCAGCTTCGCTCAAAAGCCTTATTTAATTTTTAACATTAAGGTATAATCTCAAGTTTCAATACACAAAAGAAAGTCTCAAACGGTTAAAAACTGTTTGAGACTTTCTTTTATTCCTCCAAAATTGTACTTTTGTTCAAATTACTAAATAGAACAAAACTATGGCAAAATCTTATTCACTGGCTTTCGTCACTATCTTCCTGCTGACACTGGGCAGTTGTCAGAGTTTGGAACAGATTTCCATTGATTATCTGCAACCTGCCGACTTGAGCTTTCCTCCGCAACTCCGGAAAGTAGCTATCGTGAATAACACCAGCAACACCCCGGATAACAAACTAATAACAACGACTGAAAAAATCAAAGAAGGTACACCGCTGGTAAGTCGTGCAACGGCATACGCCAACGGAGATCCCAAGATTGCCACCGAATCACTGGCTGAAGAAATCGCACATCAGAATTATTTTGAAGAAGTAGTCATCTGTGACTCTGCTTTGCGGGCAAATGATAAACTGGCCCGCGAAAGTACATTGAGCCAGGAGGAAGTCCGTCAGTTAGCCTCTAGTTTGGGAGTGGATTTTATCATTGCACTGGAAAATCTGCAACTCAAAGCAACTAAATCTGTCCGTTTTCTGAATGAGTTCAACTGTTTTCAAGGAGCAGTAGACGTAAAAGTATATCCCACGGTGAAAGTGTATCTTCCCGAACGTAGTCGCCCGATGACTACGCTCCATCCTAATGATAGCATCTTTTGGGAAGAGTTTGGAGGTACTGCCGTAGAAGCTGCCACCCGTATGATTCGCGACAAACAAATGCTGGAGGAAGCGGCGGTATTTGCAGGGACAGTTCCGGTGAAATATCTCGTCCCCATGTGGAAAAAAGGAACACGGTATCTGTATACCGGAGGCTCGGTTCCCATGCGTGATGCTGCCATCTATGTACGCGAAAATTCATGGGACGACGCATACGAACTTTGGAACCAGGCTTTCGAAGGTACCAAGAACCAAAAGAAGAAGATGCAGGCAGCTCTCAACATAGCTGTTTATTATGAAATGAAAGATAGTCTCGCTAAAGCGGAAGAATGGGCGGAAAAAGCACAGCAACTAGCCAAGAAAATTGATAAAAAGAATATCACAGATAGTGTTCAGGCCAGCATTGACGATGTGCCGAACTATTATCTTACGTCCTTGTATTTAGCCGAATTGAAGGAGAGAAACGCTCAATTACCTAAGTTAAAATTACAAATGAGCCGATTTAATGATGATTTTTAAGGAAATTGTGTATCAAATCTTATTTTTTTTATACCTTTGAACTTATAAAAAGAAGGAACCCATGAAACTAAGCCAACAATCACTATCCATTATCGAATCGGCTATCCAAAAGGCAGTCGCTAAATATACATGTAACTGTGAACAAACAGTTGTAACCGACATCCATCTCCAACCGGACCAGACATCGGGACAACTTAATATTTACAATGATGATGATGAAGAACTGGCGAACATCATGGTCGAAGAATGGGCTACGTATGAAGGGGATGATTTCCTTGAAAGCGTGGAACCTTCTCTACGCAACATTCTTTGCAGAATGAAAGATGCCGGAGACTTCGACAAGGTGACTATCCTGAAGCCTTACTCTTTCGTTCTGGTGGACGAAGAGAAAGAAACCATAGCGGAATTGTTACTGGTGGACGATGATACGATCCTCGTGAACGATGAATTGCTGAAAGGGTTGGATAAGGAATTGGACGAGTTCTTAAAAGAATTGTTGGAAAAATAATATACAGCATTTTTAGGATAGAGTTCGTTCAGGATTAATATAAATATCCGAAATCATTATATAAAGAGAATCGGAAGCAAGCAGGGTATTTCCTGTTGCTTCCGATTATTTTTATAGATACTCTTTTTATAGATAGCCGAGTAACGTTTCATACCCGGCTATATCATTGATCTTTTAATTAGTTTTTCAATGCCTTTGTCTTACTCTTTTCAGCCCATGCTTTCTCCATCCCGTAGAAATTAGGCTACTCAACAGATTTCCCGTCCAGCTCCACCTTCTTCTGTTCAAAGATATCGCTTACAGTTCTCTGCTGCTATAATAAACTTTCCAATAGTCAGAATCTCCTTTAGTAAATCTTTGACTAGAAGCAAATGTAGAAATATACACCTTAGAAAATTAAAAATCCTCTTTTTTAATGAATATTCTATATTCTTTAATCATGCCCGGATATTCTTTTTCGGCACGGGGCAGATAGCGGAAACCGGTCACTGTTTCCACTTTACTCAAGTCAATCACCAGTTGATGAGGATAAGGGACATTATCCACAGTCATCCAGAAAGTAGATTCCTGCAAGTCGAATATTTTGTCGGCTGTACGGTTGCCGCTACGCGTTTCTTCGCTATCGGCATAACGAATCTTCCAATGCTCACGAGATACCGGTTTGCCATCAGCTCCCAGGATATCGAACTCTGCTACTGCTGCGATGTTATCATTTGCTTGCGGAGAAAGCGCTTCCAAACAGAAATAACGTCCTTTCGCCGGAGCAGCAAATCGTACTTCCTGCCAGCCGTTGCCCGGAGTGAAAGCACCTTCGTGTGTTACTTTCTCACCTGCCAGTTTCAGTTTTTCTCCATCCTTGCGGTGTGTTTCGGGAGCTTTTTCACGAAGCATATCAAGAATAGGTTTCTTCAAGCCTTTGATAGAGGCTTTGGCAGGACCTTTCAGATCCAATACGAGAATTTCATTCTCTCCTTCTTTCAGCCAGCAACCCGGCATAAAGAGGGTCTGTTGTGGACCGATTTCCCAAAAACGTCCCATTGCATGACCGTTCACCCAAACCATACCTTTACCCCATGTGCTCATATCCAGAAATGTATCTCCTACTTTATCCAGTTTAAAAGTGCTCTTGTAGTAAGCAGGCATAGCCGGTAGTATTTTTGTATCGTTATATTTCTTGTCTTTAATAAAAGAATAATCTACCGGGAAGTTGTACACAGTCCAGTTTTTCAATACCTTAGTCTGATTACCCGAAACTAGTTCCACCTTTTCCGTGATACCTTTGCGGTCGTGAATGGATTTGTCAAAGTTGACACGTCCCATTGCTTCCACCAGAATATCCAGTTGCGTACCTTTTTTCAGTGCGGGCAAAGTCGTAGTAAATTCTCCTTTACGACGGTCCAAACGCGCCAGAAGTTTGCCGTCGGCATAGATTTGCGCCCAGTCGTGCACTTCCGTAATCTTCAAAACGGTTCCTGCGGGGGTTGCTTCAGGCAATGTGGTCCGATACAGAATAGTTCCCCATCCCTGATTGAATTGTTCCATCGGTTGAATATCCACTGTTTGTTTGGCTTCCGGCAAATTCGAGAATAGTGGAGCCACTTTATTGAAATGAATTTCGGGAATCTCAATAACAGGCAAAGCAGCGGGGACTTCAGGCAATGATTCACCGGCCGGAAGATAGTTTTTCAATAAATCGCGAAGCAAGAAAAACTTTTCGGTGGTCCATCCGGCTTCACTGATCGGAGCGTCATAATCATACGAACTGCACATAGCGGAATAAGCAGGGTTGTTTGCACCTCCCCAATGACCGAAAGTCGTTCCTCCGTGAGTCATATAGAGACTGAAAGAAATATTCCGGTCGAGCATATCCTTGATGCCCTGTACCATATCTTTTGCAGGACGTGTTTCGTGTTTCCGTCCCCAATGGTCGAACCACCCGCTCCAGAACTCACTACACATCAATGGAGTTTCGGGACGAAGCTCTTTCAGTTTCTTAAACTGCTGGTCGATATTAGCCCCAGTTCCGAAATTCACAGTCCAAATCAGGTCGTCAAGTGCGTTATTGGTAAAGTTACTGCTCCAGTCACATTGAAACAGAGGCACATCGGTAAAACCGGATTCACGTACCAAATCACGCACGGCAGAAACGTATGGTTTATCGGTTCCGTAAGAGCCATACTCGTTCTCCACCTGTACCATGATAATATTTCCCCCTTTATTCACTTGCAGCGGAGCCAGTTGCTTACCGACTTCTTTCATAAAGATGCCTACCCGTTCCATATAATAGGGATCGAGCGTACGCAAGGCTATATCTTTTTTCTTCAACAGCCACCAGGGAAGTCCCCCCATCTCCCACTCCGCACATACATACGGACCAGGACGGACAATGACATACATACCGTGTTTCTGTGCCGCACGGCAGAAAGCTGCAATATCATTCTGACCGGAAAAATCGAACTTTCCTTCTTCCTGTTCATGGATATTCCAGAAAATATAAATACAAATAGTATTCATGCCTAATGCCTTGCACATCTCTATGCGATGACTCCAGTAAGCCTGTGGAATACGGGTGTAATGCAACTCGGCAGCCTTCACCACAAACGGTTTTCCATCCAGCAGGAAGGTGTTCTTGCCCGCCTCAAATTTATGGGCAGTGGCTTGCGCCTGCTGAAAATTAGTATAAAAACAGATGAAATATAAAAAAACAAATAATGCCTTCATAAAAAGTAATCTCAAAATTAAATCAACATAAATAAAGTATCTATTATCCCAATATCAAAAAAGTTTTGATTCAGATGATATGAATCTTCACTGATTTATCTACTATCTTAAAATAAAAATACTGTGTATCCTCTGAATCAAAAGTTATTTTCTTTTTCTGTATTCCTTTCAGTTGCTGTATATCGTATTCTTTTCCATTTAATATACATAAACTAGCATCCTTAAACCATATTCTTGGAACAGCCAATATAAAATTCTGATTTACATCACAATCCACATTTATTTTACGTTGATAAGTATCCATATTTAAAATAACTACTCCTTGTTCCAAAGGAACACTACATTTTATCTTTTTAAATAAGACATCACTTGGTCTTATCATAAAAGTTTTCCATCCAGCCGTCAAAGGAATAATACCCGCAACATATTGTGACAATAAACTTAATGGACCTCCAGCCCATCCGTGATTAATACTTCCACCTCCAGCACCACCAATATTCCAATCCTCCCACAAAGTTGTCAATCTATGATTTACCATATATTGATATCTATTTTTCATCCTTTGAAGCCCTCCTTTTATATCTCCTTTACAAAAAAAAGCTTCTAAAATATATTTCTCCATATAAGGACTTGCAGCTTGATAGTTACTTAAATACTCCCGAATAGTTTTCCATTGATTCTCAGTAGCAAATCCCGCCAAAACAGCCAAGGCATTTGCACGATCGTCTGTTCTTCCATTGTAAAATGGATTCCGATACAACCTTCCATTCCAATAATACTTATTTACAGCTTCCCGAACTTTTCTCATTTTAAAAAGACAATCCTCGGCTGTCAGCTGATCACCTAACAGAGTAGCCATATTGGCTAGACCTTCAAGAGCCAAACTATACCAAGCATTATCAAGAACACAGACATCAATATCTTGTCCCCAATCAGACCAATCCCATCCCCCTGTTCTATGTTTGACAAGATTACGTTCATCCAGCTTCCACAATGACAAATATTTTTTCACGGCAGGATATACTTCTTTTATAGTAGCAGAGTCACCTGTATAAACATAATAATTCCAAATACCGTATTTTCCAACACTTGCAAGCATCTGCACTGGCAATTCTTTATCCCAAGAACCGGCTGGTACAGGAGAATATAAAACTCCATCATCCTTCTGCCAATCCACAAGATTTTCAATAGCTTTCTTCACCAGTGATTTCCCATTTAAGTCACAAGCATAAAATATTTCTCCGGAAACAATTACAGCATCACCCCACCACTGCGAACGTTCTCTATCCGGATCTTGAATAGCATCACGCATATTCAAATTCATTGTATTCAGAGCCTTTTGCCACAGTTTGTTATAAAATTCATCATCACAAACAAAGGAACCTTCAAATTCAGTATTAAAACGTGTTTCCCTATATCCCACTTCAATCACCTCCACTCCTTGAGGTATCGTATAAACCACCGAATGACCATTCATATAATTAAAAGCCTCGAAACTTTGTACCCCTTCCCTTGTCACATATTCAGCTCTAACATTATATTCACTTCCACCCTTATAATTATCCGTTCTTATATCAATTAACTTTCCCGCGTCAGCTTTTACCTTTAAATAAGGAGTTATTGAAATATTCTTTGGCAAAAAACCAACTATTTTCCCTATTTCATCAGTTTTCAAAGAATCATAACGAACAATACCAGAATCTTTCCAATTTGGAAAAGGACGTAAATGTACCCTATTCCAAGGCGAGCATGGATATTCTCCACACTCCACTGCATAATTCCACGATTGATCTTCATAATCTAAAGACTGCCATCCTGCTATATCTTTTCGTGCATCAAAATGTATGTTTGCCTCCGGTAGACGATAATTAGGATGAGGCAATGAAGATTCGCCATATGCCGGATGAATTTTCACTTTCCAACTTTTATCAGAAAGTATCCGCTCTTTTTTACCTACTCTCAAATCAACAAGTAATCCCGCCCTACCACTATTTTTATGGCAATATCCGTCTTTACCCCAAAACCAGACTTGTATGGAAATTGCATTGAGTCCCTTTCTTAAAAAATCGGATATATCAATACAATCGTAATAAGTATCTTGAGAATTAGGTCCGCGTTTAAGCCCACCTTCAAAAACAACTAAGCTATCATTTACCCAAAGCCAGTACTTGGAGTCAACAGCTATATTTAATTTAGCGACAGTATTCTTATCAGCACACTCTATTTGTTTTCGAAAACATAACCATTGATTAGGGGTATTTTGAGATTTTGGAATGGATATCCATTGTGCACCATTAAAGACATTATCTCCAAAAGAGCATAAAGTGAATACCAAGAATATAACAGTTAATACAATTCGATTTCCCATACTCCTTCTTTTAATACAATTTCCTGTTTTCCTGTTTTTTTCTCTTTCCCGTTTATACGATACTTTTTAATCTTGTCAGGAATAACAAAATGTCCTTTGGTACTTCGAGGTATTTTTACTTCTACAACTATCACGTTCAATTTATTCGTAATGCTAATCTCTATTTTCCCCCATTGAGTAGGAGTTACAGACTGAATATGCCCGAAGCAATTCCATACAGGTTTTATGATAAATTCTTTAAACGCCGGTTTCAAAGGAGATATACCTGCAAAATATTGAGAAAGAATCGTTAAAGGTCCTCCACTCCAAGCATGATTATACGAACCACCGCCAAAACCTTTACTACCGATTCCCCAACCTTCCCACAAAGTTGTCAAGTCACTTTCGACCATGTCATAATAACGTTTCTTCATTCGCTCTAAAGCATCCTCATAATACCCCATCATACACAAAGCTTCAAGAACATATTTTTCCATATAAGGACTGGCATGATATTGCTGCTTGAAAAAAGGACGGATTACCGAATAGTCACTTTCGGGTAAAACGCCCGCAACAACAGCCAATGCTTGTGCACGGTCGTCGGGTTTACCTTTATAATGAGGAGAAAGGTAAAAGGTACCATTCCAGTATTTTGTATGAAAAGCACGTTTCAATCTTTCATTAACCTGACATGCCCATCGGGAATCTTCCTTTTCACCAAGTAAGTCGGCCATCAAATGAAAACCTTCAAGAGCCAATGAATACCAAAGATTATACAATAAAACAAGATCTTTATTATCTCCCCAATCTCCCCAGGTCCATCCACCTTTACGAGGAATAACCAGTCCTTCTTCATCAAGTTTCCATACATGAATATATTTCTTCACATTAGGATAGACGGCTTTAATCGTATTTTTGTCTCCCGTACCCATATAATATGTCCAAAAACCATAATATCCGACACTGGCAAGCATCTGCATCGGCAGTTCCTGATTCCAGTTACCGGCAGGAACCGGTGCAAAAATCGTACTATCCGGACGTTGCCAATTCATTAATTCAAGAATAGCTTTACGTGTAAGCAAATGTGCATTCTGATCCAACGAATAGAAAGCTTCACCCAATTCATTTACAACATCTCCCCACCATTGAGCACGTTCTCTATCCGGACAATCCATATAGGTATCTCTCATCGTGATATATAAAGTACGCAACGACTTATCCCATAATTTATTATAGAACTGTTCTTCACAAGAAAATGATCCAGCAAGCTCCGTATCATATCCCGTCTCTCTGAATTTTAATTCTAAAACCTCTACATCTTTAGGAATCGTATACAAAACCTGATGACCGTTCATCCAACCCCAAGCTTCAAATTCTTGAATTCCACTTTTAGTTATATATTCAGCATACACATTAGGAGTTCCGCCTCCACGATAATTATCGGTCCGAATATCAATCAATCTTCCCGCTTTCGCTTTTAATTTTATATAGGGATTCACTTGTGCATTGTAAGGTAAATAAGCAACAAGCAATGTGTCAGATTTCCTTTCAACTTTCACATAATCTTTCAATCCATAGTCCTTCCACATAGGAATAGGACGTTCTACCAATTGCCCCCATCCTGACAGTTCTTTTTTGATCACTTTGACATTCTTCCATTGTGTATCGTCAAAATCCTTGTCCCAAAAAGCCACCTTTTTTTCCGCATCAAAGCCGATATTGGATTCCGGCAACCTAAAATTGGGCTTTATACCCTTCGGAATATAAAATGACGGATGTATGCTCACCTTCCAACTATCATCACTTATATATCGTTGTTTGCCAATCGTCAAATCTACAGAAATTCCTGCCGTCGGACTATTTCTATGACTAAATCCCTCTTTTCCGAAATACCAGACCAAAAGAGCAATGGTGTTTTTCCCGGGCACTAATCCTTTTACATCCTGAAGAATATCACAGTAAGTATCTTTCGGATTAGGACCTCTTTTCAACCCTCCCTCTCTAACAACCAGTTCACCGTTTATCCACAACCAATATTTTGAATCAGCCGCAATCTTCAGCAAGTTATGCGACGCATCTTTCTCTACCGATATTTCTTTTCTAAAACATAGCCAGGAACCGGGAGTTACTTCAGCCGGATAAGTTATTATTTCAGCTTGAATCGTGTGCATTCCAATCAGGCTCAATAAGATACACACTAGCTTTTTAAGTTCATTCATTGATTATTGTTTTAATTCAACTCTTGTTTTCTTCACATTCAAAGCGCTATTCCCTACCATCACATCAAATAATCCGGGCTCAACGGTCCAACCTTTACAAGCGGATTCAAATCCCAATTCCTTTTCCGTCAGCATAAAACTGATTTCTTTCTCTTCACCCAGTTGCAGTTCCACTTGTTGGAACCCACGCAATTCTTTCACCGGTCTTGTAAGAGAAGCTACCAAATCCCGGATATACAATTGTACAGTTTCTTTTCCTGCATATTTACCAGTATTTTTCACCTTTACACAAACTTCCAAAGGAGTTTTCAGGCTAAATACCGAATCCTTTACTACTGGTTCTGAAATTAAAAAATCAGTATAGCTCAAACCATAACCAAAAGGATATGCAGGTTCAAAATCAATATCCTGATAACGACACGAATAACCTATCTCTTTATTCTCCGGACGACCGGTGTTTTTATAATTATAATAAATCGGAATCTGCCCTACATGCGCCGGGAATGTCATCGGAAGTTTTCCCGAAGGATTATAATCTCCGGCCAACACATCTGCAATGGCATTTCCCGCTTCCGTTCCCAACCACCAAGTTAATAATATGGCATCTGCATGGGGAGTCATTTCATTAAAAATCATTGGCCTGCCACCCATCAGCAAAACAACCACATTTTTACCTGTCTTTTTCAACTCTTTCACTAGCAACTGATGATTGGGATGGATGTTGATATCAGCACGTGATTTGGCTTCTCCACTATTTTCAAAGCGCTCGCCTACTGCCACAATTACCACATCCGACTGCATTGCAGCATTACGGGCATCCATCAAATGAAGTTCATTTGTTGCCAAATCATAACCATCCGCATACACAACGTCGGACTCAGGATATTTATTTTTCAATCCTTCATACACAGTCACCACCTCATCTACAATACCCTCATTCGCCCAAAAGCCCAGCATATCTTTCTGAGATTTAGCCAAAGAACCGATAACTGCAATTTTTTTCGGGTTATTCAAAGGTAAAGAACCTTGGTCATTCTTTAATAAAACGATAGACTTGGCACCAGCCTCCCGGGAAAGGTTTTTCAATTCTTCAGAAAGAACAACCTCCTTTTCACGTGTCTCGTCACAATAAAGAAAAGGATTATCAAACAATCCCAACTCAAACTTCTTAAACAAAATACGACGCACAGCATCATCAATATAATCTTCTGACACAGTACCTTCTTCAACAAGTTTCTTCAAATGAATATGATAAGCTCTGGACTCCATATCAATGTCACAACCTGCTAGAATCGCCTTCTCTGCCGCCCCCTTCAAATCTGAAACATAGCCATGAGGAATCATCTCACGAATAGAACCCCAATCAGAAACAGTCAACCCATTGAAGTTCCAGGAACCTTTCAATAAATCACGCTGAATATAAGTATTCCCTGTTGCCGGTATACCATTTATATCATTAAAACTATTCATAAAAGAAGCGACACCTGCATCAACTGCCGCTTTAAAAGGCGGAAGATAAACTTCATGCAATGTCTGTTCGGAAATATCTACCGTATTATAATCTTTTCCTGCAATACATGCTCCGTACGCCGCAAAATGTTTGGCACAAGCCATAATAGTGTGTGGATCCGACAAATCATCTCCCTGAAAACCGTTAACCCGGGCTTGGGCAACTTTACACCCATACCAGGTATCTTCTCCTGCTCCTTCCATTACACGTCCCCAACGGGCGTCACGACTAATATCAATCATTGGAGCAAAGGTCCAGTGAACGCCTTGCGCAGAAGCCTCTTTTGCAGCACCGGCAGCTGTACGTTTCATCAAGTCAAGATCAAAACTGGCAGCCTCGCCCAATGGAATAGGATAGATAGTCCGCAGACCATGCACAACGTCCAAACCAAACATCAAAGGAATACGTAGACGTGACTGCATTGCATATTCCTGCAACTCACGGGTATGTTTGACACTTTTTATATTCAACATGGAACCGACTTTCCCGGCTTTAATTTGTTCTATTTTAGTAGGATCTTCCACTACCGGTCCGGTTGCCTGCCAATTGCCTGTATATTGATTCAACTGCCCTATTTTTTCATCCAGAGTCATCAATTTCAATACGGAATCAACTCTCTGTTCATATTTATCGGGAATACTAAGTGTAGAGACCTTATCCGATATATTTCCTCCACACGAAACCAAAAACAACATTCCCGTAGCAAGTTTTACAAATGTCTTCATACTTTCTCTATTATTTAGTTTTATCATTTAATTACTTTTATCAAATTATCGACTCTCGTACGCATACGCCCGGCCAAATCAGCTTTATTCTTAATCAGATTCTTTTTTTCATAAGGGTCTTTTTTAATATCAAAAAGTTCCTCATAAATAGGAGTATGCGATTGATTATTCACAAAATATCGCATATATTTATAACGCTTCGTTACAAGTCCTTCCGTCTGTGGTATATACACATACCATCCTTTTTTATCTAAATTCATTAGGTGCTCGTAAAGAAATTCCTGCCTCCATTTTATCTTTTTACCTTCCATCAAAGGACGCAGACTTTCTCCTTGCATCTTTTCAAGCTGCCTTATCCCTGCATAATCCAGCATGGTTGAGGTCAGGTCAATATTCAACGCTATCTCATCAATTTTCTTTACCGGTTTCTCTAATCGCGGATCATAAATCACCAAAGGCAATCTGATTGACTCCTCATGTCCATACCATTTCCCTTCCAAACCATGCTCTCCCAAATAATAACCATTGTCACTAGTGAAAATAATCAGTGTATTCTTATCGAGTCCCATTTCCTTCAGCCTTTTTCTCAACTTGCCTATTGCCTCATCAATCCCCGCAATCAACCGATAATATCCTTTCACAGAAGACTGATACTTCTCATCCGTTCCGTATCTATTCTTAAAACGCACATATCCTTCATTTTCCCATTTACCATCTTTTCTAAAAGATTCGGGAAATAATCGATAGTAATTTTCTCCAAAAGTCTCCGGTTTATCAAAGAATTCGTCTTCGTACATAAAACTATATTTCTTATCAAAAGGAAACGGATCCTGTTCCGATTCGGTATGTGGACTTTTAAAACTCACTGACAGACAAAAGGGCTTCGTTTCATCCCTATTAGCCAAAAACTCGTCTATCTGTTCGGAAATCAGCCCCGTCAGATGCCTGGGATTGCCATCCTTATCTTTTTGATAATATGTTCCTTGTCCCGCAAGCCCCCTCCAATAATCAAACTCTTTTTGAGGTAAATAATTTCCTACACCATACTTTCCGATAAAACCGACATAATACCCATTGTCTTTCATTAACATTGGATATGTGTTTTTCAGTGCCTCTCCCCGTAAAGTACCCGAAAAGTCCGTAATTCCGTTACGGCGATTATACATACCAGTAAATATACTCGCTCTGCTGCAACAAGAAATGGCAGATGTGGCATACATATTGGTAAAAACCGTACCATCGTTTGCCAAACAATCGATATGAGGAGTTTGAATAGTGGTCTTGTTCATATACCCTACCGCATCATATCGCAAATCATCCGCCAAAAGAAACACAATGTTCATTTTTCCTTTTTCATAAGCCATCACCATTTGGGAACTCAAAGCTAAAATTCCCAACGAAAACAGATTATATTTCATTATTTATATTGTTACGTTTAACACTCGGTTCTACACCTCAAAAATATAATTGCCGGAACCCACGGATACTAATATATAGTTTTCATTATGAGTCTCAAGAATCCGACATTCTCCGACATCTTTCAAAGGTATGCCGCTTTCCGTGATTTCTTCTGCAGCTTTTGCCGGCAAATAAACAATCGCTTCGGAATTGGCCGGTATTTGTACATATAACCGGATTTTTCCAGATTTACGCACCCAACGGCAGGCAATATCCCCGTATGGCGAAGTGTATGAAGTAGAAGCCGAATTAATTCCTATCGGCATTTGAGGTTTTATTTTTATCTTCTTAAAACCAACAGATTCCCTTTGCTGGCTTATTCCACCCAAACCACTAAAGAACCATTCCATCAAATGCCCAAGCATACAGTGATTATTCGATACAAAACCATACGCCTGCCAGGATTCCGTCAGCGCAGTAGCCCCATAAGCCAGTTGCCATCCATACCCGGGGACGTCATATTTGGTATTCATTTTATAAATGATATCAGAATCTCCGTTTTCTTCCAAGACTCTCAACAAATAACGATAACCGATATCTCCGGAGGTCAAAGCGTAATTACGATTCTTAATATCATTAATCAAGTTCTGATATACAACCTCCCGATTCTGTTCCTCCACCAATCCGAAATAGAGAGAAATTGCATTCGCAGTCTGACTGTTACGGTCATATTGCTTAGTGGCAGTATTATAAAATTTCTCATTATAAGCCTTTCGGATGCAAGTAGCCAATTGTGTAAAACGCTCTTCATCCTTTTCCTCTCCAAGCAGTTTTGCTATTTGAGACATTATCGACGCATTGTAATAATACATACCGGTTGAGGTCACTCCATTCGATGTTAACTGCGAATACCCCGGATGCTTAGGTCCCAAATCAAACCAATCCCCCAAGCCATAAGCAACAATATAATTATCCGCACGAGTCGACAAATATTCCAAATATCGCTTCATATACGGATAATAAGCAGATAGCAGACTTTTATCTCCATACCATCTATAAACATACCAAGGTATAATAATAAATGCACTTCCCCATTCCGGAGAGTTCTCGAATCCATCGGCAAAACGTACATACTCCGGAGCAATAGAAGGAACAATGCCTTCCTGTGTCTGAGAATCTTTTATATCCCCCATCACTTTGCTATACAAACCATCCAACTGATACCTGTATTGCATGGCATGCTGCATAAGGTGAGCCACTTCAAGCCATCCAAGTTTCTCCCGGTGAGGGCAGTCGGTCAAAATACTTGCCAAGTTACTACGTATCGACCAGTCAATTAACTCATAGATCTTATTGAACATCGGCAGGGAACAAGAAAAAGACCCTGCTTCCGGAGAAGAATTTGTAGTATGCATCCCTGTCAATTCTACCAATTCAAGCTTTTCAATATTAGATACTTCAACATATCTGAATCCATAATATGTGAACTGCGGTTGCCATTCTTCCACCCCTTTTCCACTTAACGTGTAATTCCATAAATAAGGTCCACCCGACGCCCGTTGATTGACCGTACTATCTTTTTCCAGAAGTTCGCCGGGTTTCATCGTCATTTTATGCCCGCTATGACCTTTTACTTTCAAACGAATTATTCCTGAAAAGTTCTGTCCGAAATCAAAAACCCAATTCCCCTTTGAATTCTTATACTTCCGGACAACAGGAAGTATATCACGTACTGTAAGCGGAGCAGAGACTTGCGCTTTCAACCCCATCTCCGTTTTTGCAATAACCGGAGTTTTCCACGAATCATCATCAAATCCGGGATTCATCCAGGAAACCTGATATTTTCGGGCATCATAATCCTCTCCTCCATAAATACTCGAATAAGTAATCGGGCTTTCACAGACTTTCCAACTCCGGTCCGTAACAACTACCTCGGAAGAACCATCCGCATACTTTAAAGATAAGGCTAATTTCACCTTGGGAGCTCCAAAAGAAATCAATTGTTTGAAATAACGCTCACGAGGTACATTATAAAACCCGTTTCCCAGCATAACTCCCATCACATTTCTTTTCTTCAGTAATGCTGTCACATCAAAAGTCTGATAAAGAGCCGTCTTTGCATAATTTGTCCATCCCGGATCTAAAAAATGGTTTCCCACTTTCTCCCCGTTTATATAGAAATCAAAATGTCCCAATCCTGAAATATTCACAATCGCTTCTTTGACTTCTTTATTTATAGGTAGTTCTTTTCGGAACATTGGCAATTTATATCCACCCACTTTCCGATCACCGATCATCTTCCGAACCAATGGAGCATGTATTCCCGGATATAAGTTTTTCGCAGAATCATCCTTTTCCAAAGCAATCCATTGAGCCTTTCCCCAATCCCGTTCCTTCATCATGCCGGTCACAAACGAACCTTGTCTGCTCCATGCGGATTCTTCGCCTGCTTCATTCCAAACCTTGACTTTCCAATAATATCTAGTCGCGGAATGAAGTTCTTTACCTTGGAAAGGAACAAGGACGGAATTTGAAGAAAGAAACGTTCCTGAATCCCAAACAGTACCTTTATCGGCTGTCAGGGCATCCTCAGTATCTGCCACCAATATGCGATAAGCAGATTGGCGATAACCACGTTGCTGACATGCAACCTTCCAACTAAAACGCGGGGACTTACTTTCTATTCCCGACGGTTCAATTTGTTGTTCACATGTTATCTCATAAACGCTAAAAAGTGAAGTATTCCTTGAATGAACCGGCAAAACAGCCAGTAATAAAAGATATATGAAATATATATTATTTCTCATAGGTCACTACTTTAAAATTATCTCCACGTTCTTTCATCCATTTAACCAATAAACTACGGTGCTTTTTAAGAATCTCCCAGTACTCTTTTGAATAGGCCAAATTTATCGTTTCACCGGGGTCTGTCATTAAATCAAACAATTGCTCATTACGTTCACCCGATGAATATATAGCATATTTATAGCGTCCGGTACGAATCATGCGCCCTTTTCTTGTCCTG
>OHBJ01001354.1_pt1 | contig 16770 bp, 16 predicted proteins | sample 1577241 | NCBI WGS metagenome assembly OHBJ01 (sample SAMEA3541594, study PRJEB24748) | human gut metagenome | biome: human gut; feature: human-associated habitat; material: faeces | place: China | collected 2012 | reverse complement strand
CAGCGCGCTCTTCTTGTGCGCGGCGTTATTCTTGTGCAGAATAGGCAGTAGAAACAGCTACAAAAAAGAAAAAACTTGATTGTTCTTCGGCAGAGTATCTTACGATGGATGAAGGATTATGTGTTCAAATTATGCACTTGGGTTCTTTTGATGATGAGCCGGCAACAGTGGCAATTATGGATGCCTATTTGGAACAGAACGCGTCCTTTGTGGTCATCTACTGCATCTCGCTGTTTTTTGACCGCTTTCTGAGCCTGACGGTGGTGGCCCATGCGTTCCGGGGCATCCAGGTCTGCGTCATCTACCTCATCCTCTCGGCGGGGCTGAAGATGCGTCTGCGGGCATTGCACATCTTCACCGGGCGTCTGCCGCAGGTTGAAGCCGCAGGACGCCTACCCGAGATAGGCGACGACACCGAGACGGCCCTGCGCTGCGGCGCCGTGCGCGGCATCATTGCCGAAATACGCGACATGGCAGCCATCGCCGGCCCCGAAGCGCAGATACTGCTCACCGGCGGTGACTCATTGCTTTTATACGAAAACCTCGACACCTCCATGCAGCGACGCACCGCCGTGGTTCCCGACCTGGTGGCACGCGGGCTGCTCTCAATATTCCGCTATAATGAAAATAACTGACAAAATACTTACACTGATAGCGGTGGTGGCGCTGACCGCCCTCGCCTCCCCGGCACAGGTGACCACCACGCCTTACTCCATGTACGGGTACGGTATCCTCAACGACCACGCCACCTCCATGCAGCGACAGATGGGCGGCGTCGGCTACGCTATGAACTCCGGACGACAGATCAACGTCAAGAACCCCGCCTCTTACGCTTATTGCGACTCCCTGACGTTCCTATGGGACATAGGTGCCGACATCTCCTTCCTCCATTCCGCCGAAGGAGACCTCAAGGAAAACAGCATCGGCGGCGGCCTCGACTACCTCACCATGCAGTTCCCGATTTCCAAATATATGGGAGCCTCAATCGGCCTGGTACCCACTTCGTCGGTAGGCTACGCTTTCGGCAACGAGATAAAGCACGGCGCCATGGAAAACCAGGGCTCCGGAGGCCTCAACGAGCTCTATGCCGGTGTGGCCGGACGCTATGCCGGAGTCAGTCTCGGCGTCAACTTTTCATACATGTTCGGAAGCATCGTCAACGATGTCTACGCCACGCCGCAGGATTCGAAGCAGACCCTCTTCGAGCATGTGATGCAAATCCGCGACTGGAACGTGAACCTTGGCCTGCAATACACCCTCCCCGTCACGAAATATGACTTCGTGACCCTCGGCGTCACTTTCCAGCCTAAGAAAACCTTCCTGGGCAAGACGTGGGTCACCAACCAGAATCTCTCCGACTCCAAGGAACTGCCCGACACGGTGGCCTACATGAAGATGAAGGACCGCTATTACCAGCCCAACACCTACGGCGTGGGTCTCGGCTACCGCCACGACCGCCAGTCGCACTTCATGGTGGAGGCCGACTTCACCTTCCAGGAGTGGTCGAAGGCAGAATATTCGCCGCTCTACTCCTCGGCCGACCCGAAGGTAATGGTTTTCGAGGGAATGAAGTTCAACAACCGCTACCGCGCGTCGCTCGGCGCCGAATACACCAACCGCATCCGCGGCCCGTACCTGCGCCGCATCACTTACCGTGCAGGCGGCTATTTCAGCCAGGATTACCTCAACATCCGCGGCAACAAGGTGAAGGAGTTCGGACTCTCTTGCGGTCTCGGATTCCCGACTGCAGACGGCAAGACCCTCATCAACCTCGGCTTCGACTGGAAACACCGCCAGGCTTCGCCGCAGAAACTCATCTCTGAGAACTACTTCAACATTACGCTGGGTGTGAACTTCAACGAAGTGTGGTTCTGGCAGCGCAAGATTAAGTAAAATAACACCACGACAGCCCCATGATGCTCACGGCGACGGTACGCAAGACACTCGACACGGCAGCAAGGCTACTTCCCGCCGTGCTGTTGCTCGCGCTACTCACCGCCGCGTGCGACAAGGGACGCAAGGTGGACGTCGCCGCCGGAATAAACCCTAACAAGATGCCCACGATGACCACCAAAAACGTGGCCACCTTCATCTCCGACTCCGGAATCGTGATGTACAAGATAGTGGCGCCCGTGTGGTATGTCTACGACAACACGGACACCCCCTGCTGGAAATTCCCCAAAAGCGTTTACCTCCAGAAATTCAACGACAAATACCAGCCCATCTCCTCGGTGGCGGCCGACTCGGCCATTTACTTCAAGGACCGGCACCTGTGGCGCCTCGACGGCAACGTGGAGATACGCCGTATGCCGGCCGACCTCTTCCTGACGCAACAGCTCTTCTGGAACGAGCGCGAACACCGCCTCTATTCCGACTCCTTCATACACGTGCAGACGCAGACACAGATGCTCGAGGGATATGGCTTCGCTGCCAACGACCGCCTTACGGAATACATGGTGAAGCGCCCCTCCGGCATGTTCCCCGCGCCCGACTTCTCGCAGATGCAGTCGGCCCCGAATCCCAACGCCTCGGCCGTAGACGCGCGCCCACCGTCGGCGCCCAAACCCCTCCCAGGCGAGGACGGCCCCTCCTCCGTCGATTGACCCTCACTCCCATTTATCAAACATAATGGACCTCCAACTCATACCAGCACTGATAATCACCATCATAGCCATCATCTTCTCGGGACTATTCTCCGGTTCCGAGATAGCCTTCGTGCAGTCGTCGAAGGTGAGGATGGAGATAGCCACCGCACGCGGAGGCGCCATCAACAAGATGCTCCGTGTGTTCTACCACCACGAGGATATGTTCATCTCCACTCTGCTGGTGGGCAACAATATAGTGCTCGTAATCTACGGTATCGCCATCTCGGTCATCATAAACCCGTGGCTTGAGCAACAGACGTCGTCCGATGCCGCCGTACTTGTACTCAACACCGTTATTTCGACACTCATAATCCTCTTCACCGGCGAGTTCCTCCCCAAAATCACCTTCCGCATCAACCCCAACTTCACGATGCGGCTGCTGGCTTTGCCGCTCTTCCTTATATACCTTATATTATACCCCGTGTCGGTGCTCGTCTCCAAGCTGTCGGCACTGCTGATGCGCATGGCCGGTATCAAGACCAAAAGCAACTCCACGCCGCACATCACCATGGACCAGATTGACTCACTCATACAGCAAACCATGGACCGCGACGACCCCGACACACCAGAGGTGGAAAACGAGGTTAAAATCTTCCGCAACGCCATCGACTTCAAGGACACTCAGATAGGGGAGTGCATGATTCCGCGCAACGAAATCGTGGCCGTCAACATTGACACCACCTCGCGCGCCGACCTCGTGAAGGAGTTCACGCAGACAGGTCTCTCCAAGATTGTGGTTTACCGCCATGACATCGACGATGTGGTGGGCTATATCCACGTTTCGGAACTCTTCGACGTGCAGGCCGACTGGCGCAAGTCGATAAAGCCTGTCATCTTCACCCCAGAGACCATGCTGGCCAACAAGATGATGCGCCGTATGCTGGCCGAAAAACGCTCGCTCGTAATTATCGTCGACGAGTTCGGCGGCGTTTCCGGTCTGGTGACGCTCGAAGACCTTGTGGAGGAAATCTGCGGCGAGTTCGAGGACGAGCACGACAAGAAGCGACTCCGCGCCGCGCAGACCGCCCCCGACACCTACGAAGTCTCCGGCCGTGTGGAAATAGAGCAGCTCAACGACCTATTCAATCTACGTATACCTGAATCAGACCAGTATAACACGCTGGCGGGCTACATCCTGCACCATCTTGAAGCGCTGCCCAAGCCCAACGACACCTTCACGATACAGGACCTTCAGTTCACAATCATGCGCATGACGGCCACGAAAATCAAGCTCATAAAAATACGCAAAATCGAAGAATAATAGAAGTGTTTTCTATGTTCAGCAGAATATATGATATGCGAGCCGGTCAGGCTGCCAGAAGTAATATATAGGTAACTTACTGCGTTACCTATAAATGCAAAGTGTTAAAAGATAGGAAGTTGTAAGGAAATTGATAGGGAGAGTGAAAAAAGTGGTCAAAAAATTTGCACAGTTCAAAAAATACCGGTAATTTTGTGGCCTAAACGATAAATAGCAAACACTTACCTGACAAACAACAGTCGGAAACAACTAAGCGGCCCTAAAGCGGTCGTTGCGGAAAGCATTCAAGCACTCTGCAAACTAAAAAACTTTTAACAATTTAACCTGAAAATTGTCTGATTATGTCTGACAAATCATCTTTCAAATCAATGGTATTCGCCATGCAGAGCAATCTGATGGCCTTCGCGATGAAGCTTACCCTGAATAGGGAGGAAGCTCAGGATCTCGTTCAGGATACCAATTTGAAGGCCTTGAAAAATGAGGCGAAATTTGTCGACGCTTCCAATCCCCGAGGATGGATGCTGACAATTATGCGCAACATTTTTATTAACAACTACCGCAGAAGCACCCGCGAGAATACTGTCTTCGATACTTCCGACGACGGGTACCTTCTGAATCTTCCCCAGGAATCCGGAATATCGACCCCCGAAGGTGCTTTCACCTTGGGTGAAATTACTTCCATTATTGAAAAATTTCCCGAAGACTACCGTCAGCCTTTCAACCTCCATGTTGCCGGTTATAAGTACGAAGAAATCGCCGATAAGCTCCGGATGCCCCTTGGCACTGTGAAAAGCCGCATCTTCACCATCAGAAAACAGCTCCGCGAAATCCTCAAGGATTACCGCTGAGAACAATCCCGGCCGTCAAAGCCTCTCCACTGATAGACCCCGAACGAATAAAAAAGGAAGCTCGTCCCCCCGGATGAGCTTCTTTTTTACCGTAGCATCTAAGAAAGCATTCTTGTGCATTTTTTGTTTGTGCGGTACGGAAATTTGTCGTATCTTTGTGCATCTGTAACCCTATAAACTGCATGGAGATATGAAACGACTGTTTTTTATTATGATTCTGGCACTCGTATGTGCCTCCGGCTTCGCTCGGCAAGTCGAAATCAAATCTGTTCAGTTGCCTGCCCCTGTCGGCATTAATGAAGAAAGCATCACCCAATCCAAGATGTCGGTGGAGGGTGAGACCGCTTACTTCCCTACCGCAAACGGAATTTATTCCATCAATCTGACCGATGTCGGGAAGGGATGGACCCGGCAAGGGTTCGAGGGTGAGAATCTTATTGAATGTGCCCGCAAAGGTGATGAATGGCTCGCCATTACCCGTAACCGCGGCGAGCGTCTGCTCTTACGCTCCACCGACAACGGAAAAACGTTTGAGGACTGTACTCCATATTCTTTTTTCTGTGAGCCAAAATATCGTAATGTCGCGCGTCTTTGCCAAGACCCTGAGAATCCGGATGTCATCTATATGATCAGTGGTTATGCCGGAATACTTAAATCCACTGATTTCGGTAAATCATGGTCGCTCGTTTCTAATGTCATTTTTGAAAATGAGACATATTGCGGGTTTGAAATTCATCCCTTGGACAGCGACATATTGTTGCAACATGGAGAGTCATTTATAATGTCGCCTCAAATCCAGATTTCTTATAATGGAGGAAAGGATTGGATTGGCTCATACGGCTATCCTGACCCTGACATAAAAATACCTGATATTCCCGATTATTCCGAAAATTGCATACATGACATAGCATTTCATCCGACGGATATAAACACATGGATTTTCGGCGGCGAAGGCGTGATAGCCAAGACCACCGATAAAGGTGCGACATGGTCGGCCAAAGGTGACTCGTGGGGTTATCATTATTCCACCTTGTATGACAGCAATAATCCGGATGTCATCTATTCGCTCGGCATGAACAGTCGTGGCGATGGGAGGGATGGCTGGTTATTTATGGTTTCCGACGACGGCGGCGAAACATGGCGCGAGCAGTATCATCATACTAATTTGGAACAGCCTTGGTATAACGACATGAAGCAGACAGAGGATTACCTGATAGTTTTCGGCGTCGAGAACTTATACTTTGTGAACAAGGCGGACCTCCTTGCGCAGTCAGGCATACAAGAGGTGGAAAAAGACAGCCGTGACGGCAATATCTATACGATAGAAGGAACGTTGGTGAAACGCAACGCCGGCAAAAAAGAACTAGACAACCTCCCCAAAGGCCTATACATCCACCATGGCCGCACAGTCATAGTGAAGTAAGGATGGCTTCACAATACTAACCGTGCCGCCAAGCACTCTTTTGGCGGCGCGGTTAGTCTTTGGGCTTAAGCGGTTAGTCTTTGTAGGAGAGGATTTCGGCGCGGAGGGCGTTGGAGATGGGGACCGTGCGGCCGGAACGGCGCACGTAGCCCGATTCCACCCCCTTCGGGCGCTGGTCGGCCGGAGCCGCCAGTTCCACCACGTTGTGCGCGTAAGGCTTTATCTTGATGCGCATGATGGTGAGGCCCTCGGCGTTCTTCTCCGGCAGATAGTCGATGTTAGGGCGTGTGATGTCTTCGGGTGCCACGTCCGTGTCGGATTCCTTGAATGAGACGTCAAGCAGGTATTGCAGGTAGGTACGGTAATGGTCGATGTCGGGCGTTGAGATGTACTTGAGTTCGCAGAGTTTGGCGATGTCGTTTTCGAGACCCACGGCGTAGCCGGCATCGTTGACGCCGAGTAGCAGTTCTCCGCCGGAGCGCGAGTTGAGGAAGCCGCATACCGTCTTGAGCACTGCCCATTTCTGCATCTCCGGGTCGGCCACGGCCGAGGCGTAACGGCGGCGGTTGGCTGGAGGATAGACGATGGAGGTCTTGAACTCCAGAGAGATGCTCTCCGACCCGTAGAAAGTGCGGTCGTCGAGTATCGAGACGTATTCATCCTCGATGGAGAGGGTACGCGCTATCACCTGCTTGATGTTGTTGAGCTCGAGGTTGTCGATGATTCCCACCAGACTGTTGGAGGCTTCGACCAGTGTCGCTATCTTTTCGAGAGCGTCTTCCTGTTCGGGTACAGTGCTTGTGATAGATGGGCGCAGTGCCGTGGCCACTTGCTGTTTCTTGTAGCCGCAGAGGGTTTCAATGATTTTCTCGCGGCGTTCCACTTCGGGGTTGCCGTCGAGCACGGCGTTGTGGCTCAGCGGTTTGAGGTCGCGGTTCTGCGCGAAGTGCACCTGCTGGTGGAGGAAACGGCGTTCATGGTCAATGTATGCCAGCTCCTTGGTACGGTCCATGATTTTTGCCAGCATTGCCAGGGCGGTGAGGTATTCGAGGCGCAGGCGGCACGACGACAGTCCGATGCCCACCACGGCGGCGAGGATGGAGATTATAGGGCCGCAAAGCTGCGGATCGGCGGCTTGGAAACCGCTGTTGGCGAGCGCCTTGGCCATCACCTCCTCGCTCTTTTCGTTCACGGTCTTAAGCCAGTAGTCGAAGAGTCCGGCCGTGGCCTCGTCGGCGCGGAAGGGGCGGTCGAGGGATTCGGCCACGTCATCGGCCACGTCGGCGTAGACGAAAAAGGTGGGGCGGTCCATGCGGGGCGGCTGCTTGTAGAGGCGCAGTTCTATGGAGTTGCCGTTCTCCTTGGCCTCGTTGATGGCCTCTTGCTGGTCAAAGTCGAGGGTGTCGTACTTGCTGTCGTCGATGCTGACGCGGAATCCCTCTTCGGTAATCCATTCGGAGCCGCCCATATAGTCCTTGGAGAAGACTGCGCGGCACTCGTGGTCGGCATATTGCGCCACGAACCGGCGGTAAAAGTTCTCGAAGCTGTCCTCTATCTGGAAGGTGAAGCTGGAATCGCTGGAGAGGCGTGCCATCAGGAAGTCGCCGGTCTTAAGCCGTTCAATGACGCGCACTTTCGCCACGCGCTTGTCTCGTATGTTGAGGAGTACCTTGCCGCTGACGCTCTCGTAGGCCGGGTCCACGGTCTCCGCTATCACGCGGTAGCCGTTCTTTTCCTTGATTCGTATCAGGATTTCGCTCCCCTTGTCGTATCGCTTGGGGGTGATGCGCGGCGACTCCTTCATCTGCTCCTGTGCCGAGAGGATGCTGCGTGTTATGGAATAGAGGGTCTCGAAGTCGGGACTTTTCTCATACTCGCTGGCGGGCACCTGCACCTGCATGAAGTCTTGCAGGGAGATTTGTGGCCGATGGTCGCCGGTGATGAAGAAGTGGCGGTTGAAGGGGGCGATGACGGGAAGACCCTCCGGGTGTACCAGGAAGAGGCCTTGGTGCTCGATGAAGCGGCCTGGAGATTTGTCCGGTTTCAGGAAGCGTGAATTGGTGAACTTGATTAGCAATATTTCGAGGCTGAAGGCTGCCGTGAGGTCGCTCCATGAGAAACCACAACTCACCAGACGGTAGCCAAGCAGGTTGCGCAGCGTTATGTCGTAGAGCTTCAGCAGCTCGGCCTCCTTGCAGTTCACGCCGCTTTTGACGAAGAGGTCCACCAGCGCGGCTATCACTTTGCGCGGCGTGTGGCCGCTCTTCTCCGACGCCAGGATGGTGGCGCAGAAGAGGCGCAGGATGTCGCGCGGCTCGTAGTCGAGCTTAAGGGGCTGGTAATATGGTGTCCCGTTGATTTCCCCGGCAATCTCTTCCGACAATTCCGTCATGCATTTCAATGTGGAGTCGTAGTCGGGATGGTCGTCGTCTGCCGTGTACGAGTAATTCTTCAGATAACTCAGCAGGGAATCAAAATTCTCCAAAATATAGTCTTTCCTGACTTGGAGCCAGAATTGCGGTTGGTTGTTGGCCATTGGTTTTGATATTTTTAAGATTTTAAAAATTAGATGGTAATTCGGTTTGTATAGGTGAATGATGGAGGAGCGAGGGGTTATCAGGGGGTTGCCCACGTCAGCTTGTGGCGCAAGGTGGAGGCGAAGTCTCCGTCGGGCCGTGTCAGTATGTTGAGGCAATACGGTGCGCGACAAATCACGATGGTGGAGCCTTCTGGCAGGGTGAATGAACTGCCGTCCACTGACACGCGGTAGAGGCGCGAGCGCGACTCGGTGGTGGCCGTCACTCTGCTGCTGCCGGAGACTACCAGCGGGCGTTGTGTGAGCGAATGCGGGGCCACGGGAGTGATGACCATGGCGTCCATTACCGGCTGGAGCAGCGGGCCGCCGGCCGACATGTTGTAGCCCGTGGAGCCGGTGGGGGTGGCTATGATGAGGCCGTCGGCGCTGTAGTCGGCCAGGAAAATGCCGTCCAAATCGGTGTGGATGTGAATCATCGAAGAGGTTTCGTCTTTGAGAATTGCGACTTCGTTGAGTGCATAGCGCGACTCGCCGCCGGGCATCTTCAGGCGGAGCAGCGTGCGACGTTCCCGGCGCAGGGTGCCATCGCGCAGGGAGCGGGCCAGCGAGTCCATATCGTCGAGAGTGAAGTGTGACAGATAACCGAGGTGGCCGGTGTTGACTCCCACTACGGGAGTGCCGGAAGAACCCACCCACTTGGCGGCGTGGAGGAAAGTGCCGTCGCCCCCAATGCTCACGGCGGTTTCGCAACCCTCGGGAAGACGGTCCACGGGGTATGTGCCTTCGGGGAAGATGACCGTGCGCTCCTCCAGATAAAGGTAAAACTCACGCTGCACGGCGAGGCGGAATCCGTTGTCGTGGAGCAGGCGCAGCAGGCGCTGCAGCAGGCGCAGGTACCCGTCCTGATATGTGTTGCCTATCACGGCAAGGGTGCGGTGTCGGTGTTCTTCCTCTTTCATCGAGTGTCAGACGTTTAAGAATACTTGCAGGGCTGCAAGGCGTTCGTCGAGGGCTGAGGGGGAGGCTTCAGGCCCGGCGTAAGCTTCGGTAACGTTGAAGCCATAACGCTCCAGGCTGTGGATGGCGGCCTGCGGATCGCGGTGGCCGATGCGCAGCGATACGCTAACGCGTCCGCCATCGGCGGGTGTCACGCTGAGGTTGAGCAGGTGGGCGTCCACATCCTCCACGGCGTGTGCCAGCAGGGAGGCGGAATAGTCTTCGCGTGCGCATTCCACCGTCAGCACGGAGGCCTCGTCGCTGTGGGTGAAACTTTCGGTCAGCGCGCGGACCGCCGCGGGGGCGTCGATGCTCCCCACCGTGAGGCCGTCGCGCGTCACATCGACGGTACAGTCGGCCGACTCGGACATGCGCGGAAGTATCTCGAAGAGGGTGCTTCCGCTGCTGACTTTCGGGCGTCCGGGATGCGGCTTCAGGTCGTCCCGGAGGGTTATGAGGTCCATTGCTGTCATATCTTGCCTTTAAAATTTTCGTTTCCCAATGTGTAAATGTCAGATATTTTTTCTACTTTTGCACATGAAAGCGTCTTACGGCGCTTCCCCTTATTTTATAACGCGCTTCAAAGTTACAAATTTTGAGCCGAATATCCATAAAAAGTTGAAAGAAATGTTACTTTAACATTATTCTTTCCCGTTTTAACGTTTTTTATATCTTGGTTCTCTTATGACTCGACTTAGTGTCAACATCAATAAAGTGGCCACCTTGCGCAACGCAAGAGGTGAAAATGTGCCCGATGTGTTAAAGTTTGCAAAAGACTGCGAGCGTTTCGGCGCGCAGGGGATAACTGTGCATCCGCGTCCCGACGAGCGGCACATACGCCGCAGCGATGTCCACGGTCTGGCACCGATACTCTCAACCGAGTTCAACATAGAAGGCTACCCCTCCGAGGAGTTTCTGCAACTCGTGGAGGCCGTGAAGCCGGCGCAGGTGACGCTTGTCCCCGATGCTCCCGATGTGCTGACTTCTTCGGCAGGGTGGGACGTGAACGCCAACTTCCGCTTCCTTGCCCAGGTGGTGGAACGGCTGCACTGCATCCCGGTGCGAGTCTCCATCTTCGTGGCGCCTGACAAACTCCAGATAGAACGTGCGGCTCAGGCCGGTGCCGACCGTGTGGAGCTTTACACCAAACCGTATGCCGATAATTACGAGACCGACCGCGAAGCCGCCGTGGCTCCGTTCGTAGAGGCCTCCATGGCGGCTCATAATTGCCGGCTCGGCGTCAACGCCGGCCACGACCTTAACCTCCGAAACCTCTCATTCTTCCACTCCATGATGCCGTATCTCGACGAGGTGAGCATTGGCCACGCCATCATCTCCGATGCCCTGTACCTCGGCATCGAAAAGACAATCTCCTCATATCTCGACCTCCTGAAATAAGAAACGGCCCTATTCTGCCGTTTTTTAAACACAACCAGAGTTTTTGAAATAATAACACACTTAACACATAGTTATAAAAATGGAAACTGTACCCGCCGCACAAGAAACGCTGTCTCTGTGGTCGCTCACAATGGACGGAGGCTACCTGATGATTCCCCTTGCGTTGCTCCTCATAGTCAGCATCTACATATTCATAGAACGTTGCATAGCCGTAGGGCGCGCCTCGAAGACCGACAAGACCTTCATGACCAACATACGCAACTACGTGCACCAGGGCAACGTCAAGGCTGCGGAAGATCTCTGCAAGAGCACCGACACTCCGGCGTCGCGCCTCATCCTCAAGGGATTGACGCGCATCGGACGCCCCGTCAGCGACGTCCTGGCAGCCATCGAGAACACCGGCAACATCGAGGTGTCGAAACTCGGCCGTGGCTTCACATGGCTCTCCACCACTGCCGCCGGCGCCCCGATGCTCGGCTTCCTCGGCACGGTGGTAGGTATGATACAGGCCTTCTTCGCCCTCGCCGCCGCCGGCCAGAGCGCCAACATCACGGTGCTCTCGTCGGGCATCTACCAGGCACTCGTCACCACGGTGGCAGGTCTGGTGGTCGGCATCGCGGCGCTGTTCGCATACAACTACCTCGTTTCGAGAGTGAACCGTGTCATGACCCAACTCGAGGCCGACACCATGGAATTTATGGATATGCTCAACGAGCCCGCAAGCTGATAGGAAAATGGCTTTCAAACCTCAGTTCAAATCGCTCGACACCTTCTCGATGTCTTCGATGACCGATGTCATCTTCCTGCTGCTCATCTTCTTTATGGTGACCTCGACCATCATCTTTCCGGGCGCCATAGAGGTGAACCTGCCGCAGAGCGCCGAGACCACGCAGCTAAAACCCCTCACCGAGGTGTACCTGGACTCCGTGGGGAAGCTGCATCTCGTCATAGACCGCAACGACTCCACCGGCACCCTAAACCAGCCCAAGCCGGTGAGCCGCGATGAACTCATGTCGTCGCTGAAACTCGTGCAACAGCAGGACTCGCTGCGCGCCGTGGCCCTTTACGCCGACCGCTCGCTCCCCTACGGCGACGTGGTGGAAATCCTCGACATGGCGGCTCGCGCCAAGCTTAAGATGGTGCTCTCCACCCGTGCCGACCAGACTACTCCGGTAGCTGACGACGCCTCGGCCGAACCAACCTCCAAGCCGGAGAACAACAAGTAACAAATGAAGCAACAACAGAACGACCGGCTCGTGGCCGGCATAATAACGGCATTGCTCACGGCTCTGATTCTCGTGGGCCTCTACATCGGGGGAATGACCTTCGACCGCGCGGCCCTCGCTGAGAGTTCCACGCCTGAAATCCAGCCCGATGAGGAATACTTCATCGAGCCGCTCCCCATAGTTGAAGATCCCGGCGAACCGGACATCGACAACAGTCAGGAGCAACAGGAGGCCCCGGCGGAACAGGGAGAGCCGGAACCCGCCCCGGTGGAGAACCAGAAGGCGGTGGTCAACGGCGAGAACACCAAGCAGCCCCCGGTGCAGCGCCCCATGCCGGTTACGCAGACTAAGGAGAGTCCCGTCAAGGTCGTGGAGCCGAAAAAGACCGACAAGCCCGACTCGAAAGTCACCAGCAAGGTGGCCAACGCCTTCAGCGGCAAGAACGGCGCCGTGGGCGGCAAGCCGGGAGGTACCGGGACAGGCGGTGCGGGAACGGCGAGCGTCAGCGGCTCCTCGCGTGGCCGCTCAATGCTCGGCTGCCCCAAGCCTAACGTCGCCCTAAAGCAGAGGGTGGTCATCAGCGTCAACGTCACCATCAACGAGGCCGGGCACGTAGTGTCGGCCCACGCCACCGGCGGCGCCGCGCAGTATCTCCGCACCGCCTGCGAGCAGGCCGCCCGCCAGGCAAAATGGACACCCATGAAGGGCGCTGGAACCGTGGCCGGTGTCATCACTTTTACCATAACCCCGAAAATGTAAAACCCGGCCGCGCCATGTCCCCTGCGGGAATGTAGCGCGGCCATCGCTTATAGAATGAAGGACTTTTTCTCGTTGATACGTCGGTTCGCGTGGCCTTACCGTGGTTACGTGGTTCTCAGCGTACTCTTCAACTTGCTCACCGCCTTCCTCACCGTCTTCTCCTTCGCCTTCATAATGCCCATCCTCAAGATGCTCTTCGGCATCGACAATACCGTGTACCACTACATGGCGCTGGGGCAGGGAGGCTTCAAGGAGGTGATTTTCAATAACTTCTACTATTACGTACAGGTGGCTATCGAAGACCACGGAGCCTCCGTGGCGCTCGCTCTGCTTTCGCTGGCATTGGTGGTGATGACTGCCCTCAAGACCGGCACCGCCTATCTGGGCATGTACTTCATTATACCGCTGCGCAACGGTGTGGTGCGCGACGTGCGCAACCAGATGTACCGGAAGATACTCTCGCTTCCCATCGGTTTCTTCTCCGACACGCGAAAGGGCGACGTCATGGCGCGCCTCTCGGGCGATGTCCAGGAGGTAGAGGCATCAGTCATGTCGAGCCTCGACATGCTTTTCAAGAACCCCATCCTCATCATTGTCTACCTGGGCACCATGATATTCTTCTCCTGGCAGCTCACCATCTTCGTGCTGGTGCTGCTCCCCGTGGCCGGTCTGGTGATGGGGCGCATTGGCAAGTCGCTGAAACGCAAGTCGCTGAAGGCGCAGCAGATGTTCGGTACCATCCTCTCTACGGCCGAAGAGTCGATAGGCGGACTGCGCGTCATAAAGGCCTTCAACGCCGAGCGCCACATGGAGGGGAAGTTCCGCGACGAAACACAGGAGTTCTTCCGCCTCTCCAACGCCATAGCGCGGCGCAACCAGCTGGCCCATCCCATGAGCGAGTTTCTCGGCACCACGGCCATAGCCATCGTGCTATGGTTCGGCGGCTCGCTGATTCTTTCGGGCCACTCCGGCATCGACGCCCCGACGTTCATCCTCTACATGGTGATATTCTACAGTATCATCAACCCGGCCAAAGACCTCTCGAAAGCCACATACACCATACAGAAAGGTATGGCAGCCATGCAGCGCATAGACGCCATCCTGCTGGCCGACAACCCCATAAAGGACCCGGAACGACCCACCGACCTCCCTGAAACCGAAGGCGGTGCCTGCACCATTGAGTTCGACGGCGTGACGTTCAGCTATAACGGCAATCGCAAGGTCATCGACAACGTGTCGCTCACCGTCCCGTCCGGCTCCACGGTGGCCATCGTGGGGCGCTCCGGCTCCGGAAAGTCGACGCTCGTCGACCTCGTGCCCCGTTTCTGGGACGTGCAGGGCGGAACGGTGAAGGTCGACGGCGTGGATGTCCGCGCGCTGCGCGTCTCCGAACTCCGCTCCCTGATGGGCAACGTCAACCAGGAGGCCATCCTCTTCAACGATTCCTTCTACAACAATATTACCTTCGGCATGGAGGGCGTCACTGAGGAGCAGGTAATAGAGGCCGCCAAGATAGCCAACGCCCACGACTTCATCATGGCAACGCCGGACGGTTACCGGACAAACATCGGCGACCGCGGCTGCCGCTTATCCGGCGGCCAGCGCCAGCGCATCTCCATAGCGCGCGCCATCCTCAAGAACCCTCCCGTGCTCATCCTCGACGAAGCCACCTCCGCCCTCGACACCGAGAGCGAACGCCTCGTGCAGGAAGCCCTCGAACGCCTTATGAAAAATCGCACCACCATCGTCATCGCACACCGCCTCAGCACCATCTCCGGCGCCGACCTCATCTGCGTGATGGACAACGGACGTATAGTGGAACGCGGCACCCACGAAGAGCTTATTGCCCTCGGAGGCCTTTACACCAAGCTCGTAAACCTCCAGCAAGTATGATACGCTCCACTCTCTCCTTACCAAAACAAAATTATGAACATTTTAAGTAACTGACAATGTATAAGATAGCCATATTCGCCTCCGGCAGCGGCACAAATGCCGAGAACATTATAAAGACTTTCCACGGCGGTAACCTGCTGCGCGTCGTCAAGGTGTACACCGACGTCCCCGATGCCGGCGTCATAGAGCGTCTGCGTCCCTACGGCGTGGAGACCGAGTACGTGGAGCCGCGCGTGTGGCGCCAGGACCCCGGGCTCGTGGTCGACGCGTTGCGTGCCGAGGGTGTCGACCTCGTGGTGCTCGCCGGCTTCATGAGGCTCGTGGACAAGAGGATAGTCGAAGCCTTTCCGCGCCGTATCCTCAACCTGCACCCGGCGTTGCTCCCCGCTTACGGCGGCAAGGGAATGTACGGCCACCATGTGCATGAGGCCGTCATAGCCGCAGGCGAAGAAAAGTCGGGCGTCACCGTGCATTATATCGACGAGCACTACGACCGAGGCGAGATACTGATGCAGGCCGAAGTGGAAATCGAATTAGGAGAGACACCGCAAACCCTTGAAGCCAAGATACACGAGGCGGAATATGCCATCTATCCCCGCGCCATAGCCGAGGCGCTGCGGCGCCTGCCGCCCGAAGTGCCGGGCAAGAAAGGTACCGTTCCTCCCGCGTTGCCGCACAATGACGGCTGCACTCCCGCGCAACTGCAAGCCGCTCCCGCCGGAGCTCCGGAAACACCGCAGCAGGGCTCTGTGCCGCCGCCCGTCCCCGAGCTGGAAAGCGTTTGGGCGCAGGAACTGAAGATGGACTACGACCCCGAAGAGGCCGAACGCCGCGCGCAACAGCAGCAGATGCAGAACGGCGTTCCCGCCGTCGAGGGAACCGGCATCGGCGCCACGCCGCCGCCTAATCCCACCACGCCGGTAAATCTCCGCGGCCCGGAACAGTCGGAACCGCTGCCGCCCAACTATTTCGTACTCAGTATAGTAATGACGTTGCTATGCTGCACACCGGCCGGAATCGTGGCCATAGTATTCTCCTCGATGGTCAACAGCCGCTACTATTCGGGCAATGTGGAAGGCGCCAAACGGGCTTCCCGCAACGCCGAGATTTGGATAATCGTAAGCTTCTGCCTCGGCGTCCTATCCACCACGCTCTATCTTCCCTTCTCCATACTCTTCGGCGGATAAGGAACGCAGGTTTCCAACCTGCTATTACACGCAACCAGAAAAAGGTGAATAGTAAACGATTGATAATCTTGATATTGCTATCGGTTGCGCTCATAGCGGGCGCAACCTACAGTTTTTTAGTGGACCCTTCGGAAGCGTCGTGGGCGCCCAAGTGCATGGTAAAAGCCTTGACGGGCTACGACTGCCCCGGCTGCGGCAGCCAGCGTATGTTCCATGCTCTGCTGCACGGCGACATCGCAGGCGCCTGGCGTCACAACGCCTTTCTGCTCTTGGTCCTCCCCGTAATAATCCTGATGGTAATAGTAGAAGCCAACCGCCTCCGGTGGCCGCGCCTCTATCGCCTGTTGTTCAGCACCGCCGCCATCCTCACCTGGACAGCCCTCCTCATTGCCTGGACCATTCTCCGCAACGTCCTATGACCCAGGCAATCCTAATATAGCTAAAGTTTCTTCGGAGACATTTTATCCCACATTACCTTGTGTTCAGTAGCGCCGAAAGGCGTACTGGCCTACTGCTATTATCCGATATTTTCGTCTATTACAGCCGGTGGCGGAGGTTCAGGGTGGAGTCGAGGAGACGCGGGGCGAGGCGTGTCTGC
>OHBJ01001351.1_pt1 | contig 16801 bp, 9 predicted proteins | sample 1577241 | NCBI WGS metagenome assembly OHBJ01 (sample SAMEA3541594, study PRJEB24748) | human gut metagenome | biome: human gut; feature: human-associated habitat; material: faeces | place: China | collected 2012 | reverse complement strand
GCCCTGAAATGAGGCTATTGACTGTTTCTTGAGCCCCCGCACCCGTCAGCGCTGGCGCTTCAGTTTCGACGATTTCGTGGTCGGCCCTTGCAATGCCATGGCCGTGGCTGCGGCCAAGGACATCTGCCATGACGGCGGCTGTGTGGAGACCCTGTTCGTCAGCTCGGCTTCCGGCCTGGGCAAGACCCACATCATGCAGTCCGTGGGCCGTGCCGTGCAGGAGCAGGGCGGTCAGGCCCGTCTGGCCTATCTTTCCGCCGAGGATCTGGCCTCGCGCTATGTGGCGGCCCTGCGCAGCAACGATGTGGAGAGCTTCCGCGCCCGCCTGCGCGATCTGGACGTGCTCCTGCTGGAAGACGTGCATTTCCTCCAGGGCAAGGAAAAGATGCAGGACATGGTCCTGACCGTCATCAAGAGCCTGCAGGATCGTGGCGGCCGCGCCATCTTCACCAGCAGCTTTTCGCCGCGCGAGCTGGAAAAACTGGACAGCCAGCTGGTCTCCCATTTCTGCTCCGGCATCGTCTCGCCCCTGGAACGACCCGATACGGAGATGTGCCGCCATATCCTGGAGCGCAAGGCCAAGAGCTTCCAGGTGCTGCTGCCTGACGAGGTCTGCGATCTGCTGGCCGGACGCCTGCAGGGCGATGTGCGCCAGCTGGAATCCTGTCTCAAAAGCCTGGTGTTCAAGGCGCGCATGCTCAATTGCGGCCTCAATCCCGAACTGGCGCTGGAAGTGTTGCAGCAGTACGCCACCGTGGACTGCGGCCCGGACTTCGCCTCCATCGTGCGCCTGGTCTGCGAAAGTTACGGCCTCAACGAACGCCAGCTGGCGTCCCGTTCGCACAAGCAGCAGTATGTGCTGGCCCGCAATACCATCTACTATCTGGCCCGCAAGCATACGGACATGTCCCTCAAGGAGATCGGCGAGCGCTTCAACCGCCGTCACTCCACGGTCATCAAGGGCATCACGTCGCTGGAACGCGAGATCGCCAATGAGTCCCGGGTCGGCCGCCAGATCTCCCGGGCTGTGGAGCTCATCGAGCGCAATGCGGGCATCCGGCCCGAGATGAGCCTGGCAGGCAAGGTCCCTGCGGCCCGTCATGCCGCTCCCAGCCTGCTTTCCCTGTAAAAACGATACGCCTGATTTTTTGCTCAGGGAGGACATCCGCGGATGCCCTCCCTTTTTTGTTTCTGCGGGGGCCGCTGCTGCCGCCAGCCAAGCCCGTATATCGTTGAGGCTGCCGCGTGGATGCGCCGTCTCACTTGGGCAGAGAAGGAGGGGAGGCCGGGGCATTGTTGCGGGGAAGGACGGCTGTCACAGACCGGCTGGCCACGATGCTTGCGGCGCCGGACCGGGCAGGCCCCATGCCGGGAGGGCTCGTCCCCTTCCTGATTATTCCGTCTCTTCCGGCAGTTTTGCTGCTTTTTTTCAGTCCCTGACCCAACCTTGTTTGTCCCTCGTTCGAGCGCTGTGGAGATGTTTTTCGCCCTTTTTGAGGCATCGCAGAAGGGCAGCGTCGGGCTCGCAGACGGAAAAGGGCCACCCGCACGGAGCAGGTGGCCCTTGATCAGCAGGAGAGAGGCTGCGGCTTATTCGCCGGCAACGGCCTTCTGGTGTTCAGCGATGACCTTGTCGGCCACAGGCTGGGGAGCTTCTTCATAGTGGGCGAATTCCATAGTGAAGAAGCCCTGACCGGCCGTCATGGAGCGCAGGTCGGGCGCGTAGCGCAGCACTTCGCTCATGGGCACGTGGGCCTTGATCTCGGTGACACCGGCGGCGGAGTCGGAGCCCAGCACCTTGCCGCGACGCGAGGAAAGGTCGCCGATGACGTCGCCCATGCATTCGTCGGGCACGGAGACGGTCAGCAGGACGATGGGTTCCAGCAGCACGGGCTTGAGGCTTTCCATGGCTTTCTTGAAGGCCAGGGAGCCGGCCACCTTGAAGGCCATTTCCGAGGAGTCCACGGTATGGTAGCTGCCGTCGTAGACCTTGACGCGGAAGTCCACCACCTGGCAACCGGCCAGGAAACCGCGGGCGGCCGCTTCCTGGATGCCCTTGTCGATGGCGGGGATGTACTGGCGGGGGATCACGCCGCCCACGATGGCGTCTTCGAAGACATAGCCGGAACCGCGGGGCAGGCCTTCCATCTCGATCCAGCAGTCACCGAACTGGCCACGGCCGCCGGACTGCTTCTTGTGACGGCCCTGCACCTGCACCTTGCCGCGCACGGTCTCACGATAGGGCACCTTGGGCGTCTTGAGGATGATGTCCACCTTGAAGCGGCGTTTGGCCTTTTCCACCGAAAGCTCGATGTGCAGCTGGCCCATGCCGGAAAGCAGGATGTCGCCGTTTTCTTCGTCGCGGGCCAGGCGCAGGGTGACGTCTTCGTCCAGCAGACGCTGGATGGCGGAGTAGACCTTGTCTTCATCGCCCTTTTCCTTGGGAGCCAGCGCGTAGGTGATGAGCTGCGGCGGCAGCTTGGGCATGGGCAGGGCAAAGGGCTGCTTTTCGTCGCACAGGCTGTCACCGGTGCGGGTGTTCTTCAGTTTGGCCACGGCCACGATGGCGCCGGGGCCCACGGGTTCCTTGCAGGGGGTCTGGGTCTTGCCGGTCAGGAAGAGCAGGCTGCCCAGGCGCTCGTTTTCACCGCTGCGCATATTTTCATCCATTTCTTCAGAGCCACTATATTGGAGGCATTTACTTTAATCTTCATTTCCGGAGCGATTCTGATAAATTCTTTCAGCATTTCAGAGTCTGCAAACCAGAAGAAGCTTTTATTTTCATATCCTTTTTGGCGTACTAATATAACCAAATCTTTTATCGGAGTTCCTCGTTTTACATCAAAAAAAATGTGTGCCTTTCCTTGTAGGGTGTCTAGCATTTCGGCTATACGGGGTACGTGAATGCCGGTAAATCGAGAACTGAACCAACTGCCGGCGTCTAATTTTTCAATATCTTTGGATAGCATATCTTGAATGGGACCTTTACCGTTGGTAGTACGGTCCAAAGTTTCATCGTGCAGATTATAAAGTATATTGTCTTTACTTTTGCGCACATCCACTTCTATCCAGCCGGCTCCATGTTCCAATGCAGCTAGAGCTGATGGAATGGTGTTTTCCGGCGCTATATGGTTCGCTCCTCTGTGTACTACGATTTCGATAGAGTCCTGGTACATCATTTTTTGGGCATATATAGGAGATGGGAATAATGCCAAGATAGATGTCGCAATATGAAGCAATAAGATTTGATGAAGTTTCATGAATTATTTTTTGCTTTAAAGGTTTTTATAAGAGCTTGCTGTAACAAGCCCTTATAAAAACTTATTTAATTTATTAATAACCGTAATTTTGCTTCCAGTTGGTGTTTGAATTCATCAAGCCGACAGATACAGGGAAGATCCTACGCCATTTTTCGGTTTGAGCTTCCGGATGATATTGATTTTTATATCCCCAGTCGTCTTCGAACTTTCCAAAACGGATTAGATCATTACGTCGCCATGTCTCTGCATAAAATTCACGGCCACGCTCTTCAAGTAACTCGTTTAATGAAGGAGTATGCTCTAATAATGGAGCGTTACAATAGCTGCGTATTTGGTTGAATAGGGATTGTGGCGTGTCGCCGTTAGTGGCTGTTGCCCCCCGTAGAATAGCTTCTGCTTTCATCAGCAGAATATCTGCATAACGGAAGATAGGTACATCATTGCTTTGATTGCGGTTATAGAGGTTATAATCGTCTGCTTGAATAGCCCATTTGATGCATCGGTATCCCTGGCACCATGCGTTCAAGTCATTTCCAAGATCCATTTGGTCATTCAAGATGGTGATGTTCTTGGTGAGGACAACTTGTTGTCCGTTGTATATATAAGGTTCTGTTCCCATTGTATGTGTGCTGATGTCATAATAGTTGATCGCACCTTTCATGATGATCTCATTGCGTTCATCTCCTTCCAGGCAAAAACGGTCTGCCGCCTCGGGAGTAACGATGAAAATGCCTCCGGCATTTTGGGATAGTGTTATGCCGAACAGTCCTTTACCGTCCGCACCATCATTGTTGAATTTAGGCCAGAATTGGAAACGGGCGTAAGTATTGGCTCTGGTTGATGTTTCATTATTTTGGTATGGCATTGCATAGATGAAATCCTTAATCTGATAGCCGTTGTCTGGCATGAATTTCTTGCGATAACCATCACTGAGATCGAAATGACCGGAGGCGATGATATCATCGCAATATTTTATGACATCATTCAATTTGGAATTAGTCATGCTTGGATCATAAGTAGCTACATCATCACAGGTATAAACAGCCCAGTTTATATAGAGTTTGGCAAGGAGAGCCTCAGCCATCCATTTGGTTGGTTTGCCATAAGTGGAAGCATCAACATCTTCTTTTAAACCGCCAGAAGCCAAAGCACGGAGCAGGTCGCTTTCGATAAATTTTGTAATTTCGGAACGGGGAGAACGGTCGATAGCTTCAGAATCGCCGATCAAGTGGTCTAATTTGGGAGTTGCTCCGAATGTATCCATAAAAATAAAATGATAGAAAGCACGCATGGCAAGTGCCGGAGCAATCAAGGCTTCCTGTTCGGCATTGTTTTCATCTTCTCCACCCAAGTCAAAAATTGCTTGGTTGCATTTTGTGATTGCAGCCGGAATATCACCAGCCCAGTCCACGTGTGCGTCGCCTGGAAGGCTGGCGTGAAGAGAGGAATGGATATAGTTGCCGCCATCATACCAGTTACCACCAAATGTTACTGCCATGAACTCATCGGAAGACAGCAGGGCAGCTTCCATATAACGACGTCCTAATGCTCCGCCGAATCCATAATACAAACCTGCCATTTTAGCTTCCTTGGCAATTTCGGAATCCGGGTATTCGGTATAAGTGGACTTAAGATCCACATTTAGATCTGTGCAGGCGGAGAAGGTAAGCAGACTACCTACCAGCCAGGTTGTTAATTTTATGTTATTTTTCATATCAGTTTTCAATTATATGGTTAGAAGTTCACGTTTAGACCGATCATAAATGAACGGGTACGCGGATAGTAATTGGTACGTCTGTCCATGCCCGGTTCCAAGCCTCCAAGGTTGATTTCCGGATCACGGCCGGAGTAACCGGTAATGGTGAATACATTATTACAAGTGGCGTATAGCTTGAGCGAGTTTATCCAGTTACCAATTTTGCCGAAAGTATATCCCAATGAGACTGAGGACAGACGGAAATAACTACCGTTCTCTATCCAGCGATTGGATGGTGCTTGAGATTGTGTGTCAGTAGCACGGTGTTTGGTAGCTACGCTTTTTAATACATTGCGGCCTTCTTTCACAAAAGAAACATTAGAGTATTGTTCTGCAGTGGCGTTGTAGATATCTTGTCCAAAAACACCAGTAAAGAATAAATCGAGATTCCAGTTCTTGTATTGGAAGTTATTGCTCCAGCCTAAATTTAAGTCAGGTTGTGCGCAACCGATAATAGTACGGTCTCTGTCTGTTTCAGGATCTGTGGTCGTTTCGCCTGTACGTTCACCCGTTTCAGGATCGTGTACATAAAAGATGGATACTCCTTGGTTATTGTAGCCGGCCCATTCGTAGGTGTAGAAGGTGCCGATAGGATGTCCTTCCATGATGCGCTGTACGTCTGCATTTGAAGAATAACCTGCGATTTCAGGATCGGCTGCACGGATATAATCTACGGAATATTCGCTGTTGGATATACTTTCTACGTTATTTTTATTATGAGATAAGTTCAAACTGGTTTGCCAAGAGAAATTTTTTGTTTGTATGGGAGTGGCATTAATGGTAAATTCAATACCTTTATTGCTGATATCTCCCACATTGGCCGGCATGGTTCCGAAAGGATAGCGGTTTGTGGAAACCTCGTAAGTGTATATCAGGTCGCTGGTACGCTTGTCATAGTATTCGATGGTTCCTCCTAATCTGCCTCCAAAGAAGCTGAAGTCCAGCCCGATGTTCAACATGGCTGTACGTTCCCATTTTAGGTCTGGATTGGCATTTGAGGCGGCTGCCAGGGTATGGTAACTATTCTGTGTGCCATTGGCGTTTGTATAGTTGAACCAACCTGAAGTACTGTAAGTCTGGATAGCCGAATAAGCTCCGAATCCGAGTGAGTTACCACTAACACCATAACCAACACGGAACTTCAAGTCATCGAAAACATTTAAATCTTTGATGAACTTTTCTTCGCTCATACGCCATGCCAACGATGCAGATGGAAAAGTTCCCCAACGGTTGTTCTTTCCAAAGGCAGAGGAGCCGTCACGGCGAATTGTTGCTTGAAGCAGGTATTTGCTGTTGAAGGAGTAGTTGATACGTCCATAAAATGAGATCATACGTAAAGTTTCCAAATGACCGTTATTATTGCTGGTGATACCGCCATTCTGCCAATCCATTTTATTGGCAAGGTTCAGATTATAAAAAGTGGTGTTATCATTGTAAAAGTCGTAGACATCCAGACCGAAACTGTCATTGTCATCATTCTGTTCCCATGAATAACCGGCCATCAGGCCCAGTTTGTGGATATTGGCGAATGTATGATCATAGTTTATGTATGTTTCAAGAATTTTTTTCTTGTTTTCTGTTGCAATACGTTTAGCTTCGCCATTTCGGGTGTTATATTGGGATTTGCTGGTATGGTATTCGTTCCATATATATTGTTCGTCTTGATAGGAAAGACTTAAGTTCCATTTTAAGTCCTTAGTGATATCTAAAGTACCTTTGGCTGTTCCTTGAAGGAGTTTCTTGTTGTTTTCAAAAGTATCTTCATTGATCATGGATACAGGATTGAAGTTTTGGGAGATAGTTTTGTCGCTATACCAAGAACCGTCTGCGTTGGTGACAGGAACTAGTGGAGAATAATAATTCATGGCGTCGAATACGGATTGGCCATCTTTGGCGGAATCAACGGTGGTACCTTTTGATTGTGCGGCATTCACGTTAAAGGCTAAGGTGAGCCGATCATTCAGTGCTTTGGTTTGCAAAAATGCGCGGCCGCCGAAACGCTCGAAATCTGTACCACGTACGATACCTTGTTTGTTTTGATAACTCATGCTGGCACTGTATTGAGTCTTTTCTGAACCGCCATTGATAGAAACGTTATGGTTATGACTGATTGCTGTGCGCAGTACTTCATCGTTCCAATTGGTGTTTGCTCCTTTGTCATTCGGAAGAGTGATGTTATTTTCCTTGGCATAGGTGCGGAGTTCGTCGGCAGTCATCATATCTAAACGCTTGGCAATGTTGTCAAATGCAAGATATGCGCTGTAGTTTACAGAAGTGTGCTCACTTTTACTACCTTTTTTGGTGGTAATCAAGATTACACCGTTAGCAGCCTTGGAGCCATAAATAGCCGTTGCAGAAGCGTCACGAAGTACGTCAATGCTTTCAATATCTTCGGGAGCAATCAGACTTAATGACATACCGGGAATACCGTCAATAACATAATAAGGTTCCATTGCCGCACCGGTACGCAGAGAAGAAGCCCCACGTAAAGAGATAGAAGCAGTACCAGAAGTCGGATCGCTGCTTTGTACTACCGTCAAACCAGGGACTTTACCTTGCAGCAACTGTCCAGGGTCAGAATAAACTCCTACATTCAGTTTGTCTGCTTTCACAGTGGTAATGGAGCTGGTTACATCCTTACGACTCATGCTGCCATAACCTACTACCACAACTTCATCTAATGTTTTAGAATCTTCTTCCATAATAATCTTCAAAGAAGATCCTTTTACTGTAATTTCCTGGGTAGTGTAACCCACGTAAGAGAATACGAGTGTCTTTCCTTGTGCTACATTCAGTGTAAACTGTCCGTTAAAGTCAGTGATAACACCGTTGGTAGTACCTTTTTCGACTACATTCACTCCGATAAGGGGTTCTCCGGTTTTGTCTGTGACAATACCGTTAACTTGATTTTGAGCAAATGCCAGTGTACTGTTTAATAGGAGTAATGCAAAGACTACTATCTGTGCAAATGTCCTTTGGGTTAGAGATTGTACGTTTAGCATAGAATTTAATTTTGGTTTTGATTAATATGTTCTTGTTTAATACTGTATAGTTCTCTATATATTGTGAATCTGTTGTTACAGTTTGATGTATATTTTCTTAAGATATAGTGGATAACCGATACCCCCCAAAAACAGAGTGAAAACGAGGGCGTAGACGGCTGAGGCAAGGTAGGCGTCGGTTATTCCTGAATGAATGGCTGCATAGGCTGCCGCTTTCCATCCGGTACTTCCCATCATAATGGCAAGTACTTCGCTCAATACATAGAGGAATAGGGGGTTGACGCCGAAGATGATGAAGAAGCGGCACCATTTTTGTTTATTCCTTATGTCTATATAATACATTAGTGTGGCAAGTGACATGGAAGCCGCTCCGCAGGTCACCAAAACAAAAGTAGGAGACCATATTCTTTTATTTAAAGGCAGCGCATCTGCCAATAAATAGCCGATACTTATCAGAATGAATCCGGTCAAGAACAAACGGAGTACTTTGTTTTCTGTCTGATGGCTTTGTATTATCCATTTTCCATATGAAAAACCGATACAAGTGTGGGCGATAGCAGAGAGAGTGCTTACAAATCCTTCCGGATCAATCGGGCTCTTTTGATAGAGATGCGCTTCGCCGAAAAGTTGCCTGTCAATAATGGATAAAATATTGCTTTCATCGCAGGCATAACCGTTCCCCATGCATAATATGACAGTGTAACTTACTAGTAAGATAAAGGTTAATGCGGGGATGAACTTATGATTCATAAATAGGGCTGTAAAAGAAATAACACAGTAACATAAAGCAATGCGTTGCAGTACCCCGGGAATGCGCAGATGGACAAAAGGCAGGAAGTCACCTTCACATACATGGTCAAACCAACCGATTGCCCATCCGATGCATAGAATAAGAAATGTGCGTTTCAATATCTTGGTTACCACTTGTAGGGAAACGTTGAAATTGAATTTGTTTAATGAAATATATGTTGAAATACCCATGATGAACAGAAAGAAAGGAAAAACCAAGTCACAAGGTGTCAGTCCGTTCCATACAGAATGTTGCAAAGGTGCATACGACACTTTGCCTCCTGCATTGTTGACCAGAATCATCCCTGCTACAGTGATGCCCCTGAGTGCATCGAGTGACAAAAGCCTCTTTTTAATGGGCGGTGCCTGCTGTGCGGTTTCTGTATTGAGCTCTTCCTTTTTCATCTTACTATCAATTGTTTATCAATGTTATAGCCTCTTTCGCTACTTCTATACAATCACCTTCGGCAGATGCCGCATAGGTGTTCTTTGCCAGTGTCCATGGTTCTTCCAGGGCATACCAATCTATGGTCATGGCTGGATTATCGGCAGTGGGGGTTGATGAATTACCTACTGGCAGTACAGGAAGTTTGCCATCCAGTTGGTCTTGCAGTACTTGCCAGTATTTTTCCCAACGTTTGTAATAAAAGTCGCGCAGCAGCCCGTTCCACTCCTTATGGGCATAATCTCGTAATTTGCCGATGTCGGCGCAGTAGCGGTTTCCCCATGTGGTGATTTGTACGCGGGCGTTCCATTCGTAGAGGTCTTTCTCTTCAGATGTGATTCCCAGATTGCGCGCTTGTTGAATCCAGTTTCCGACTTTGAATTCCTTGCGTGTGCCCAGCAGCTTGTCTTGCATCATTAACAGTTCCAGGAACTGTCGGGTGTGTGTGGCATAATTTTTTTTGTCGAAGCTTTTAAAGTCGGCAACAGCGTAATTGTACACTATTCGGGCACGGTCGGCAATGGCTTGTCGGGTGATGTCCACCAGGTCATATTCAAAGTTGTTATTACCGCGATATTTGTCTGCCACGCTCACCATCAACCGTGCAGCTTCTGTTGTGGTAGTGGGATCGTAATAGTTGCACATTTTGCTCCAGCTGGATGCTTGGAAATTATTCAGCGATGGACGCCCACAAAAGATACTTTCGTGAGGACCTTGTTGGTTGTTTCCTGCCGGACAGTTATAGATACCGTTTGCCAGGATCTGCCAAGCTTGCCGGATAGATTCATCGTCTGTGCCATAGCGTGCGCGGATGTATTGTTTGATCCATTCTTCTTTGGTAAACTTTTCTGCACGCCAAGGAAGTTCGCACATCAGTTCGAACATAACGGGATTATTTTCAATGCCTTCCATCGTCAGACCGATGCCTTTTAGCTGAGCGGCCAGTGGATTGTTCTTGGTCAGGTAGAAATTGTGAAGAAGCTGGTCCATCCTTCCATGCAAGCCCACGTTCCCCCCGAAATTCTCCAACAGGCAGAACAACCAGTTGTGTTCTTCGTATCCTTTGTCTCGTTTCCATATAGAGGGAATGCCCCACATGGGACGACATTCGCTAAATAAATCAAGGATAAGCAGATCGCCGGGATTCAGCGCTTTCATCATTTCCGGACGTGGGTTTTCTGTCCATCCCTGCACCACCCACACAGCTTTCGGATTGGCCTTTTTCATAGCGTCCATAATAGCCCTGCCGGCTTTGCCGAAGTCTAGTTCGGCAGGTAAGTTTTTGGCTTCATGAAAAGGGTCGATGGAGTAGTAGTCACTTGTTCCATACAGTTTTTCGGTTTCTTCGTAAAATAGATTGGCAATCCGGGTAAACTTAGGGTCGTCGGGCAGTAAGATTCCCGGTCGGTCGAATCCGTTCCATTTGTTGAGGGTGCTTTGGGCGGATTCCGAGGAAGTGTCGCTTGCCGTTTTCTCTTCTTTCCCACTATCAATACGCTTTCCCAAATCCAGCTTGGAGGGGATCATACCTGAATAACCGGGCAGTACGGGGTGCATTCCCCATTCTTTCATTCGTTGCAATATCTTTTTTTGCAAGGCTTCTTGTTGTTCATACCAACTGTCGGGATTAGGGCCTCCCCATCCTTCCAGATTGTTCATTTCCCACCAGGCAAGGAATGCCGGACCGGCAATAAAATTATTGATTTGCTGTTTGGAAAACCCCAGCCGGAGTAATAGGTTACGCCATACACATTCATGTCCTACGGCAGCGAGCGGCAGGTTGATTCCGTGTAGTGCCATCCAGTCCAGTTCCTTTTCCCAACGTTTCCAGTCCCAGAATGCCATGGAGTAAGAGTAGGTGCAGTAATTGAAGTCATAACGCAGGGCTAGGTTTGTTTCGTGGCGTTCCTTACGGAGGACGGGAGGAAGAACATCGGGTAGTGAGGCATACATACCGTTCCATGACAGATGGATTCCGGCATGATACTTTAAGTACCAGTTGATGCCGGTTGCTATATTAATATAGGTGTTACCTCGTATCACTACCTTGTCGCCTTTCCGGTCTAACTCGAAAAAGTCGTTCGGGCTTTTGTGTAGTTCGACTACGAACTTGTTCGATGCTCCCTTGTCTATCCTTTCCAGCATTCCCTTGATAGGGTTTGCCAGTATACCGGAGGGGAGTAGTATCAGCCAGCTCAATAATAAGAATATGTTTTTCATATACATTTGCATTTCTGTTTTTTACAAATGTAAGGGAAACAAAGCTTTCTATAGGAGAATATGGTGCACAAATGGAGTAAAATAGTAAAGTGAACTATTTTCTTCCAAAATATTCGCTTGGAAGTACTCCAAACAGCTCTTTGAAGCATTTTGTGAAATATTTGGGGTCGTTAAAACCTACAGCATATGCGATTTCTGCAATAGAAATGTTGCATTCGACTTTGGTTAAAGTCTCTTTTGCCACATTTAATCGGTAGTTTCTCATAAATTGGCCAATGGATTGCCCTGTTAAGGATTGTAATTTCTGATTGACTAATGTTTTGCTGTATCCCATATCGCGGATAAAGCGCTCTAAGTTATAATCCGAGTCGGCATAATGTTCTTTCATTAAATTGATTGCCGATGTCATAAATGTGTTGTCTTTGGAACTAGCGTTTATATTCAATGTTTCACAATTCATACTAGTGGAGAACATGGATTTGTATTTCTGGCGTAAGGCAAGTATATTTCGGATACGTAATTTTAGAATAACCTCATCAAATGGTTTGCACAGATATTCATCTACTCCTATTTCGTAGCTGATTCTTTCTTGGGCTTCAGACCGGAGGGCAGTGAGCATGAGAAAGGGGATGTGGGAAGTAGCCAGATTAGCTTTTACCTGGCGGGATAATTCATTCCCGTCCATGACGGGCATCATCAGGTCGCTGACAATCAAATCAATCGTTTCTCTTTGAATCAAGTAAAGAGCTTCTGCACCGTTCTGTGCTTCTTTTAATTGATAATTGTTTTTGAGAATGGAACAAATATAAGTACGCATATCTGCATTATCTTCAACAATGAGGATGGTTTCCTTTTTCTCGTTTCCATTGGCAGGAATGGAAAGTGGGTGTTCATTCTGCTCATATTTTTCTTTTTCTGATTCGGCTTGGGGGATACCTTTTTCCAAAGGTAATAGTATTCTGAAGAAAGCTCCTTGCTTGGGATTGTTTCCTGCATAGATGTTGCCTCCGTGTAGAGAAATGATTTTCTTACATAAGAATAGTCCGATTCCTGTGCTGCTTTGTCCATAAACGGGATATTTGATGCTCTTTTTGGATTGGTAGAAGCGTTCGAAAATACGTTCTATATCTTCGGGTACGATACCATTACCTGTATCTTTTATATCTATGAACAGCCAGGTATGGTTGTCTTTGTCGGTAAGGGAAGCCACATACAAACTTATTTTTCCATAATCGGGAGTGAATTTAACAGCATTGGATATCAGATTAATAATGGCTTTGCGCATATATTCAACATCAAATATCCAAAACGGGGTACAGAGCCGGAAGTAGGTGATGATGTTTATGTTCCGTTCATGGGCAAATACTTCGAAAGGCATTAATATATTTTGTATAAGGCGGATAAAGTTTTCGTTTGTCTTATTTAATACAACTTTGTCTGCATCTAACTTTCTGAAGTCCATTAATTCATTGACTAGTGATAGCAGATAATTGGAATTCCGTTCAGCTATTTGTAGCTGTTTCTTTACTTCCGGCTCATGGCTTTCGTCAAGGGCGCGTTGGATGGGACCGTTGATTAAAGTGACTGGTGTCCGGAATTCATGAGTGATATTGGTGAAGAAAGCAATTTTTTCTTCCGTTACCTCCTCGACGTGTCGTGCCATTATTTCTAGTTGTTTATTTTGTAACTCTAACTCATGGGTGCGTTGGGCTACTTCTTTTTCCAGTTGTTTTTTCTGTTGACGGTACAGACTTATTTTCCATTGATAAAAATAATAGCTGCCTACGGTGATCAGAATGGCAAGCAATAAATAGAACCACCAGGATTTATAGAAATAAGGAGTGATGGTTACTTTGACTTCCGTTATTTTATCAGACCAATGTCCTTTCTCGTCTGTGGCACGGACTTGGAACACATATTTTCCGGAGGGAATGAAATTGTATCTAGCAGTATGTTCGCCAGGAAGGGTTTCTGTCCATTCATTCTCATAATTTTTCAAGCGGTAGGCATATTTCACTCGGTTACAGTTTCCATAGTTTAAGGTGGAAAACTCGATGGAAAAACCATGATCTTTTTCGTGCAGACGGATGGTATGTAAATTTGTTACCGCGCAGGGAGTTTTTCCGTCTGCTGGAGGATAGACCATGGTACCGGCGACACTGATTGAGGTCAGTTTGACTTTGGCATCCTGCTTTTTTATCTTGGCTATATCGGGGGTGAAAGCGACTAATCCGTTTATAGTACCGAAATATAACAGATTATTTTGGGGAGAATAATAAGATGCGTTCCAATAAAACTGATTATTGGGCAGTCCGTCTTCTTTTGTATAATTGGTGAAAGTCATGGTTTGTGTATCCAGTTGGGCGATGCCGTGGTTGGTGGACATCCACAGATGTCCCGTTTTATCTTCCACAATACCTATAATGGTATTATTGGGTAACCCATCCTTGCGGGTGTAGTTATGAAATGTGAACTGTGTTCCATTTTCTTCCGCTAGTTGATATAGTCCGTTTCCATTTGCTCCCAGCCAGATGGTACCATTATGATCTTCTATGATACAGTTTATTTTTTCTAATTGCAATGAAGTGGGTTCCGTCAGTTTATGTTTTAAATAGGTATAGCTGAATTGTGTGGAGGAAATGGAGAACGAGTATAAATCCATAATGAAAACTCCTTCAGATGTTCCCATCCAAAGACGTTTCTTGCGGTCGATAATGATGGACCCTACCGCATCGAATTCATTGTCGGAACGGTCAAACAAGACCCGGGTGAAACGCTTGGTCTTTTTATGGTAGAAATGAAGCCCTCTGGTAGTACCAAACCATAAACCATTGTTCATGGTGTCTTCACAGGCGCTGCTTAGAAAATCTCCCTCCAATCCTATGGAGTCTTCCCGGATATGGCGTTGGAAAGTTTGGTTATGGGGTATATTTAGATTTAGTTCATTGATTCCGACCCCCCAAGTATATGCCCATAAATGATTTTCGGAATCAATGAGAATGCCACGGATGGAGTTGTTACTAATGGAAGTGGGATTATTCTGGTCAAAAGTATAATGGATGAACTCATCGCTGCCTTTGCTCTTTTTGTTGAGTCCTCCCTCTACTGTTCCTACCCATAGATTTCCGTCTTTGTCTTCGCTGATGGCATTGACCGGATTGGGGGAAAGAGAGGTTTCTCGCAGATAGTTGTATTGCCACACATACGTTTGCAGACAATTGGGAGTCAATAAATTGATTCCTCCTATCTCAGTCCCTACCCAGATATTCTCATTGTCGGTCAGCAGGCAGTTGATGAAATTACAGTTCAACGATTTGTCAGGCATTTCATTGTTTTGGCGGATATAAGTAAAAGTATCGGTATCCCGATTGTATACATTGAGTCCGTTCAGAGTGGAAACGATGACATCTCCTTTGCTAGTCAGTTTAACTCCGGTTATATAGGCTTGACTTAGCATTCCGGGGCGATGATTGGAGTAACGGTACCGGTTCAAACTCTGCTGGGTATGGTTATACTTGAAGAGTCCGCGATTGGTTCCTATCCATAACAATTCCCCGTCAGTTTCCATGCAGAGAATTCTCCAGTCTTCTGAGAAGGGTTTCAGCAGCTCCGATACCATGCTGGTTTTCAGTAAGTGGTTGCTCCCTTTTTCAATACGGCATACATGATTATCTATGCCTGCACAGATGTATTCTTGCAGGTCAATAACAGCGTGGATGGGGGATTCTGTATCTTTTTTCAGTTTATAGTAATCTTTTATTTGCCCGTCTACGCCTAGTTCCAGATACCATAGATTCTTGTCTGTCGATATCCACAAATTATTCTGCTTGTCCCGATAGATGGATGCAATGTAGTTACTTGCTAGAGATTTCAATTCGGCAGGCAGTTCTTTGTCCGTGTCTATCTGTGTATAATGTTTCAAGTCAATGAGGTCTATTCCTTCTTCCGACCCTATCCAGAGTCGTTGAAACTTATCCTCACAGACTTTATGCACGTAGTCGTTTTTCAAGCGAATGGAGTGGGACTGGGAATTATAATGAATAAATTGATAGCCGTTATACCGTCCTATTCCATTATTAGTAGCTACCCAGATATATCCTTGAGTGTCTTTGTAAATATCATTGATAAAGTTATGGGGTAACCCAGTATCTTCTGTAATAAAGCTGAAATTATATCGGTTGAAAAAGTTATGTAAGTTTTCTCCAAATAAATTCAATGCTCCTCCTATAAGTAGAAAAAGTGCTATGATGTGCGTTTTCATATCAGTACTTGTTTCCCAACAAATGTAAATAATAGTAAGATAGTTCCAAAACATTTGAATGGAAATCTTGTTTTTGACTGACCTGTGTCCTTCCGGGTGAATGTCCCTGCGGACGAACGCACAAACGCCTTGCACGTTTCAAAGGCCGTAGCGACGACATGATCATATTGAAAGGGGTTAACCTCTTCCCTATCCAGATCGAAAAGATACTGATGCAGTTTAAAGAACTGGGTAGCAATTATCTAATTACAATCGAAACGGTAGGAAACAATGACGAGATGCTGATTGAAGTGGAATTGAGCGACCTGTTTACCGACGATTACAGCGTTTTACAACGCTTGACAAAGGAAATCACCCGCCAGCTGAAAGACGAGCTGCTTCTGACTCCCCATCTCAAACTGGTCGCCAAAGGCTCCCTCGGCAAGTGACTGCAGCGTAATGTTTTCCGAATAATGTTCTCTGATATAAACTAACGCACGGTCAATAACCGGACTCCTGCTTTTGGCAGATTCAATCAAAGGCGCCGTAGAAGCCAGATACTCTCTGGCAATATCCTGAATCCGGTGTCTCGACTTCATGGAAATGATCCGGCAGATCAACTCCTGAATACCGTTACCAGTCTCACGGCAGGATGTATTCTGCTTTAAATACTCTTCCACCACCAGAATCGAATTGATGGCCAGCGCTTTGATCGTATCAATAGAACTTCCGTCGGCTATCAAATTGTCAATATGACTGACCAGAAACTCCGCCAGCAGATCGGAACGTCCCTCCGACAGGCAGTCTAACATGGATTCCTTACTGTTCTGGCTGTAAGCCGCGCCAAAATCAATCTGTCCACTCGCCTTACCATATTCTATGATCCGCTCTTCTGTCTGGAGATGGTGGTATTCCAGAGCCTGACCGGCCTCCTGGTACGCTTCTTTTAATTTTCCTATGCCCTCATAAAAGGATCCCACGCCGGCTATGGCCTCATGGTAATCCAAATATGGTTTCAACAGTTCCAGAAGGCCCGGATTCTGCTCAGGGAAAACTCAGCGACACTTTTGTAACAAAGGAAAGTGAAAA
>OHBJ01001348.1_pt1 | contig 16808 bp, 18 predicted proteins | sample 1577241 | NCBI WGS metagenome assembly OHBJ01 (sample SAMEA3541594, study PRJEB24748) | human gut metagenome | biome: human gut; feature: human-associated habitat; material: faeces | place: China | collected 2012 | reverse complement strand
GTCCACCAGCTTCTTGTCGCCCATACGAGCGCCCCAGCGGGCGTCCATGGAGGCAAAGGGAGCGGCGCTCATGTTCTCGGTACCGCCGCAGACCACGATGTCGGAGTCACCGGCCAGGATGGAACGGGCGCCCTCAATGACGGACTTCATACCGGAGCCGCAGACCATGCCCACGGTATAGGCGGGGACGGAATAGGGGATACCAGCCTTGATGGAGACCTGACGGGCCACATTCTGGCCCTGGGCAGAGGTCAGGATGCAGCCGAACATCAGCTCATCCACATTCTCGGGAGCCACGTTTGCGCGCTTCAGAGCCTCCTTGACCACCACGGCGCCCATTTCGGCGGCAGGGGTGTTCTTCAGGGAGCCGCCAAAGGAACCGATGGCGGTACGGCAGCAGTTAACAACATACAGGTCTTTCATGAAAGTTACCTCCTATAAAATATGTTGAAGATAGTATACAACAAAGGCTCACGCCTGTCTATCCCTAATGATAGTCACAAATTTAACAATAGTCAATCCCAAATTGCAACTTCGTTAAAAAATCGTCAAATCGAGCATATCAAATGGCGGTTTCCCGTCATTTTGACGAAATGACGCATCCTCATGCCGCCGGTTCGGCGTCAGCTCCGGTATCGGCAGTGTCCTCCCCCGCCGTGTCGGTACCGGCGTCGGCGCTGTGGTCATGGCCATCATCGGCGGTATGACCACCAGCCTCCGCCATGGCGGCCTGCATCTCCGCGCGGAGCTCCGTCATCCGGTCATAGAAAGCCCCCACGTCCAGGCTGCTATACAGCTTGGCGTTGGACACCACGGAGGCGTTGGCCAGCCGGTCACTCTGGACCTGCTGGAAATAGGCGTCTGCGGCCACGGACAGGTCCAGATCGGTACGCAGGATCACATAGCAGGAGCCATCGCCGTAGGGATCAATGACGGCGGTCAGCTCCTCCAGCTCCAGCGCCATGATGGCGTCGCTGAGGGGATCGCCCTCGGCGGCGGTCAGGGTAACGGCGCCCACAGCCTCCTGCTGCAGCTCCTCGCACATGGCGGCGTACTCCGCCGCCTTGTCCTCCGCCTTCTGCCAGCGCTCCAGCAGATCGGCGGCCATGGTCTCGGCATTTTCGCCGGTGAGGGTCAGCACATAGACGCTGGCATAGCCCTGCTCCTGGGCGTAGGCGCGGACGGCATCCTCGTCATACAGGCTGCCGCCGGGGCCATAGGCCGTCTGCAGGCTGCTGTTCAGGTACTGGGCGGCCAGCATACCGTCGAAGGTCTCCTCGCTGATGCCCATCAGGGCCAGCTGCTGCTGATAGCCCTCCTCGCCGTAAAGGGACACCAGCTCCTGCCGCTGGAGGGCCAGGGCGGCCATGTCTCCGTCGGTGAGGGCGATGCCCTCCTGCTCTGCCCAGGCGCGGGTGACGGCAAAGCGCTTGGCGGCGTTCACCGCCTCCAGCTTTACATAGTCGCCTCCTCGGAGGGTCAAGGGTGGGGCGCGGTGTTTTGCCCCGGTTTTTGGGGCAGAACGCCGGGGAGCTTCGGGGCACCCTTGCGGGCGCATTTCTGCGCCCGAATTTCCTAGACCTGCCACTCACTAATTTAATAGTGCAGAACTTTCCCGATAGCTGTAATAAACGTTTTTATGTGCCCCAGCTATGATGATGTGATCGCAAAAATCAATACCGCAAATTTTAGCAACCTGGGCGATCCGCCTCGTCAATTGATCGTCCGTCTCCGACGGGGTCACGTCTCCGCTCGGATGATTATGAGCAATGCAAAAGGCACTTGCCCCGCACAAAAACAATCGTTGCATTATCTGTGGAGGGCTTACCACACTTTCCCGGCTTGACCCGTGACTTAATTCAAACAACCCGATCAAATGCAGTTTTATGTCAAATGCCATCAAATAAACGTGTTCTTCCGGTAACCGCTCCACATGGTAGGCATATCTGATAATATCCGACATTTTTCGCGGATTTTCGTGTTTTTCCGCGTCCGTGATTTTCGTATTCCCCACGGTTGCCAAATATGGCAACCGATCTTCTCCCACTCTCATCTCATACTTTCGTGCATTCATCGCTTTCCCTCCCGCAACGGCTCAACCTGGGACGAAGAGAAAAAGAAGGCTGCCTTTTTAAAGATCCGTTCTTTTGCTTCTGTCTCCCCCTCATCCGGCGCGCTCTCATCCTTTTTCTTGGCGTCTGCATATTTCCAAATCTCCACCTTGGCGATCGCCTTTTCCCCTCTTTTAACTCCATAACCGTATTCTTTCCAACGGCTAAAACTATGAATTTCTTCCGGCTCTGGTACTTTTTTAAGTTCCCCGTCCTCGCCCTGCATCTCAAAAAAACGCCCTGTACTTCCGATTTTTCCCTCTTCCATCAGCTGATAACGTACATTTAAAAGAATCTGTTCATTTGTCATGGTCTTCCCCTTTCCGCCTGGGAGTTTTCGCCCCCAGGCTTCAAATTCCTCTATCCATTAAAAATTCATGAAATACGCCCGATCGGTCAGCCTGTCTTCCGGGACTACCTCTGTTGCATTGATATCCCTAACCATCAACGACAGCTCTTCCTCATCAAAATCTGTTGTATCTGGAACAAGCATCATTTCATGGATACTTGACGGTAAAACTGCGACCCGTTTCGTATGATGCTTCTTGGCAAATTCTTCCATGATTTCCCTGTCCAGCACCGCCGACGCCCCATTGATTTTCGATTCGGTTGAAATCATATACATTTTTTCATCCGCCTCACACATTTCGATATAATCTTTCCCCATAAGATCCGCCATAATTTCCGCCATTCCCTGAATCCGAACCGATTTATGTAAGTTCTGCTCTGCCCTCGTCCACGCTTCCAGTGCTGAAATTCCAGCCTTTAGAAGCAAATCCGCAGTTACTTTCATACTGATATTGCCATCCTCCAGACAAGAATCCATCACGATCAAGTATGCCTCGATCCCCTCTAAACCGGATTCCCGTTTTACAATCATTTCAACTCCATCTTTCTGTACCGCAATCGTGATATGCTCTAACACATAATCACGATTCGTTATCTTATCCGCATCAATCCTTGTACTTCTAACTTTCTGATACTGTGCCAAAATCTTATTAACTGCCATGTCTAAACCATCCTCATCATTTATAAGACCATCTGTATAGATGAGCGGTGCAACCTGTCCGACCTGCGACACGATAGCGATCCCTGTATACAGTACACCATTTTTGTTTACTGTCTTCCATTCTGCCTGTAAACCCAGTTTTTCTAATTCCTTTACGATTTCATTCTTCTTTCTCATTGCCAAATTTCCTTTCTTAAACTTTCATATTTGCCTAAATTTTGAGTCTATTCCAACCGTGCTTTCAAGATTCCGAGCTACGGAGGGGAGTGCTCTTTTTCGTAGGTCATAAGCCCTCTTCCTTTCTTCTGTTTTCAATGTTCTGTGCTTTCTGAGTTCTTCGCTTCATCGGGTTTTGTGCGGAGCCGCCTTTATCATATTTCCTGTTGGATGCAAGGGCGCGCCCGGCGCGTACATTTACCCTTGCATCCGGCCGGAAATATGATATGCTCCGCTGTCACAAAACCAGAAGCGAAGAACTTTGAAAGCACGGGGCATGAAAGAAGAAAGGAAAAGAGCTTGTGACCGGAGAAAAAAGGGGTTCCCTGGGGAACCGATTGGCAAAGGGGATCCAGATCATCCTCTTTCGGCGCGTTTTCAGACAGTCGTCAGACTGTCAGCGCCAGTGGGTGGGAGTGGGCACCGAACCGCGGATGCGGGCAGTCGGAATGGTACTAAAAAAGAACCGTCCATAGAGTTGTACTAAAAAAGCGGGAGAAAAACCCCCGCTTTTTGTTTGCACTATTTACTCAGTTCTTCCTGTCGCGTGAGTAGCATTATAATAGCTCGCTTCATCACTCTCTCGTAGGAATCCCTGTCCATGATACCCAGCATATACAGTATGCACGTAGCTCCGATCACCATTCCATATGAGGCCTCCGCCTCCGTGCTGCTAGGCGCGCTCTGGATGAGGTACAGAAAGTCATAATAAATGGGGCGTGCCAAGTCGTACATGCGGTCCTGCAATTCTGATGCAGACGGGACGCCAGCCCAGAGCTGCGCGATAGCTGCCTCAATGCGACGGTTAATCTGCTCATACTGAATTGCATCCTGCTCATACTGAGCTCTATTCTGCTCATACTGAGCTGCTAATTTTGCTATTAAATCCTCAATTTTGTCTGCCATTTTAATTTCCTCCTATCATTTGAAATAATAATTTTTTTCTAGCCGGATATAGCTACCATCATCCCCTATCACATAGAGCTCATCTCCTAAACGACCAAATTCTTCTGGCGGCACGCGGTAATCGCGCCGGACGGAATAAGTCGTATTCGTTGCTCCATGGCTAAATGAGGTAGATCTTACCCGATAGTCTCGCATCCCGATAATATCCGCAAAATACTGCTGGCTTTTTGGGTCTGTAATGCCAAGGATCACTTTAAATTTGACATTTCCAAGGATGGATTCCCTGATATCCTTGCCATAAAGGATGTCTATGTCAGTAAGTGCTTGGGTTAAAATCATCAGACGGATGTTCTTCTTACGATACTTACGGATGCAGTTTAAAATAGCCGTCCGCCCTATCTGCAGAGATGCAAACTCATCCAGGACAAACAGGATGTGCGGTCGCTGATAATTCTTCCGCTTTGCGCAGTAATCAAAGGTCTGGGATGTAATAATCCCAAGTACTGGTCCATAAATATCCGTATCCGCATCCGGCACTTTTAAAAACAGGCTATGGTCTTCCAGGAGTGCCGGAGTTAGAGACGTTTCGTTTCCAATCGGACGGCGGATGATATGCTGCATAATGGAATGAGACGCAAAAATAGAAATTGCATCGTCCACACTTTGCTTGCAGCCTGCCGTGTTCTGCTCGTTCGTTCCATCAAACTGGGCGATATACATGATTGCAGCCTCATCCTCCGAATCTGTGATTTCCTGAAACAATTCAAAAACGCCAAGAGATTTGATTTTTCGACAAATTTCGACAAAATCAAGCCCCTGATGATAGTAGCAAATAAGAGCTCCTGTCAGGATACTCCGCCCAGAGTCATCAAACCATTTTGTTACGCTGCCATCTGCAGCACAATCCGGCATCACAATAAATGCAAGCTTTTGAAGCAGTTCATTTTGTTTCTGAGGGTCTTTTTCTGCGTCAATCGGTGCCAAAATGTTATATGGGATGCTAGTTGGAACCTCTACATCCCAAACAAGCTTATTCGGAATATCGCAGTTAGGCTCGATATCGCCCGAAATATCAATCACAAAACAGGTATTTGGCTGTGCCTGTTCCCGCAATGGCATTCTAAAAAACCGTTTTTTCTCCGCTTCTTGTCTGCAAAATGCCCGGATGCTTGGAATGGCTATGGAAGTGGTTTTTCCTGCGCCGGATGCCGCGCAGACAAAAATATGCCCTTCTTTTGACGCCTTACTGCAGTAGAGTTTCTTCCCTTTTTTCCCAAAAATGATGCCCGCTGCTTTATCTGCAGAAGCGATGGAAAGTTTTGGAATACGTTTCTTATCCTTCTTTTCTGGATGTTTCATCATTTCTTTTACATGCTCCTGATAAATTACCAGCACAAGGATAAACAGAAAAAATACTGCAGTGTTTGGATTTTCTTTTATAAAAAAAATTATGTCCCTTACCGCCATCATAACGTAACCTCCTGTTCTTTTCTTACGGTCTGCTTCTGCTCTCGATTACTCCAGGAAAACGTCCGCTTTGTCAATTTTTGCGGTCGTGCTTCCAACTCTTCCTTTAACTTTTCTTTCTCTTCATTGGACTTAGAAAGTGCCTGGGTCGCATCCGTCACCCTTTCTTTCAGCTCTTCCAGTTTCATGGCATCCTGCAGCATTTCCTGATTTTTTTGAGAAATCTCCTGCGTCAAATTCTGGATAGTCATATCCTTTTCGAAACTGGTATTAATCAGCTCCGCCAAGTCTTCCACGGTAACGGTTCCTGTAAACGAGCCACCTGTAATTTCCGTTATCCGCTTAAGGTCAGCCACCGTAAGTTTTAATGTATGTCCGCCATCCTTGCGTTTCCGATACACCGTTGCATGGATTCCTGCCTCATTCAAGTATTTCTGCAAATCCGGATGCAGCGTCATCAAAACCGTTTTTTTTGTCAGCTCATAAGCATTCAGCTTATAGTCATACCCTTCATGCTTTTTATCCGGCACCGCTGGAATAAAAGACAAGTGCATATGGTTATGGGAGATACGCTCCCCATCTCCATTTTTTACAATCTCGTCCCGATGAACAACTGCCTGGATGATACAACGTTCGCCCATCGGCAGGCGCTCCGCCCAAAACTGATAACAGGCTTTAAAAAATCTTCCCTCTTCTTCTGGCGGGCAATCATCAGGACACTGTATAATGCAGCTGACTGCTTTCACCAGGTTTTTGCGGTTGTATTTGAAAATTTCTTTTTCCAAATCCTTCCGATACTGGTTTACCTCTTCCGGCGTATTCCCACGGCTTACAAGTTCCTCATTCGCTCCCTGCAGCTCCGGCACAATGCTCTCGTTCCCATATTTTCCACTCGGAAGTGCCCGCATATTATGACGGATGATATGTAAAATCTCGTTTGAGTGATATTTTTTTAGTTCCATCTTATATGCCCCTATCCTTTTAATAAACGTCCCCGCGAATAATCGGACCAGACGATGGACAGCAAGAAGAACCTAGATACGGGGGCCACACTGGATGCAGAAAAGCTTCCCGTATCTCCATTAATGCTTCTTTCTCTCCCTCGATTGTGACTCCGATTTTTGCATCTTCCAGGTATTCTTTTTGTACCATTCTTCCATGATAATCAACCTGATCGTCCACCAGTCTCTTTATCCCAGTAATAGATTCTTTTTTTACGATTTCATGGGTGTCTGTCGTTTCAAACGCAAACGTATCCGTAATTGTAAAGCTATCATCTATCTTTTTTAATGCCTCAACATCTTCTCTTAAAACACCCATACAACGTCCAATCATGCCAACAAGAGCTGACTTACCAGGTGCATCTCCCGTTATACCTCGTTCTGCCCCACGCCATGACTGCATGAGACCTTCAAAATACAAATCCAGTTTCATAATTAATAACCCTCTTTTTATACTTTCTTTAACAGTTTCCGATGATTGCAACATCATCGGAAACTGCCTATTTTTACTTATAAACAAAATAACCGTTTTCTACCTGCAGGCATTCCGTCTTGATAATAACTTCTTTTTCTGGGTCAACGCTTTCCAGCAAAAACATCGGAAGCATTCTAGCTGTCGGTTTAACAAGGATTCCGTGAATCTTTTTCTCATCTCCCGCAGCAAATTTTAAAGCCACATCCTTGGAATAAGTTGCAGAAATATATGGTCTATTTTCCGGCTGCATCTCACCCGCACGCCATAACAAAATTCGAGAACCAACTGCCGGAAGTTTATCCCAAATCGCATCATACTGATTAATCGCCCAATCATTACGTCCCGTAACCAGAGCAGAGCACTGTGCCAAGCATAACCGTCCTTTTTCGGTATCAGTGAGGTTCTGCATAACGGTTTCATATTCCTTTCCACATTCCTCAAAGCTATGCTTTTCAAAATGATATTTCTTTTCAAGGTCCGCAACCTTTTTTTCAAGCTTCCGACGAATTTCGCCCATTTCTTCCTGCGATGGAGTACCATCTTTAAAATCAGACTTCATAAAACCACCAAGATCCATATACTGTTCCTGATAATATTCATCTCCAAAGAAGATATTCTCAAAATCAATTTTTGCATTCTCTTCTCCTACAATAGGTAATGTTGTGATACACTCCATATCCAGATCAATCGACACAAAGACTCCAACAACCCCTTCAAATGTTCCATACATCTTAAAATGATCCTCAATATTCATACACGCTTCAGTTACATATACTGCATTCGATTTAAAATACATAACTATTTTCTCCTTTTCATCATATCTATATTTATTCGTTGCAGGTAAGCAGCTGACTTATCATGCCTATATTATCCAAAATTTTTCCTCTTCCTTCACTATAGTTCATGAAAAAAATGAAAGAATATTTTTTCATATTATTCAACATTTTGAAGATATGTGTTATAATACATGCACTAAAGTGCTATACCATCCGAAGGAGACCAATATGAGTAAAACTACCAAAGACGAACAAACTTTACAAAGAACCATTCAAAACAGATTTCATACCTTTTTTTCCAATCACCCTAATACCTGGAATATTAATACTCTTGTCTCAAGTACTGGTCTCAATTATCAAAAAATCTACCGTACAATAAACGGCACACATGTTACCCCGGAAAATTTAAGAGCTATCTCTATCGCTACAGGTGTATCCACAGATTATTTTTTAGGTTTATCAGATAAGGAAACGACTCTCGATATAACTACATATCAGGGAGTGTTTTATTACCTCCGCTACATGATCGAAAACGACATGATAGGTTATGACTTTATACGCAAAGAAATAGGATTATGCGTAAAAGGACAGCCAGAATCCTTTTTAAGAGCTTCTACAAAATTACGTATGACCTTTTGGGAAGATATGGAATATTACGATTACGGTAATAACTTAGATTATATACAGAAAGATTTTGAAGACTTATATGATATATGGAAACAAAAACGCAAAAATTTATTTACAATTTTTATGAATGAAAAAGAAGATTATAATGACTGGAAACGTGCGTTCGGAACTTACCTAGAAAACCAATTAAAAATAAAAAAATGGACCGCCCAAAAATTAGACGAACAAATTACATTTAACGAAAATGGCAATAACCTCCCCTCATTAAGTAAAGGCTTAATTTCGCACTATATTTCTGGCAAGGTAACACCACCTATAGAACGAATCTGTGCTTTGGCAAAATTATTTAAAACCACAACCGACCATCTGCTTGGAACCGATTGGAACGATTTAAACAATCCCCCAAAACCTGGAGATCTCTTCGATGCAATTTTTTTCATGAAAGAGCATCTTATACTAATCTCAACAGACGAATTTGTATCTAAAGATGAACTCGAAACCATTTATGTACGAGATCCCATTGCAAAACGATTTTGTAAACGATATTATACACTTTACCAAAATTTAAAATTAAATAACAACCTTGATGCAAGACAAGAGCTATTTCACAAAATTGCTGATAAATTTACAATGTCCATCCCCCTTTACAAGAAATTTTGGAGCGAAGACATACCACTTGGAGAAGCAGATGATAACCTAGACGAATGCTATCGTTGGCTATCAAAACTCCATAAATAAAGAAATAAGTTAATTTTTTCTTCAAGAATTTCTTGACAAAGCGACCGCGAAGCGAATAGGCTGGCGAGAGCCAAGGAAACGGCTATAGGGCAGACTCTCCCTGCAGAAATCTGCAAGAGTGTCTAACCCTGGAATGGAATAGGCAGTATGGTCGCCTGAGGTATCCGTCCTGTTTGTCTAGCTCGGTTAGCATAAATCTGAGACGCCACTCTCAAATTTAGGATCCCATACACTTTCTGCACGCGTCAAACGCCTCTCTACGTGCGCGGTCTTTCGACCTGTCTGTGCACTCCCTGCGCCCACTAATACCATGAGACGCAGCGTATCTTGCCTCCGCGGGATAGTTTTAATCATGCCAGGCAAATGAGCCTGGTTTAGACATATGAGGTCTCTCTTCCGCCTTCAACCTCTGACGTCACCCCTGCAGGACAAACGAGTCTGCAGGGGACCGGATCCATTTTATGATTGAGCTGGATCAGACTACCCGATTATTTATACTGGCCAACGTCGTACCAGATAGCGTACCATCCCGTATAGTATGTACCGGACAGCCGCCCTCTTACCTCTGTAAGCAGGGACAAAAGAACAAATAAAAAAGCCGTAACAGCAATAAGTCAGTGTTCGCACACCTCAACTTATCGCCATTACGGCGTCACATCGTGTCAAATTCTAAAAAAAGAGTAGACTTTTTCCCTTATAAGGATTGCCAAAATAACCTTTTTGCACTATAATATAGGGGAGTCTAAAAAAGGTTATAAGCTAATCCTGCTACGGGCATGCGCGGTATGCCTAAAGCTATCTGGAATCGCCAAATTCCAAAAGCTTCATATTTGCTTAAAAGAGTTGCTACGCCAATAGCGACTCTTTTTTTCTTTTATTCGTTTGTTCTTACTTATCATAGCCTATTTTTTCCAAAAAAGCAACAAAATTACGCATAAACTTGTGTTTTTTTATTTGCCTATTGATTTTTACGCATTATTTTACTATAATTTAAATTAAAATAATTTAAAATAATTTATTTTAATCTATTTTAGATTATTTTAAATTAAAATAATCTAAAATAATGGAGGTGAATTATGGCAACGGTTATATGCATTGCAAATCAAAAAGGTGGGATTGGAAAAACTACAACTGCCACTTCCATAGCAACCATCTTATCCGATAAAGGATATAAAACCCTTTTGATCGACTCAGATCTACAAGGTAACAGCACTGATACATACCGCGCCTCGTTCGAGGGCGTCGCAACCTTATATGATATCCTTTTGGAAGAGAATCCGGCAGATATCAATGACACCATTCAGCATACAGAGATGGGGGATATTATCGCTTCAGATCCACTTTTACGAGAGGCCGACAGCAAACTATCAACGAAAGGTATCGCCGGATACAAAATTTTAAAAAAAGCTCTTAGTCATCTTATGGGATATGATTTTGTAATCATTGATACAGCACCAACGATTAATATGGTTCTCCGCAATGTACTTACGGCATCCGATTATGTAGTAATTCCGATCACTGCAGATCGCTACGGTTTCCAGGGACTTTTTGAGCTAAATGCCTCAATCAAAGACGCTCAGGAGTTAAATGAGAAACTAAAAATTGCTGGAATACTCCTTGTCCGATACAATAACCGTACAATATTGGCAAGAGAGGTGCGTGATACGTTAATTTCTGAAGCTCACAATATCGGCACGGAACTGTTCCGCACGTCCATCCGTGAATGTAACAAAGTAAAAGAAGCACAGACCGTACAATCTACACTACTTAAGTATGATAAATCATGTACGGCCTCCAAAGACTACATTGCATTAGTCGATGAGCTGCTAAAGGAGATTATGTAATGGCAAAAAACAGATCCAGTTTTGGAGATGCTGCATCCAGAGGATTGCGAGAGTCCTATGGCGCAAATCAGTCAGCCGATGTTCCTGCCACCAACGAACCGATAATAGTTGCTCCAACCAATGAGCCTGCACCAAAAGAAGATCTTTCTTTTGGTATAAATCCCTATTATGACTATCATCCAAAAACAGGAAAGAAAGGCGGAACATTAGGTCGCCCAAGAGCTGAAACAAAACGTACACAAATTAGCATCGGATGCACAGAGTCCGAAAAAGCGTTTTATAAAAGAGCTGCAGCATCTGACGGACGCAAACTTCCAGATTTTATAAATCGAGCCGTACTCGAATATGTTAGTAATCACAATCTCGATGTTTAATTTAATTTATTTTAATTTATTTTAGATTATTTTAAATTAAAATAATCTAAAATATTGATTGGAGGACATAATGAGCGAAGTAAAAATATCCGAAAATAGCATAAGCGAAAGTTTAAAAATAATTCTTGTCAAAAAAAATATGAATATTGCCCGTTTGGCAAATCTTATGAATGTGAGTAGTACTACTCTTTATTCAAAATTTAAGAGAGAAAATTTTACCATAAAAGATCTCAATGAAATATCAAAAGCCCTCAACCTGGATTATGAAGTAATTTTCACGATAAAAGAATAATGAAACGAGCTCCCAAGGAATTTTCCATTTCTGGAAGCTCTATCCTTCGAGATACAAAGGAGACCTTTGAACTTCTTGCCATCATCCAGAAATCATGGTAAAATTATCATATGGGTGCTACCATACCACGGTAGGCGGTTAGCCTTTCTTTTAGGAGGGCTCGTGTGAACCCTCCAGAAAGGAGGGTCGCTATGGATATTACAGATTTACTGGCTGTGTTGAGCCTGTGCTTAACCTGTTTTCAGATCGGATATACATTCGGAAAAAACGCACGAAAATAGCCGCCCCAGACCTGGAAGTTTGAGCGGCTATTTTCGCAATAACTTATAAATCAGGCTAACCGTCTATCGGTAGCACCTTTTATATATATAATATATCATTTCTCACAAAAAAATTCAAGATCCCTCTTAAATAATGAAAATGTGCTTCCGAAGCGCCTCTTCAACCGTCTTAGAACTTCTTTTTATATACCGCTGCGTTGTCACGACCGAACTATGCTGCAGAAGCTCCCGAACCAACTCTATATCATGATCGTTGTCCTCATACATTTCCGACGCAAAAAATTTCCGGAAAGAGTGTGTCCCGATATTTTCATATCCCAGGTAGTCTACCACTTTTTGTAGATACTTTTGCACCGCCCTGGTTGTGATCGGAAAGATCCGCTTATCCGCCGGAATATATCGTCCCATGCAGTATATGTATACAAACTGATATATTTCAAGTGGAACGATAAAAGTACGCTTCTTCTGGGTCTTATGCTCCACAATGTCTATCCGGTAGTTCGTCCCATCTTTCAGAAAATCCGATAAGCGCAGCTGCAGAATATCTTCAATTCTCAGCCCCAGATTGGCCTCCAACATCAGGCAGGTTGCAATTCTATCATTCGGGCGGAACCCAGCACCGCCGGAACGCATCGTTTCAATGATCTCTTTCAGCTGCTCTTGTGTCAGTGCAACGGTCGTTTTGTTTGCCATAAATTCGTATTTTCTCCTTAATAAGTTCGTATATCTAACATTATATCTGTAAATCCTTGTAAAATCAATAAAAAAACAGTACGTATAATATACATTATACGAACTATGCTTTGAATTGTAAGAACTACAATTCTTGAAGTATAAATTTTACAATTCATAGCATTTATGTTGGCTTGATGTTTTAAAAGAAAGCGGATATAATCATTTTTAATAAAACGTAGAATCTAATTTCCGAACAAGTGGTATAAAAATACCAGTTGAAAAAAGAGGTAACAAATTATGACTATTTTAATTCTAATCGTTTTTTTCATAATTATAGCTGTAGTAAAGGATATTCCAGAACAAAAAAGATTGCAAGAACTGGAGAAAAAAAATGAGCAAGAAAGGTTGGAATATCAAGAATGGTATAATAAATTACAATCGTCCCGATTATTTAATAAAACTATAACTGCACTTTTTGCAAATGGATTCCCTTATGAGCTTCATTTTGGTCATCAAAACGTATGTTATACATATGATGGGGATTGGAGTGAATATAAAGATCGCACCTACCCTCGATTAAACAGTGATATCGCTTTAAGAGCATTTGTTGACTGTATTTTAGAAAAATATCCAGGAAAATATAGTATGAAAATTTGCGATGAAACAGATGGAGAAGGCAATAGCACGAATTGTATTATGTCCATTGATTTAATAGGAACCTGGGAATTGCCTTCACCAGTAAAAAATGATCCTTGGATCTGAACAAACATATCAATCGTACAATATACATTATACGTACTGTTTTTTTTAATGCACCCTTCTCATCTGATGAAAAGAATTTATTCTATCTTCACAAATGCCTTTCGCTCTTTCTAAAACATATCTTACTGCAATAGAAAAGCGTCCTCTGCTTTTATACAGGGACGCTTTTCTATTACCAGTCATCTATTTTTCTAGCGAGTCCTGTTGGTATAAACCACCACATAACTAATAAAATTATAAGTATTACATCCGCTACCTTCCCTAAAAATTGCAAAGGAATCATAGCAAATCCTATAATAGGTAACGTTAATACTTGGATTATATATTGTACTAATTCCCCCAATGAGAAAGAGCCAAAAAACTTCGGCGGCGGATCGTCATAAGGAAATTTTTCACGAAAATCATAAGGATAGAGTAAATGTTTAATATACAATACGACTGCAGTAATTATAACACATTCCGGGTAAAACATTATATATTTCATATTCCGTTATATCCCCGCATAGTCAGAAAAGCGCAGTGCGTACCTGCCACTATAGCCGTACTGTAACGATAACCACGCCACATAATTAAAAAAATCTGTATATGTTTCGATAGTAAAACTAATCATTGTAGATGTTAAAGTTCCCAAAACAGATCCCGCTACTCCTGCACATCCACCAAGGATATAGCTGCAAACAACCACAGCCGAATTTTGAATCAATTTTTCCTTATCAACTTCTCCATAATTTAAGAGAATAGTATCATCTTCCATATACTGTTGAACTAAAGCATTCAAGCGAACATTTGGATCCTCCGAACACTTGGATATCATCTGATTTACCATCCACTTTGAATCCTCACAAAGATCTTCTTTATTTAAGCTCGCGTCAAATCCATTGAGTAACTCAGCCAATGCTGTAGAAAAAACATTTCTTGTAAGAACAAAATGTTCATATCCTTCTGTTAACGTCTCATAATTACCTTTTAATGAAGAAATCCCAGAAGCCAGTGACCCAACTTTTTGTATCGAACTTGAAACCTTTGTTGAACTCATATAAGTATCATATGCCTGTCGATCAGAAGCCGTCAGCCACCTTGCCAAAGCTCCATCAGGACCTGAACGTTGTTCTCCATCTAAAAGTAAAGCAGCCTTTCCCTGATTCCAAAAATAATCTTTTCGATCTACATAATGAGATATAAACATATACTCTGCTTCTTTGGCTATATCTTTTGCACGGTTCTGCTCGATGCTCCATTCAGCACAATCTATCGAATACGCAATAGATGTCGCTTTTGCCTCTTGTAACTCCTCGTCCTGAGCTAACGTTTCTATTCTATATATACTTCTTGAAGCGAGGTAATCATTGAGGAAAGCTTCCGCATCCGCCTCCCAATCATCAGTGATATTAAGATTTGAAAAATCTTCAACACTAAATTTAGTTTTGGTTGTATCTTCGAATTCTGACACAGCTTCCGCAGCTGCTAAGCCACTTACAAGGAAGTCATGCACTTCCGTACTATTGGAAGCTCGTCCTTGAGTTGATTCACTTGCAAAAGTCGGTGCAGCAGTTGAGCACATTATGATACTCAATGTTAAGCCAAATGCAACAAAACGCTTGAAAGTTTTCATTCAATTTCCTCCTCTTAATTCTAGTTTATTTGTATTAATGATATTGTATTTTTTATATTCTGTCAAGTATCTTATTGCATTATCAAAATTCCGAAACATTTTATAATAAACCTATTTTCTCTATTTTTTGTGGTGGGCTACATCCCTTGTTTACTATATTTTTGGAGATGATCTGAATCACCATAATGGCAAGATAGTACCGGAAAATATGGTCATCTATCAAGCGAGGGGCACATACTTACAGAAGCAATCTATACAGAGGCAACTATCTTTTACTCTAATAAAGCACCTGTAAAAACCGAAGACGGCTCTGAATATGATATCGATAGCTATGGTCGGAAAATCGACTATTAATATTGATTCTGAAGTAAATGCGTCACTTGCTGAGGTAGTGCTGGATGTCTCATCCAGCATGTAGGACGGGCACCGTCCTGGACCGAAAGGGATGGCTTCGCCGGGAGACTGGAAGGCTCCCAAAAGAACAAATTAAGGGGCTAAATGCCCCGCGTGGAACTTGTTTCCACTAATTTGCTTAGTGCAAAATAGCGGATGCCATAACCTAAAAAGTCACGAAGCGCCGTAAGGGGCGAAAACAATCATTGGGAATGCAGCTGCGTAGAGCAGCCTGCACGACCTTTGATTGTTTTCGCCCCTTACGGCGCACTCTTCCAAACCGGATTATTTTCTTTCGTCCTGAAGCATTTCGACTTTAGCCTGCAAAACCGCATTCTGCTTTTGTAATTCCAAGATAGCATCCGCTTTCTCTTTCTCCTTGGCTGCCATGGTACGTTCCAAAATCAGCTCTGCATCCTTCACCTTTTCGGACAGTTTCCGCTCCATCTCAGCCTGCAGACTGGCTTTCTCATACTCTGCAGCTCTCTGATTCTCTGCCATTTCATGATTCAGTTCCGTGATTTTTCTTTGAGCCTCTTCCAGTTCATTTTTAAGGGCATCATAATTTTCAATTTTCGCTTCTGCCTCCGCCAACTTAGCCGAAAGCATATCATTGATTTTCTGCTTTTCCGCTACCAGGCTATTCGCTGTATCTGCCTGTTCCTTAGCCGCTGCAGCTTCTTTTTCCGCCTGCTGACTGTTTTTCTGATACTCCGATGCCGCTTTTTCCGCCTGCTCTTTCGCTTCCTGGGCTGACGTGATCCGCGCACGCATATCCGTTTCCATTTTATCTTTCAGCTCTTTAATCTCTGCATGCCGCATGGAATTTAAGAGATCATCAAAAACCGGATCAAAGTGATCCGGTAAAAAAATACTTTTGAAGCGAACATAAGTTCCGAACAAAGATTCTAAAAAACAAAAACAGGATAGATGCTGCAACACCTATCCTGCAGAAAGTGCTATAAAAGTACTTCCGACTAAAGTCATTATAGCATTTTCACCAGATGAAAACAAGGGGGAAAGGCTATGACCAAAAAAGAAGCTTTCAGAAATGAAATTTTGTTAAAGATGAAATATCAGCTCGACAAGAACGAGTTGGCAATGCTGGAAGAAGCATTGTCAGAAAGCCTGTATCAAGTAGAAATAGTGGATGCGGTGACGCTCCCGGCCACGGTTACAGATAGCAATGATTATAAACTGGGACTATATGAACTAAAAAGATCGCTGGTATTAAAGGAATCAACAATGA
>OHBJ01001346.1_pt1 | contig 16815 bp, 10 predicted proteins | sample 1577241 | NCBI WGS metagenome assembly OHBJ01 (sample SAMEA3541594, study PRJEB24748) | human gut metagenome | biome: human gut; feature: human-associated habitat; material: faeces | place: China | collected 2012 | reverse complement strand
GATTTGCACTGGCGCCCACCGCTCCATGTAGAGAGAAAGCACGGAAAACATTTCCTGGGAGAGTTTTCTTGAAATATCCCGCACGTCAAAGCTGTGTACTGTGCTGTCTGCGCGGTAATAATAGCTGTACAGGCAATTGGGAATATATAAGATATTTGCCGCCTGTGTCAAGGGGTAAAATAGCTGCACCTTATCCTCACCGCAATGCACCCCCGCAAGAGATGAATAATCTGTATCGTCACCAAAAAACAGTTCCCGCCGAAAGGCCTTCAGCCACAGCGAATTCAATTCATCCCCGGAAATGAGCATTTCTTTCATTTGCGAAACGGTAAGCCATTGCTCATGCTCGAAAACATGACCGATCATCTGCGCGCCGCCAGGCCCCTCACGGATCACCCGTCCTGTGTAGAGGATCATATCCGGCGCATGATTTTTGATCACAGCATGAAGCGTCTGCAGACAGTCAGGCATCCACGCATCATCACTGTCCAGGAAAACAAGATAGTCACCTTGCGCAGCATCGATGCCCCTTCTTCGGGCAAAAAATTGACCGTTGTTCTTCTGATGAATCACTCGAATTCTCGGATCCTCTTTCGCGTAAGCATCCAAAAGCGCCGCGCTGCCATCCGTAGAACCGTCATCCACAACGATTAGCTCCCAGTCGGTTACGCTCTGTGCCCGCACCGAAGAAATGCATCTGTGTAAAAATTGGATCGAATTATAGGCAGGAACAATCACACTAAATTCCACTGTTCCCCTCCACACCTGCTCGATGGTCACACTGTCTCACGTTGTTTGGAAACCTCATACCATTCCTCTTTTTCAGTTATACGAAAATATGTGCGGGGCCGATCAGCCTGTCTGAGGCCCCGCACACGGATCATGTTTGTTTACTTGCCGGTCATCCTGCCCTCTGCATCAAAGTAATGCATTCCGGGCTCGACGCCGTAATCATTGACAGGCACCCACATATTTGCGTCCTTGTACATCATGCCGCTGCCGGCGTTGAAGAAGTAGTAGTCCTCGCCGATCTTCGTCAACCCCTTGGCACGGGCATAGTCCGTGAAGTAGTAGGTGACCCCATCGATATCGACGAAGCCGTCACTGACAAGATAGCCGTTTTCATCGCACCAGTATTTGCCGTTTTCCAACGTGCATCCTCTGCACGCTGTAGTCTGGTCGATGTAGCAGCTCATGTTCACATAGACTTTGCCGCGTGTCGCAGTGAAGATAATGCCGTCGTCCACTTTGATCGCGCCATAGAACACCTTGCCGTTTTCGTCGCAATAGTATTTTTCGCCTTGGTAATCAATAAAACCATTGCAAAGTCCGGTCAGCAGGCCGGTCTCTTCATCAAAGTGATACCACGTGATGTCCTTGACATTGGTCGTCACGGTATGGGCATTTCCATAGGCAACGTATCCCTTCTCATCCAGCCAATACGTCCCTTCCTCAAGCGTCACAAAGCGGCGGAACCAAGATTCCCCGGCAACATAGTACTTCGTACCGTTCTCAGTCTTGCGGAACGCACCGCGGATCAGTCTGCCTTGATCGTCAAAGGTGTAGGTCAGCGTATCAACGGTACGAACGCCGGTATACATCTTGTAATCCTGCTTATCGAAGTAGTAGAAATAGGACGTTCCGGTCTCATCAGCGATCGACTGCCAGCCGGAAACGAGCACGCCGGCGCGCGCATAGTAAGACGCGCCGTCCTTTTCGAAAATGCCCGTCAGTTTTCCTTTCAGCTTGCCCTCGCTGTCAAAGTCGAACCAGAACTGTCCGCTCTCCTCCGACTCATAGCTCGGCAGCTGCTGCACACCGACAACTCTTGCGCCGTCCTGATAATAGCACCATGTGCCGTTCTCTCTGAGCCAGCCTTCCTTTGCGTTTTTCTGCAGGCGGAAGCTGTCGGTAAAGTCAGTGACCGTCTCGAAGAAATGTGCGCCGTAGTCACCGTTGATGTTCTCACTGTTGTCATAGGGATACAGACCGTACTTAACCTGATACTCTTCCTGCTGTGCCAACGTTTTGAGCACATGGAAGTGGGCATAGATGTCATAACTGAGGCTGCCGCTGATTTGGCAGTTGAGCAGGCCGTTTTCATCCCATGCCGCCTCGTCAGTTGCGATCAGCTTCAAGCCGCTGAGCACGCACAGCGGATTCGCAGTTGCGGGGTTAATGGGTTCTCCCTGCTGAATAAAGTTACACACGACCGTGAGCGTATTGTCCTTTACCTCCGCAGATGTCAAGGTAAAGTACTCATTTGCAAGGCGCAGATTCGACGTATCGATCGTTACGCCCTGCGGTGCAGTCAACGTGATTGTGACCGTTGTCAGCGGGCTGATACGCTCGGCAAGCTGCAGCAGGAAGTCCCACGCCGTGCGTCCCTCCTGATCACCACCGGGAAGCATATACAAAAGTGTCGTGAGTTTTTCCGGGATCGGCATCTTGGACATATCCACCGCGAAAGTATAGCTGGCATCCATTCCGCCGTCGGGATCGATCTGATAGTAAGTCTGCTCATCGTTTTGATAGTTGGCGTTGGAAACATCTCGACGCCATGCAAGCACCCCGCTTCCACCGGTCGCCTGCGCAAAATCAAAGTTTGCCTCATCGTCGCTATACATATAGACCGTGATCTTTGCTGCAGTCTCAAGCGCCTTGTTGACCGCCGCAGTCTGCGCCTGGATCGCGGCCTCTTCATCCGAGTAGCCGTTGGCCTTAGCTATCTGGTACACTCTGGCAAATTCCTGATTGATCGTTGCCTGAAATTCAGGCAGCTTACTTTTCTGGACTGCACCGATCGTCAGCGTGCGCAGCTTACCCTCAGCGTTTGGCGTAAAGTCAAAGCCAGAGATCGTCCCCGCCTCGGGGTAGTCAAACACCAGTTCCGTCTTCGTGGTGTTGACACTTCCGCCCTCCAACTCACCGATAGACTGCAGCGAGATCTTCAGAAAACCGAACTGCACATCATTGGGGTTGATTTTCACGGGATTTCCGTTATAGGTTGCCTCGAGCGGAAGCTGTGCAGTTTTGCCGTAGATCACATTCAAGGTGTCTTTGCTGAATTTCACTTCCGTCGGCTCGACGACATGCAGGCTCTTCACACCGAGCACGGTGCCGTCCGCCGCGACAAGGCGAACCTGTACGTCACCGAGCGCAGATGCCGTAAAGACATTACCGCTCAGCGTACCGACGCTATCGTCCGACACCTGCAGCGTCGTCCCCTCCGGAAGCGCGATCGCGCCGCCGGTAGACGTAACGCCGGATACCTGAATCGGCAGTGCACTGCCAATCGTCAGATAGTCATAATCCGCAGAAACGATCGCATGGTCAAACACATTCGACGGTTTTGCGGTCGACACAACAAAAAGCGTCGAGCTGACAGAGCGTTCATAACCATCCGAGGGCCGGTTGACAACGGAGATAGACTCCGACCCCTCGCCCTTCGCCGCATAGGTAGTCGAACCGCCACCGTCCAGATTGATCGCGGCAACGCAGCCCGCATCCTGCATGATGTGCGCAATTTCAATGGCGCTGCCACCGGCAGAGAACGGCTCCTGACGTCCGTCAAGCGCCATCAGGACGACCTGCCCGTCATAAGTGATTCCGACGCAGGAACGAGATGCGCGGCCTTTATAGTATGTATCCGTTGCATTTACAACGACTTTCCCGTCGCGGACAAGCCAGATGGAGCCGCCAACAGCCTCCTGGATCTCGCCCTTGTGTGCATTCCATTCCGCACTGCTGCCGATGATGGGCGTTCCATCCTTGAGAACGGCAAAGAAGTTGGCATTGCCGGCGCCGTGATACTCCACGCCCTCCATCACCAAAGCACCGGAGGGCGCTCCGTTGCTCATGTTATAGAAGTCTGCATTGATGCCGGCCACGGCGCTGTAATTTGGAACGTAGTGCTGGGTATCATCCGGATCGGAGTGCTTTTTCTCAGCCGCCTTCATCTGATCCGACAGGCGCGCCATTTTCCAGACGGAGCCGTCGTTATCATTATAGTTTGCGTGAACGCTAACGTCGCTGCGCGTAATGTCAGCCGTTGCAAGATAGTAAACGATCTGCTTATCGTCCCGCGTCACCGCCATCTTGATCTCTTGCTTTACACCGGGAGCAAGCATAGAGGTATGGCTGGAAAAAACTTTATAGTAATCATTCTCGATCTGTGCCTTTGCTGTCTCATAAAGATAGTCAGCAAACGCATAGCAGCAAGCACGGCGAAGGTCAGCATTGACACCATCCGGCAGATAGCTGCCCTCAAGTGTACGAATGCCTTCGTTTCCGTAGTAGGTATCGTAAACGCAAGCACGGATATCATCCTTCGTCGCAGCGCCGGCAAATCGGTTATCGAGGAAGAATTTTGCGCGCACAGTATCCGTCAGGTTGGTGGTGAAATAGTTTTTCATGACCGTGCTGATCGTCGCGCCGTTTCCGATTTTCTTAAGGATATAAAAGGCATCCAAATCGCCGTACAAATCCAGGATGCCGAACGAATGTGCATCCGGTACATCATGGAGAAAATACTTGTCGTTGTTCGTACGGATCTCTTCTGCCATCTCCTCGACCGTACCGGTCACACCGGCATTGGTCGTAAGCTGGAGCAGGTCACAGATGTCACCGGCCCAGCTGCCGAGGTCAGCGGTACTCTGGTTGCCAGTGTGATAGGCCATGTCCATTGCACCGAACATATGCGCAAAATCGACCGCATCCCCGTTGGGAAGCTTAAATTCATTCAGGCTGCGCAAACTACCCGCAGTTGTAGAATTGGCAGTATCCTGTTCGGCGACATAGCCCGAAAAGTTCGTATTCTCCGGTCCGCAGAACGCCGTCCATGCACCGGACGTGTACTTTTCCACGCCGGTACGGATGTAATTGATGACAAGCGCCGTTGCGTCTTCTCCGGAATGCTCACGCGCATACACGTCAGCATATTCCTCCAAAACAGTCAGGGATGCGAGAAAATCACTGTACTGCATACCTGCTGCTCCATTGTTTTCCGCAAAAGCGGCAAGCGGAAGTAGCCCGAAGAGCATGACTGTCGCCATAAGGATCGACAGCAACCGTGACTTTAGTTTCTTCATAGTCCTCCCTTTCCTCCAAGAATGGATGTGCCTTTCGTTCTTTCTATATTCAAGTATCCACCCACAGCTCTGCAAAAGGCAGGAGCCGTGGGCAGATACTTGCAGAATGGATCAACCGGCGGTCTGCGCCATCTTGCCCTCTGCATCAAAGTAATGCATTCCGGGCTCGACACCGTAGCTGTTGGCAGGCACCCACATGGTGGCGTCCTTGTACATCATGCCGCTGCCGGCGTTGAAGAAGTAGTAGTCCTCGCCGATCTTCGTCAAGCCTTTTGCGCACTCGCCCTTAACAAAGTAGTAAGTACCGCCATTGATGTCCACGAACCCGTCGATCACCATCTTGCCATCGGCATCGAAATGATAAGTCCGCGCCTCGATCGGATAACCATTCGTCTTTGCAATCCAGTAATCGCAGTTACGAACGATCTCGCCGGTGGATGTGCGCGCATAGTAGAAAGCGCCGCCAACACAAATCAGACCTTCGCCAACCTTTACGCCGTCGACATAGTAGTACTTCGAGCCATCGCCCGGGCAAATGCCGTTTTTGGATGTATCTTTATCATGAATGATGACGCCATCGGCATCAAAGCAATACCGGTAAGCCGGCAGCGGCAGGTCGTTATTCTTGTCCACCTTATAGTTGCCGTCTTTTACCGCCTTACCGTCTTCGCCAAAGTAGTAATAGTGGTAATGCGGCTGCGCCTCGCTGCCGACGTTGATACGAATCAGGCCGGGGAAAGCGACATTCTCACCATTGGCGATCCAGTACGTATCCTCGCCCTCGACACACAGACCGTTTTTGCCTATCTGGTTAAACTTCGCTGTATAAGTCGCGTTGTCCGTGACCGGAACAAGCTCTTTGTCCCAACCGGCAAACTCATAACGATAGCGCGCGGTCTCGGACTTTTCGAGTGCACCCTTGAATGTCGGGGTCGTCCCCTTCCGATACACCTCAGTAGTTTGCACGCCGTCAACGATCCAAGTGATCACAGCGCCAGTTTTGGGAATGACCTCGCCCTTTTGCAGAAGCTCACCGCAAACATCGCAATAAGTATCACCGGTATAGCCGTCCTCTGCGAGGGTAGCATCCTTAGCATCACGGACGACTGGATGATGTCCCTTTGCAGGAATTTCCTTTTGCGCAACGAGTACCTCGTTGCAGACGGAGCAGTGCTTGCCCTCCGTCAGACCGGTCTTCGTGCAGGTCGGCTCGACTGCGGGGTCAACGACCACGGCGTGCCCCTTGGCGGGGATTTCTTCCAAGCCGGAGAGGATCGCACCGCAAACAGAGCACTTCGTGCCGGCCTTATGGCCGGGCTCGGTGCAGGTGGCCGGTTTTTCGGGGATCTGAACAGGCGTGTGGCCGGTCGCGCTGATGGCCTCTGTTTTTGTCTCATTGCAGCGCGTGCAGGTAAACGTCTTGACACCGGCGTTTTCACAAGTCGGAGCGGTCGTGATCACACCATTGTCCCAAGCGTGGCCAAGCGCGGGAATGACCTTGCCGTCTGCGATCTTTTCGTTACAATCCTTGCAGTAGGTGTCGCCAGTATAGCCGGTCGTGGTGCAGGTGGCATCCTTCGCGCCGCGAAGCTCCTTACTCTCATGCGCGCAAGGCTTTCCGCCCCATGTGCCTCGGACATAGTCGATGGTATTGCCGGTCTGAGCCTTCGCAGTCTCAAAGTAGGTGCCGTCGGCGTTGTGCAGCTTTGCGGGTGTGATGGGGATGTCGTGCTTGGTCGGGCCGCCGTCGTACTGATACGTCTTGGTCTCCTTACCGGGAGCGCCCTGCTGGCTGTAGACGCCGGTACCCTCGCTGGAGCAGATATCCGCACCGCTTTGCGTGGTGTAGATGCCGCCGATGGCGGTCAGTGTACCGTTGACGTCCACCTTCACATCCGCCAGAGGCGCACGGGAGCCTGTCCGTCCGGGGGCATAGACCACTGGGATGAACTGTTGGCTATAACCGCCGCAGTAGCCGCCCCACTCGTCCACATCGTAAATGTAGATGCTCTTGCCGCTGGACACCACCAGCTCGGCGTCCTTGGCGATGGATACCTCCACGCCGGGCAGCAGCGCCGCCGTCTGGTTGATGGTCAGCTTGCCGCCCTCTGCCAGATTGATGGTCATGTTGTTGGTCAGCGGCAGAACATAGTCCGCCGAGCTGACTTCTATGCCAGCCAAGGTCAGGTTCAGGCTGTTGACCTCCGCCACACCGTCGATGGTATAGTGGATACGGTCAGTGGCGCCGTCATACGCCTTGGTCAGACTGCCGGAGGTCAGCTTGAACATTCCCTTGTCGCCGATAAAGGGGATGGAGGTGGGCTTGATGCCGCCCATGGCATTCACGCCGGTATATACGGTCTCGCTGGCGCCGGCGTGCAGGGTCAGAGGCACCTCCACATTCTGCACGGCATACTGGTTAAAGGGGAACACCTTACTTCCCATTTGGCTTGTTTTCGTGCCGCCCCGGAAGTCCAGGATCTGGTACCACTCATAGACGGAGCCGCCGGACTGTACGGTGACAGAGCCGCTGCCGGAGATGAAGCCCCATGCGTACAGGCTTGCGCCGGACTGCACGTCGATGGCGCTGCCGGACTCCATTTTGATGTAGCCATAGGGCCCGACGATGCGGCCCTGTCCGTTACCGGCGGCTGCAAAGTACTGGCCGCCGACGCTGATGGCGCCATTGACGGTAAGAGAGGCGCCCTCGCTCATGGTCAGCGTCCGGAATACCTTGGCGCCCGCTTGGGAGGTGGTGGACGCCGGGGTACTGGTATAGCAGGTCTTGGCCTCGTCGAAGGGGATCAGCAGGGTGACCTTGCTGGGGATGGTATAGTTCCCCGTGATCTTACCGCTCTCGGCGAGCGTGATGGTCGCGGGCAGCTTCTTCTGCGCCTCCGCGATCGCGTCGTTCAGGTCGTCAAAGATCTGGCCGCCGGCCTCAAAGAGCGCCAGCTCCTTGCTGACGAACCGCGCCGTGATGGTACGGTCACTGTCAAAGTTCAGAGCGGTCTTGGCATCGGTGCTGATGCACTTTCCGCTGGCCACATCGTACCACCCCTTGAAGCGGTAGCCCTCCGCCGGGGTCGCCTCCACCTGATAGGCGGTCATGGAGCTCTGGGTGTGGGTGTACACCTCGGTGATATTCCGCCCGTACACGGTATAGGAGCCGTTCTCGGCGGGCTGGAAGGTCACGGTGGCGCTCACATCGGCCACCAGCTTCACGTTGGTCATAGTGATCTGGGTGTCGGCGCTGGTGCTGCCGGATTCGATCTCCACCTCAACGGTGCCGCCGGCTGCAAGCTCCATGCTGAAGCTGCCGTTTGCGGTGGTCGTGGTGTTGTTCACCAGAATCGTACCTTCGCTTACCACGACGGTATAGTCAAAGGACAGCGTCGCCTTTGTGGTCTTCTTGTTGGTGATGGTCAGCGTAGAACGATAGTTACTGCCACCGCCGCAGCCTGACCCAGACGTAGACCGAGCCTTACCGATGATCTGCGTGCTGCTGGCGCTCCACGCGTTGTCCGCAGTGCCGGAGAAGCTCAGGCCGATGCTCTCGTCAGCCAGCCCGATAACGGTGCCGCTGTTTGCCGCATACGCAGGCATGGCGATGTTGGGAAGCAACACGAACACCATGCACATACACAGCACAAGGGAAAGGAAGCGCCGATACATATTTTTCATTTCCTTCCTACCTTCTTTCCTTTCTTCACTCTGTGATTTCTATTATTGACCTCTATGTAAACACTGAGTCCTGCCGCAAATGCAAGCGCGGCCCAGATATGGGACAGATGAAACAGCATCCCCGAGCTCGATGTCCGAAAGAACTCGATAACAAACCGGAACGCACCATAGCTTGCCATGTAGAGTGGGTAACAGGTGCCGGGGTTTTCATCCTTTTTCACGCGGGGAATGAGCAGGATCAGCATCACGATGTAATACACCAGCTCCAGCTCCCTTGTTGGACAGCGCAGCTGCGTTCCTGGTATGATCAGGCCGGTGCAGCACCCGGAAAGGATGCAGTTGATGCGGGCGCACATGACTGTAAAGATCATGCAAGGCGTAAAGACATCAAAGGTCTCTTTCATCGGCCGCTTGAAAAGCTTTGCACCGAGCCAGTAAGCCACCGGCATAAAGAACACTCCGCCAAACAGGCTCATGTTGCCGAGGGTGGCTTTGTCAAATCCGGTTTCAAGAAAGGCGAATACCTTCACCGTCAGCACGCCGAAAACGGTATGAAAAATTGCCAAAGGGATTGCCGCATACCATGCCATGTTCAGCCGATCCCGCATGAGAACAAGCCATGCGGCGCTGCCGGCAAACCCGATGCCGAGCAGGATCCACAAGGAAACTTCGATGGTACTCACCTCATTTCTTCTATTGCACCTCGACGCCGCATTGCTTACGCATACGGATCACCTGAGCAGGCACTCCTGCAGCGATCGCATAGTCCGGGACATCCTTTGTCACGACCGCGCCCGCCGCAATGATGCAGCCATTTCCGATGTGTACGCCCGGCAAAATCAAAACACGGTCTCCGATCCAAACATCGTCTCCGATACAGACAGGCAACTCGGCTTCAAACCCCTGTTCCATCATAGGAACATCCGTCCGCTCAAAACAGTGATTTCTTGTGATAATCGTGACATCCGTCCCCATCATCACACAGCGGCCAATGTGACAAGTACCATAAATTTTGGCATTGATGCCGATTCCGGAATCGTCACCAAGAGTCACTTTTGCAGAAAAGGTAGCATTTTTCTCAATATTTACCCGTTTTCCACAATCGGCCAGCATCCATCTTCCGCAAAACCGGCGTAAAGCCGTCTGGCCAAGCTTTAAGCTGCTATAGGAAGGCGGTAAGTGCTTCGCAACCGTATGATACAGCAAAGCACCGAGTCTGCGCTTTAACTTTGGGATAGTCATCCCGCACCTCCCTGAAAGCCTTCCAGATGGTTGATCTGCTCGATGAGATCATTGACGAAACTCTGCAGTGCATTGATATGAGCGTATTCGTCCGCCGTCCACGCAGCGTCTTTCGGGATCTCGTGGATATCCAGCCAGATAGCCGTCTGCGCACCGGATGCATCCGGTGCACTGCCAAGAGCATAACCGCTCCCGTTTTCGCCGACGGACAGCACAAACAGCAGCACGTCATCCGTTCCAACCGGCGCAGATACGCGCACGGCATACTGCCCATCCGCAGAGACATCCTCGATCCGGCAGACTGCTGCCAACTCCTGCGGCAGCACAAGGTCTCCGACCGGAGTGGACAGCTTTGCATCCGCGGATACGGGTATTGGCTCTGCGCTCTGCAGCGGTGTGAGCGTGTCCGCAGGCTTATGGCCGCGAACCAGCACCACAACGAGAACGGCAAGCGCGATCACAGCGATCACTGTGATCACGATCGGCAGCGGTTTTACACCACCACCAGATGCTTTTTTGACCGGTTGATTTTCTTGTTTCAAACGGTTTCCCCCCCTTTGCATTTGAATCGATCGAACCAAAACATCAGAAACGTTATGGGTTTCTTTCTCTTGGCGTTTCCCTGGTACCCCGGCGCATTGCCCGCAAAGCTTGGGAAAAGGTCATCTCTTCTCGGTATGCACCGTACCGCTTCAGGCAAAAGCGCAGGCACAGCGGCACTGCAGCCGCACCGAATGCCGCCCGATACAAAACGCCCTGATCGTAAAAATACTTTTCATCAAAGCCGTGAAAACAGGTGGACGCGTCCTTGGCACAGGTACCCAGGCAGAAGCTGCTCGTATACACCCGAAGCCCTCGACGAAACGCGTCACACAAAAACAGCGTGTCCTCCCCGTGGGCATAGTTCGTGCCGCCGCCGAAGATCGTGGAAAACCAAATGTTCGCACGGCGCTGGCTGTCACGGCGGATAGAGCAAACGCACGTCCCATACCGCAGAGCGCGGTGAAAGCGCAGGCGTCCGTCGCGGTTTTTGATCCGGCGGATCACACGCCCGCCCTGCGTAATGTCCAGGGAAAAAAGGATCATATCCGCATCCGGATGCTGCGCATAGGCGCGGCGCACACCATCGGCATAACCGTCGGCATAGCAGATATCATCGTCGGCAAAAAGCAGGATATCTCCGGCAGCGTGCAGCAGCGCAATGTTGCGGTTGAAGCCGACGCCCCGCGTGTCCGTGGTGATCATGCGCAACGTGCGCCCAGCGTTTAACTGTGTCTCTTTGCGGTATCCGTCGGCCTGATTTCCAAACACGGCATCGCCGGTAATGTGCATTTTATCCGCGATCGTTAAGTCTTTCTGCCCCATGGTGACGCAGACAACCTCTACTCTATCCATACATTCCTCCGGCAGTCAGCGGATGCTCCGCGTGTAGACATCAATACGCATTGCCTGCTGTGCAGCAAGATAATGCGTGTAGGAGCGCTCGAGATCGATGATTGCCGCGTGCTCCTTACACCTGCGCTCCGACGGAGACGGAAGCGCACGCCAGTTGCCGTACAGCTGCGTCAGCAGCGCGTCATAATGCGCCGTGACCGGAAACACGCCATCCTCAAACGGGAGCTCGACCGACTCTGTCAGCCACTCACGCGGGAGCAGGTTTTTCTCAAACCGTTTTCCGGCCGCCAGAAACGAATGAAGCAGCGCGGTCCGGTCGTCTCCTCTGCGTATACAGAGCGTTTCCAACGCCCGGCGCGGCAGCAGGCGGCAAAGCTGCATGAACACTTTTTTCGCCGCGCTGTCCGTCTCATAGCCGCGCGCATAGAGTGCCTTTGCAATGATCGCCTTGGACGCCGCAAATTGCAGCCGCCGCATCAGCGGCCGATCCGAAAGATTGTCGCACGGAAAAATGTCTATGTAGACGCCCTGATGGACAAGCGGGTCTTTCGGATGATATTTTTCGATGCAGGCCGTGTGGTTTCTGCGCAGCTTGGAAAACTGCATGGGCCAGTGCGCGCTGTTTTCCCGCTGCACATAGTAGCGCTCAGGATCAAAGTCCCCCGCCGCCTCCGTAAGCAAGCGGTCATATTCGCTGCGCATGAGGATCACATCCACATCATCGTCCCACGGGATGAAGCCGTGGTGACGAACGGCGCCCAACGCCGTTCCGGCGAAGAGCTGATAGGATATATGGTGCTCACGGCACACGGCGTCAAAGTCCTTGAGCATCTCCAGCAGGAGCGTCTGATGCGCAGTCAAAACCTTCACTTCTCCCATGGTTAGATTCTCCCGTGCTTACGCACGCCATGGAGTGCGTAAGAAAAAAACGCGCAAGCGGATCGTGGCAGCGAGAGCCGCTCAACATCCCGGTAGATCCGCCAACGGTATCTGGCAGATTTGAGCTTATCGCTCGAACGAGAGCCCTTCGCAACACGGTAGTCCGCCAAAGTTTCTCTACTCGCCAAGGTCCGGAAGCCGGAACGCATCAGCTCCAGCCAGAGCGCATAGTCCTCGTGATAATACTGCGCACAAAAACGATGGTCACGTAAAGCATCCCGCCGAATCAGCACAGTGGAACAGCTGAGCACACTTTCCTCGAGCATGGCATGATAGGACGTCGTTTCCGGAACGATGAAATCCGACAAATGGCAGCCGTTTTCATCTATCATCGCATACGAACAATAGACAATATCCGCATCCGAACTCCTCGCCACGGCAAGCTGTTTTTCCAGCTTCTGCGCACGCCACCTATCATCACTGTCAAGCAGCGCGATCCATTCCCCCTGCGCGAGATCAAAGCCTCGGTTTCTTGTGCGTGCAACACCCATGTTCTGCGGATTGCACAAGATCTGAATGCGTGCATCCTGCTGCGCATAAGCCTGCGCGATCTCGGCTGTGCGGTCAGCAGATCCGTCATCCAGGATCAGCAGCTCCCAGTTTTCATACGTCTGGGCGCACACGGAAGCAATGGCTTCCCCGATGTATTTCTCAGCATTGTATGCGGGCATGATCACGGAAACCAGCGGCTGCTTGTCGGCCGCACCGGTCAGAGTATCTTGTTTCATGGCACTCTCTTTTCCAGCAGCCTTGCACACTTCTCCCAATCCTGATAGCCGCTGCCGAGCATATGGATGTCGCTGCCGAGATAGCGCACGCAGCCGCCTTCGATCCAGGTGAGATAGCGCTTGCGGTGCAGCGGCTTTGTCAGGCACGCGGCATTGAGCTGCAGCGGCACACCGTCGCGCGCCAGCTGCTCGATGTCCGCAGCCGGATAGCGCTCGGCGTGTGCGAGGATAATTTGTATATCCTGCAGATCCAGCAGCTGATACAGCGTGTCCCAGATAGACTCCGGCCACGCATAAAACGGCATTTCGAGCAGCAGCTCATTCGTGCCCTCGCGGCACAGACGGTGCAGGCCCTCAAGCCGCTCCATCCCGTCGCAGATGAGCACCTCCGCACCGAGGCAAATCTGCGGCGCTTGTTCCGGCAGATGCGCACGCAGCAGCTGCGCGCACTCCTCCCTGCGGCGCAGGAAGGAGTGCGCCGATTCCTTGTGCGGGTAAAAGTGCGGCGTCGCGCAGACCGTTCGGATGCCGGCCGCAGCTGCCATATCCAGCTGCCGCAAAGACGTCTCAAGCCTGTCGCTCCCATGGTCACAGCCGGGCAGGACGTGTGCATGATAGTCCAGCGACAGGTCGATCCCGCCGTTACTGCGCTTCATAGGGATCGGAATACGAATACTTATATCCGTACTTGCCGCCGTATTTGTACTTATACTTATAGGCGTATTTTCCGGACTTCATATTCATGTCGTTGAGCACCACGCCGCACAGGTTCCCGCCTGCGCGCAGCACGGCGTCCTTGGCGTCGCTGAGCTCGTCCGTGGTCGTCACACCGGATTTCGTCACGAGCACCACACCGTCCACATAGGTGGAAATGATCTGCGCATCCGCCACCGTGTTGATCGGCGGCGTGTCGATGATCACATAATCGTAGGTCTTGGCACTCTCCGCCACGAAGCGTCTCATCCGCTCGGACGAGAGCAGCTCGGACGGGTTGGGCGGGATCGTACCGGTGCAGACGATCCACAGCGGCAGATCCGTCACCTTCACAAGCTCGAGCCGGCTGATCTTCGCCAAAAAGTCACACAGGCCGGCAGTGCTTCGCACTTTCCACAGACGCCGCTGCGTCGGCTTGCGCATATCCGCATCGACAAGCAGCACGCGCTTGCCGAGCATGGCGTAGCTGATGGCGATGTTCGCCGCCGTGAGGCTCTTGCCCTCTGAGGGCTTTGCGCTCGTGATGGCAAAGGTCGAGCAGGGGCGCTCCTTATCCGCCGTCATGCAAAACAACAGGCTGGTGCGCAGCTTTACATAGGCCTCCTTGATCGCAAACGGCGACTCATTGGTCAGCAAACGCTTCCGGTTTGCCCGAACCGTCTCCCTCGTTGTTTTCCGAACATTTTTCTTTTTCATGGTAAAGCACCGCACCTCCTTCCGTCAGCGCCCACTCCGCACAGGCGTCATTTGTGATGTTGATCTCCGGTATCATGCCGAGGATCGTCACATTCGCCGCGCATTCAATATCCTCCGGCAGGTAGATCGTTGTATCCGCCAGCATACGCAGCACAAGAATGACCGAGATCACGATCACGCCAATCACAAAGCCGATCGCACTGTCAAACACGGTTCTCGGCGCAGTCTTTTCCGACGCGACCTCCGGCTGGTCGACGACCTCCACGCCGCCTGCCTTGGTGATGCGGATGATCTCTGTCGGCGCGACCTTCGCAAATGCGCCCGCGATCCGGCAAGCAAGCTTTGGGTCGGTAGAAGTCACCACCACCTCCAGCAGCTGCGTGTCCGAAATGACGGAGACCTTCACCATGCGATTGAGTTCTTTTCTCGACAGTGCCGTCTCCCCACGGATATCCGTCAGGACGGAATCCAGGACGGAATTGCTCTCCAGGATCTTGGAATAGGTTGTAGCAAGGCTCTCCGCAGCCTGCAGGTCGCTGTTGTTGATCGTTCCTTGCGCGGTATTATTCGTACTGTTGTAAACGTAAAAGCTCACGCGGGACTCATAGGTCGGCGTGACAAACACGCTGATCGCCATGTAAACCAGCGCAGCCGCAACAATGCCCGCCAGCAGCACCCAGTGGAGCTTGGACAGCAGGATCTTCGCAACGTCCCACAGCGACAGTTCCGTGCCACCGGCAGGTCTATGCGTTCTTTGACTTTCATTCATACAGTGGGTCGTCCTCCAAATGTATTTTCTTCATCGCGCGCCGTCTCCGCAAAAAACCACGCGGATCGTTTTCAGAATACAGAGCAGATCCATCCAAACCGACCTGTGTTCGATGTACTCCATGTCGTACACGATCTTTTCCTCCGGCTTGAGGTCGTAGCCGCCGTTGACCTGCGCATAGCCGGTCAATCCGGGCGTCACGGCCAGACGGTTGGAAAAGCCGACGATGTATTCCTCAAACAGCCTGTAAAAGCACGCGCGCTCCGGCCTCGGACCGACAAAGCTCATGTCGCCCTTGAGGATGTTCCAGATCTGCGGCAGCTCATCGAGCCGCGTCCGGCGCAGGAACGCGCCAAAGCGCGTACAGCGTCCATCATCCGCGTCCGCCCAGCGCGGTCCGTCCCGCTCGGCGTCTTGGCACATGGAGCGAAACTTATACATAGTAAACGGCTTGCCGTCCTTGCCCAAGCGCTCCTGCCGAAAGATCGGATCGCCCGGCGAGTCGAGCGCAATGATCAGCGCGATGACCGACATCGGCAGTGCCAGCACAGCCAAGCCCACCAGCGCACCGGAAATGTCGAACGCGCGCTTGAGGGCAAGATACGCCCGCTTTTCGGCGACACGCGGCCGCTCTATATACATCGCGCGCTGCGCGGTGCAATTTTTCACGCCCGGATAGGAAACCACAGTCTCCATCACTCTCGCCCCATCTCTTTCTCTTCTCAGCTCTACCCACGGCGTCCGAAGCAGGCGCATTCCACGCCGCCGGAAACCGAACGCCGTGTTGATTACCCGCGGGGGGGTGGTAGACAACACCAGTTAAATTATAGCACATTTCTGTAAGAAATCAACTTCTTCGGCAAAAAATATGCGTTACATCTTGAATTTTCAAAACCATTGTACGCGCCCGTCTCCGCGCCGACCCCGGCAAGGACGCAGTGCATGGCCCGGGCGAAATCTGCACGAGCCGGCCGCTCTTGTGCGCTCACGCCGGACAAGTGTGCGAGCGCGCGCCGCGAAGCGGTACTTTTTCACATATCAGCGAAAAAATACCGCGATCGGTCGGAATTTTTGTGCCGTGCTCCCATGGAAAATGCTGCGTCGGGAATTGACTTTTCCTGTCGCGTCTGAGATAATGAACACATTGAAAGCACAGGCAACTGACGGAACGTGGAGCACACCACATGGGAGCCTGCTGTAATACGAACTGTCGACCGTCTGGGCAAACCTGTGACCATGGGACTCCATGGGCAACGGGTTTACCCTTTTTTTATTTTCATTTCATCTTTTTAAGGAGGATCTCATGAAAAAAGTAGCAGTCATTATGGGCAGCGACTCTGATTGGCCGGTCGTCAAGGCGGCCTGCCAGCAGCTCGACGCCTTTGGCATCCCCTACGAGACGCACATCCTCAGCGCGCACCGCTCCCCGGTCGCTGCAGCGGACTTCGCCAAAGACGCCCGCGCCAACGGCTTCGGCGTGCTCATCTGTGCCGCCGGTATGGCCGCGCCCTGTACGTTGCGGTTGATTTCTGTAAAAAGCTTCATAATTTCTTCGGAT
>OHBJ01001344.1_pt1 | contig 16821 bp, 10 predicted proteins | sample 1577241 | NCBI WGS metagenome assembly OHBJ01 (sample SAMEA3541594, study PRJEB24748) | human gut metagenome | biome: human gut; feature: human-associated habitat; material: faeces | place: China | collected 2012 | reverse complement strand
AGTCCTTTCCCCTTTTTGGCTGCCAGCATTTCCCCTACGCCGATGAACACGACGGATCCAATGGTAATGGGCAGCACTTCATTTAATGTCTGGGCGTCAAAGCTCATGGGCACTGCAATGAATACCAGGGATATGACAATCATGATCATGGGAAGGGCTGCCAGCACCTTTAAGAATGCCCTGCTTCCCCCCACCTTAAAGGGCCGCTCCGTTTCCGGGTCAATGGCCCGCAGCTTCAGGAACGCCGGGAATACGGGCAGGTATGCCAGCAGGAACATTACAAGGTTCAGTGCAAAGAAGCTCCAGAACAGATCCTGGTTGGGCAGGATGGGCGCAATGACCACGACCACGCTGGCCACAATGCCGTTCATCACGGCAGCCCCCACCGGCATACCGTTCTTAACGCTCTTTCTGGCAAATACCTTTGGCATATCACCCTGTTCAGCCGCATAGCTGGCCACATTGTTCACGCCCAGGGACCAGGAAATCATATTGCCGAACAGCGTGAGCACGAACATGACTGCCATGATGGAGATGAAAAGCCCGCCGGTCTTACCGGTCAGCAGCTGAAGGCTGTCAATAAGGCCGCTGCTGGTGCTGACCTCAGCGGTAGGGATGGCCACGCCAATCCCAAAGGCAGAGAATATGTAGATTGCCGCAATCACAAGGCCGCCTGAAACAATGGCCTGTGGAATCTGTTTTTTTGGATTCTCCATATCGTTTGCAAAGGTGCACACCACCTCGAACCCCAGGAAATTAAACAGGATGACGGATATGAAGGACAGGCTCTTCGCATCAAAGCTGGGTATCAGGGAGGCCGCCGTGTACTCGTTGGCCACCCCATGGGTCACTGCCCCGTATATGCCAAGTCCGCCTACAATCACAGCCAGCAGCACCTTAATCAGGGCAGCGCCGTTGAGGATCCACACGCTGTCGCACACAGGGAAAAAGCTGATAGCCACAATCACCCAGATAAATGCCAGTTCAATGATTAATGAGGGAATAACCCCAATGGGATGTCCGATGATGATACTGAGCATTTCCGGGCACATAACTGCCAGGGATGCCATCCACAACGGGAAGTTAATCCAGTAATACCAGGAAACCCGGGTTCCCCATTTGGCGCCAAAGGCCTTTCTCACCCAGTCATACAGGCCGCCTTCCCCGTCATAGGTAGTGCCCAGCTCCGAGGCAATCAGCCCGTAGGGCAGCAGGAAGGTGAGCATGAGGAAAATCCACCAGAAATACTGGGAATTCCCGATCGCCGCCACCGGCGCCGCCGCTTCTGCGACAAAGACAACACAGATAACAGCGAGGATCGCGTCCATCAGCCTGAATTTTTTCTTATTTTCGTTCATTGCTATAGACCTCTTTTCTAAAAATATTGCAGAAAACGGTCAAACTGCAGGGAATCTTCCGGCATCGGCTGTGATGCTGCTCCCGTCAGTCTGTCCCGCTTTCAGCGCCGCGCTGTCTATTCGAAACAGCTGTCAGCGTCAAACGGCGGAATTCCGCACTCGTCGAAGCATCCGCACAGGATCCGGCTGTCCAGAAAATTCTGAAGAGATTCTCTGGCCGCAGCGATTTCCAGCGGACTGTGTTTCTGCCGTCCTCTCATGAAGTACACCAGGATGCCTCTCATCGCGGTCAGACGATTTCCAGCTTCGTCGAAAGCGATGGAAATATCGCTGTCCAGCACTTCATCGGTCACTTCCTCGCCCCTGGTCGCCGGCAGGCAGTGCATGAACTTGCAGCCCAGATTTCCCATCTGAATCAGCTCGCGGTTTACCTGGAATTCTCCGAATTTCTTGATTCGCTCTTCCTTCGGCAGCTCGTTTTCATACAGACCGTACCATACATCAGTATAGACAAAATCCGCGCCCTTCATCGCTTTTTCCTTATCCTCCGTCACCAGCCAGCTTCCGCCGGAAACCTGGCAGTTCATCTCCATGATGGACCGGTGATCTTCGCTCAGCTGTGCGTTCTTCGGACCGTAGTGGCAGAAACTCATCCCTAACTTCGTGGTGATAAATCCGAGAGAAGCGCATACCTGTGTAGCGTCGCCCACAAAGACTACTTTGCAGTCTTCCAGCCGTTTGCCCCTCGGAAGATTCTCCACAATCGTGCATATATCGCCGATCTCCTGCGTAGGATGATTGTAATCGGACATGCCGTTGACTCGGCAATTTCTTTGCCCTCATGGGCAATATGGGCGTGGAGTTATTTGAACTCGAATGGGTCAGCGCCATCATTCTCTTTTTCTCCCGCCTTGCCTGGGCGCTGTTCGCCGTCAGCGTGGTAGTCTGCGCCTTTGAGTGCGGCATTGAATACTCCACCGGCAGGGGCAATCTCCAGCAGTGCGGGATGAATATCATCAAGGGCTTTTTGGCGGTGAGTCTCTTCACCGTTGTCCCCGTCCGCCTCTATGCCTTATCGGTGTCGCTGCAGGGAACCTTTTCTGCGGGCCTCACCGGCTACGGTCGGAGCATCGGTGAGGTGGGACAGGACATCATCACCGAACTCAGCGAGATACAGACACTTGCCGATGTGGTGAACAGCTCCCACTTCGGACTTGGTATTATCACAAGTCCTATCATGCTGCTGTTCTGCATCATCCTTATGGGCTATGCGGTGCTGAAGGTGTTTTTTGCCAACCTCAAACGCGGAGGCATTTTGCTGATTCAAATTGCCGTGGGCAGCCTTTATATGTTCAGCGTCCCGCGTGGCTATCTGGATGGATTCATGGGCTGGATGCGGCAGGTCATCGGCTTGTGCCTGACCGCCTTCCTCCAGTCCACCATCCTCATTGCGGGACTTATGGTGTTCAAAGACCACGCGCTGATGGGCGTTGGACTCATGCTCTCCGCAGGCGAAGTTCCCCGTATCGCCGGCAGCTTCGGTCTGGACACCACAACAAAGGCCAATATTACGAGCGCCGTTTATACGGCACAGTCCGCGGTGAATGTGACGAGAACCATCGCCGCGGCAATCAAATAAAAGGGTGTGTATGAAATGACACGGTCAACAAGAAAACTTACGATGGGGAGCCTGTTCGATGGCATCTCCGGTTTCCCTCTGGCTTCGGTGCGGTGCGGCATCGAGCCGATCTGGGCCAGCGAGATCGAACCGTTCCCCATACTGGTATCAAAAATACGTTTCCCTAGCATGGAGCAAATGGGAGACATCACAAAACTGAACGGTGCATATCTGCCGCCTGTAGACATCATCTGCGGGGGCAGCCCGTGCCAGGACTCAGTGTGGCCGGAATGCGCGCCGGATTGAACGGTGCGCGTTCCGGCCTCTTTATGGAACAAATACGAATCATTCAGGAGATGCGAGATGCAGACAGAAAATCTGGAAGGACAGGAATCCATATTCGGCCGAGATTCGGGATTTGGGAAAATGTCGTCGGAGCTCTCTCAAGTGGGCGGGACGCTGAAACGGGTCAAAAAAAGCCTGGGGCGGATTTTCAAAAAGTCCTCGAAGCGTTCCTCCAAGTTGAAGAACCATACTTTCATGCTGTTAGACCTGAGGCCGGGCGCTGGGAATATGCTGGGGGCATATTGGGAGTACGATCCTCCGTGGCTTGGATCGTTTGGGATGCTCAACACTTCGGAGTGCCCCAAAGACGCCGTCGAGTGTTCCTTGTGGCAGATTTTGCAGGCTACAGCGCCATCCCGATACTCGCTATCCCAGACAGCGTGCCTGGGTATTCTGCGCCGCGCAGCCTGCCGCGGCAAATCGCTGCCACCCTTATTGGAAGCTGCTTTGCGTATGCAGGCAGGGCTTGACCCGCCCGCGCCCATATCCGGCGAAGCGAAAGCCTACCATATCAACCAGCGCAATGAAGGCATTGACCTGGACGGTGTGTCCGGCGCTCTGATGGCGACGCAGAACCTTCAAATGCAGACCTTTATCACAAATCCCGGCATCAATCAGAACGACTTGCAAAAGCGGATGGCTTTTGCCGCCAATCAGCGGGATGAGGTGCGGGATCTGCACGATGTGGCAGGCGCGCTGCAGGCTCAGCCGGGGATGAAACAGCAAACCTTTGTCGCTGGATTTTCTGCTGGAGCTGGCGCGAGCGCCGGGACCATTGGATATCAGGAGGACGTAGCGCCCACGCTGAAAGGCAGCCCCAGCGGAAACTGTATGCCCAGCATCCTCTGTATCAACGATCAGGGCGGGCAGATCATGGAGTGCAGCGAGGATGTTACCGGGACGCTGCGGGCGCAGGAACACGGACACCAACCTCTGGTCCTGCGTCCGGGAAAGCCTTTACTGTATGAAAACTATGGCATAGACAGCCGCTATACAGGCCCCCATAAGGTAGCGCCAACGCTTTCAGCCAGAATGGGTACGGGCGGTTTGAACACGTCACTTGTTCAACAGGTACCGGAAGAAGTCATCTGCATTGCGGGCAACGCCATCGACCGCCAGCCGCAAAACGGCGGCAACGGCTTAGGCTGGCAGCGGAATATTTCCTATACCTTGACCGCCACGGATCGCCACAGCGTCTATGCTCGTCAGCGGGTAGATCAGTTCAAGGATGATGAGATCGCCTCCACGGAGAGCGCTCGGCAGCATAAGGACGCTACAGACCTCATCTGCCAGCCGCCCTCTATCTGGGATACGGACTGTCGGAATCTCATTCGCCGCTTAACACCTTTGGAGTGTGAACGGCTCCAGGGCTATCCGGACGGTTGGACCGATGTTCCCGGCGCTTCGGACTCCGCACGCTACAAAGCCCTCGGCAACAGTATAGCCATACCGCCCTGGACTTATGTATTACAACGGCTTTCACTATGCTGCGGTGCAAAGCCCACAATGGCGAGTTTATTTGACGGTATAGGCGGTTTTCCGTATATCTGGGAAAGCCTTAACGGCAAAGGCTCTTGTGTATGGGCAAGTGAAATTGAGGACTTTCCTATTGCAGTAACAAAGTATCATTTTCCGGAGGAGGTAACCAACGATGGCTGATACCGATAAATGCGCCGCTTGCGGCGAGATTATTCCGGAGGGCATCCAGGTTTGCCCTCTGTGTTCAAAGGAGGTGCCCGAAATGGGCAACAACAAAAACCCTTATTACAATAGCGAGGGCTACACCGATCTCGCCGTGGGCGCGGGCGGTAAGGAGTAACCGCTATGCAATATGATCGTAAAATTGCCATAGCCTCCGGTCCTTTGTTACGTGAAAAATGAATCTAATCAATTATGCGAACACGAAAAACTATGATGTTCATGGCAGCACTCTGTCTGCTATGTTGCGTGGCTTGTACGCCGCAAAAGGATACTCCTAAAAAGCTGAAAGTTCTCTCATGGAATGTGTGGCACGGTGGTCACTCTAAAACTTATCCGGGAAAAGGATGTGAAGGTACTGTCGGCATTCTCAAGAAAAGCGGGGCGGATGTGGTCTTGATGGTGGAGACATACGGCGCTGCTCCGATGGTGGCAGACTCACTGGGATATCAGTATCATTTAATCTCCGATAATTTATGTATCTACAGCCGTTATCCCATTGTTGAAAAGTATGCATTCCCCGATAGCATCGGTACTTTTAACTTTGGCGGAGTGAAGATTGATATGGATGGCACTCCGGTGCGCATCTTCGACACTTGGTTGCATTATTTGCCCGATATGCGCTTGGTTCCCACGGACAAGACGGAAGAAGAAATTCTGGCTTGGGAAACTGCCGGAACGAGGGATGACGAGATACGGAAGATTCTTTCCGTACTGAAACCGATGCTGGCGGAGGCCGATAGCATACCTGTCATCATGGGGGGAGACTTCAATGTACATTCGCATTTGGACTGGACGGAAGAGACGCGTAATTTGTATAATCACGGCGGGGCGGTCGTACGTTGGCCGGTTTCTGTTGCGATGGAAAAAGCCGGCTTTAAGGATAGTTTCCGCGAAATGAATCCTGATGCGGCGGCCAAGTTGGGAGTGACCTGGCTGACTGATGCGGACTCTTTGGAAACGGAATGCCGGGCAGACCGTATCGACTTTATCTATTACCGGGGAAAGACCATACAGGCCACTACTTCAGAGTGTTATGATAACAGTCTGGGAAAGACATTCACTTTTGAGGGAGAGGATTTCTTCTATCCTTCTGACCATGGATTTGTTTTGTCCGAATTTGTTTTGAAATAGATTGTATGATTATTCAATTAAATATATACTGATGAAAAAGACCTTTTTAATTTCCTGCCTGTTGGTTGCTTCTTTTCCTGTAATGGCAGCATACACCGGACATGTTTATGTAGACAAGAATAAGAACGGTGTGTTTGATAAGGGAGAGAAACCGATGTCCGGCGTCAAGGTTTCTGACGGATTGAATGTTGTGGAAACAGCTGCTGACGGTAGTTTTACGCTTCCCGGTCATGCCGGGGAACGTTTTATTTTTATTACTACTCCTTCCGGCTATAAGACTTATAACCGCCATTATCATAAAATAGAAGATAAGCAGGCTTCTTACGACTTTGGGCTGATGCCTTATGACGGAGGTTTGGGTAAGGATGGCTCCCATAAATATATCCATATTGCCGATACAGAGATTTTCAATACCAAGAATCATGATGAATGGGTAAATAATGTACGTGACTATGCAGCGAATGAGCATGCCGCTTTTATCATTCATACCGGCGATATCTGTTATGAGAAAGGGCTGAAAGAGCATATCAAACTGATGAATACGGAGAATATGGACTGCCCTGTCTTCTATTGTATCGGAAACCATGACCTTGTCAAAGGTAAATACGGCGAAGAGCTTTTTGAAAATATCTACGGCCCTGTTTATTATTCGTTTGACGCCGGACGTGTGCATTATATTGTCACTCCGATGGCAGGCGGTGACCATGCTCCCGGTTATACCCGTGAGGATGTTTATCTTTGGCTGAAAAACGACCTTGCCCATGTAAAACCCGGGACACCTATTATGGTGTTTAATCATGACTTGCTGACTTATGATGACGCTTTTGTTTTTAAAGGAGACAACGGAGGCAGCATTAACCTGAACGAGCATAACCTGAAAGCGTGGGTATATGGTCATTGGCATATTAATTATATGAAGAAGCAAGGAGATGTGTATAGTGTATCTACCGCTACATTGGATAAGGGCGGGATTGACCATTCTACCAGTGCTTTCCGTGTAATGCATGTGGATAAGAACGGTGATTTCACTTCCGAACTCCGTTATTCTTATTTGGATAAGAATATTTGTATAGCTTCTCCTGCCGGTACTGCCTTTGCCAATCGTGTTCCTGTTACAGTAAATGTTTATTCGTCTGCAACTCCGGTGAAAGAGGTGGTTTATAGTTGCCTGCAAGACGGAAAAGCCATACTCAAAAACAAGAAACTCGTTCAGGCTACCGACTGGACCTGGAATGGGGATATGCCTCTGTCTGCCAAGTATCAAGGCAAGGAACTGACCTTGCAGGTGACGGCTCGTTTTAATAATGGTGAGACCGCTTATGCCGAAAGTGCCTTTATTGTCCGACCGGAACAGGTAAAAGTGTCATTGGGTGCCGACTGGAATAACTTGTTGGGAACTTCTACACATGTCGCTCCGGTTTGTCCGCCTCTGGAAGCACCTCTGCAATTAGCCTGGACGAAGAATGTAGGAGCCAATATTTATATGACTTCTCCTTTGGTGCACAATGGTAAGGTATATATAGCTTCTGTTGACGAGAATCTGAAAGGTGAAGGTCATGTTTATGCTTTGGCCGGAGAAGACGGAGAAATACTGTGGAGCTATCCGGTTCGTAATTCCATAAAGAACACTATTGCAATAGACAAAGGTGTGGTTTTCGCTCAAGATGCGCAAGGTTGGCTGTATGCCATTGATGCAGAAACGGGAAAACTCTGTTGGGAAAAACAACTTCCTGTCAACGGCTTGCCGGCATTGATTGACGGCTTGGTAGCCAATGACGGTATTGTATATGCCGGAACCGGAAAAGGACTCGGTGCTTATGAAGCCCGTACCGGCAAACAGCTTTGGAAGAATGAAGATTGGGGACAGGGTGAAGGAACTACTACCACGCTGACACAAGGTAACGGACTTTTAATCGGTTCTGCACAGTGGCGTGCACTTTATGGAAATGATGCCAAGACAGGAAAGAAATTGTGGGAAGCCAGTGACAACGGCTTGCGTAATCGCGGTTCATCGGTTGCCATGCATGGTTCGTTGTTGTATCTTATCTCCAACCAATCTTTCTTTATTCTCGAAGCAGCTACCGGAAAGGTGATTGTACGCAAACCTTTGCCTTATAATGTAGATGTGACTTCCACTCCGTTACTTACCGACAAAGAGATTATTTTCGGTTCGGCAGAGAAGGGGCTGATTGCGCTGGATAATGAAACGCTGGAAGAAAAATGGGTTTGTCCGGTAGGAGCAGGATTGGTTTATACCAGTCCGTATATTCGCAAGGGTGCAGCTACAATTGAGACCAGCCCGGTGCTGGCAGGGAAGACCGTTTATGTGACTGCTTCCGACGGAGCGGTGTATGGTATCAATAAAGACGATGGAAAGATTATTTGGAAATATGCTACCGGAGCGCCTATTTTCGGCTCCGTTGCTGTTTCGGGTAATGCACTGATTGCAGCGGATTTTGGAGGAAATGTCTATACATTCTGTACCCGATAATCTTTCTTGCCAATTAGCTTGTTCAGAAGCCTTTATGTTATTGTTTTATTTGTAAATAGCTTATATATAATAGGTTATGTGGCGTATGGTGATGTTATTCTCACTATACGCCCTTTTTATTGTCAATCTTGTTAAATAAGCATAAACTCCGTAGCCTGAATACCTTTATAACGAATCATTCTCTTATCTTTGTAGAATAACAAATAGAAAGGCCGTGAGGCCTGCTTAATAATTTCAAATGACATTTAAAGAATTAGATCTTATAGAGCCTATTTTGAAGGCTTTACAACAAACCGGCTATACAACGCCGACCCCCATTCAGGAACAAGCAATTCCTGTATTATTAAAAGGTAAAGATTTGCTGGGATGCGCCCAGACAGGAACAGGAAAAACAGCAGCGTTTGCTATCCCCCTCATACAACGGCTTTATCAATCAGACCATAAAAAAGGTATCAAAGCATTGATACTCACCCCGACGCGTGAGCTTGCTATACAGATAGGCGAGAACTTTGATCAATATGCTAAATATACCGGAGTGAAACATGCCGTTATTTTCGGCGGAGTGCCCCAAAAGGCGCAAGTTGATGCTTTGAAACGAGGCGTGCAGGTATTGATTGCCACTCCCGGACGTTTGCTTGACTTGCAGTCGCAAGGTTGTATTTCATTGAAGGGATTGGAGTATTTTGTATTGGATGAGGCAGACCGTATGCTCGATATGGGCTTCATACACGATATCAAAAAAGTATTGAAACTGATTCCTGCCCGGCGACAGACTTTGTTTTTCTCGGCTACCATGCCTTCTGAAATAGAGAAGCTGGCAGATTCCATGCTGACTAATCCGAAGAAGGTAGAGGTGACTCCTGTTTCGTCTACTGTTGATACTATCCAGCAAAGTGTTTATTTCGTAGAGAAGAAAGAGAAGAAGGACTTGCTGCTGCATTTGTTGAAGAATCCGGAGATAGAATCTGTATTGATTTTCACCCGTACCAAGCATGGGGCGGATAAATTGGCGAAGATATTGAATAAGAGTGAGATCGGGGCGGAAGCTATTCATGGAAACAAATCGCAGAACGCACGCCAAAGGGCGTTGACGAACTTCAAGGATCACACCACAAGAGTGTTGATAGCCACAGATATTGCAGCCAGAGGTATTGATGTGAACCAGCTTTCTCACGTTATCAACTATGAGTTGCCCAATATATCGGAAACTTATGTGCACCGCATCGGCCGTACCGGGCGTGCCGGACATGACGGAATAGCCATCTCTTTTTGTGAATCGGAAGAATTACCTTATTTAAAAGATATCCAAAAACTGATAGGACTACAGATTCCGGTTGTGAAAGACCATCCTTGGGTGACTGTGGAAGGAGTGAAAGCGCAGGCTGGTAAGACGGAAGAACTGAAGGAAAAAGCAAAAGCCAATAAGGCATACCGGGGCAGTAAGAGCAATGGTGATTATTGGCGTAGGAAGAAACAGGTTCAAAGCAGGCAAGGGCAAGGCAGGCAGAGTTCGGATAGAAAGGCTTCCGGCAGGCAAGGATAAAGAATGACTTGCCTGGGCTGTATTACAAAATAGCATGGACTTAAATGGATGTTTTTATACATTTCCATGAGTCCATGTTTTTTTTCGTTTTTATATGCTCCGGTTTAAGTTGCGATTTTTATTGTGTGGTTTTAATTATGTTCTTCTTATTTTTTGTTATTTCTTGCTCTTAAGAATAAACTTAATTTCAGTGATTTACGGGTTTATAGCAGCGAAGACTTCCATTTAGGTAAAAATAAAAGCTTTATATGTCCATAAAAATGAAGTATCTACCCTTTTTCTATAATCATTGGATTTATAAAATGTAATATCTTGATAATTAGAGATTATTGAGATATATGCAAAGTTCCATTAGAACTTATGCTTTTCGATAAAATTTAGATTAACGCTGCAAATATATAAAAAATGTTGTAGACGACAATTGAAATACTTATTTTTATTATAATCTTAATGAAATATATAAAATTACCTGTTATAAGATGCTGGGTATATGGAAAATATTTTATATATATGATTTTCAAAAATACACTCTAAATTGGTAGTAATAGTCTTTATACTAGACCTCAAGCACTTATTTTCAATAAGTAATAGTGAATGACGAAGTTCTAATGGTACTTGGTACTTTAAGAGTTTTTGCTTTTCTAAAACTTTTAAAAATCACTATATGATTAAGTATCTAAAGTCCGTGGGTGTTTTACTGTTCTTGTCAACAGTCTGTAATGGAACGGTTTACGCCAATCAAGAAGGAAGAAAAACAGACGTGAGAGTGACTCAGCAAAATGGTACTTGTACCGGAGTTGTAAAAGATGCTACAGGCGAAACGATTATCGGTGCATCTGTGGTAGTAAAAGGTTCCACGAATGGAACCATTACAGGGATTGATGGAGATTTCTCCCTGTCTAATGTGCCCAAAGGAAGCACGATTGTCATTTCATTCGTAGGGTATCAGACGCAGGAAATAAAGTGGACGGGAGTGCCATTGAATGTTATTTTGAGTGATGATACAAAAGTCTTGGATGAAGTGGTGGTAGTGGGATATGGAACGCAGAAAAAAGTGAATGTGACGGGTGCGGTAAGTATGGTCGGTTCGGATGTGATAGAGTCACGCCCTGTTGCCAACGTAAGTCAGGCATTACAAGGGGCGGTTCCCGGTTTGAATCTTTCTACCAGTTCAAGTGGGGGTGACCTTAATACCAGCATGAATATCAATATTCGTGGTACAGGTTCTATCGGCGACGGTTCTGTAGATAGTCCTTTGATTTTAATTGATGGTATAGAGGGAGATTTGAATTCTTTGAATCCTAATGATGTAGAAAGTGTGTCTGTTCTGAAAGATGCCGCTTCGGCTTCTATCTATGGTTCGCGTGCTGCATTTGGTGTAATCTTGGTTACGACTAAGAGTGGGAAGGCCGGTAAGGTGAAGGTTAATTACTCCGGCGATATTCGTTTCAGTACCGCGACACAGGTGCCCAAGATGGCTAATTCATTGCAATTTGCCACTTATTTCAATACTGCGAATATTAACGCTGGCGGTTCAAATATATTCAGCGATGAAACGATGGCGAATATCAAGAAGTATATGAATGGCGAATTCACAGACCCTAGCCAGCCGGAATATTGGGGAACAACAGCCAATGTGGAGAATGGGAAGTGGAACAACTATGGCTCGGCTTTTGCCAATACGGATTGGTTTGAGGAATTCTATAAAAAGAATGTGCCTTCTACACAGCATAATCTGAGTCTGAGTGGGGGAACTGAGAAGTTTAATTGGTCGGTCAGTGGAAGTTTCTTGCTACAGAATGGTCTGATTTCTCATGGGCACGACGAACTGGACCGTTATACGTTGAATAGTAAAATCGGAGCCGAACTGGCTTCATGGGCACGCCTGGATTACTCAACAAAATGGACACGCAAGGATTATGAGAAGCCTCAATATCTGACAGGGTTGTTCTTCCATAACATTGCACGCCGCTGGCCTTCTTGTCCGGTAGTCGATCCGAATGGAAACTGGATGGCAGAAATGGAGATTTATGAATTGGAAGACGGGGGGATATATAAGGAGAACAACGATGAGTTCACCCAACAGTTAAAGTTTACCTTCACGCCGTTGAAAGGATGGAACATCTATGCTGAAGGTGCTCTGCGTCTTACCAATAATAAGACTACTCAAAACAAAATTCCTATTTATAATTATAATGTAGCCAATGAGCCGATGTTACGTGATTCTGGATACGGAACAGTGACTTATGTGTATGATAACCGCTACAAGCAAAACTATTATGCTGTAAATGTTTATACCGATTATTCTCACAGCTTTGGAAAACATAATGGAAAAGTTTTGTTGGGCTTGAACTATGAACGTTATAATCAAGACAATATGTGGGCAAGCGGTACAGACTTAACAACTGAAGATAAACCTTTCTTGAGCCAGACACAAAGTAACAAGAAGAATGGTGACGGTTATTGGAATCGGGCTACAGCAGGTTATTTCGGACGTTTCAATTATGATTATGACGGTAAGTATCTGGCGGAGTTTAATATTCGTTATGACGGTTCTTCACGTTTTCTAGCCGATAAGCGGTGGGCATGGTTCCCGTCGGTATCTTTGGGATGGAATATTGCCCGTGAGGAGTTCTTTGAGAAATTGAGTGAAACAGTTAATACGCTGAAACTTCGTGGTTCTTGGGGACAATTAGGTAACACTAGTTCCAATTATAACAGTTTCTGGGATTGGTATCCGTTCTATCAGCAGCAGGCCATCAGTTCTGCATCCAGCAACTGGCTGATTAATGGCGAAAAACAAAATACATCTTCCCTTCCCAGCATCGTTAATGCTACCATGACTTGGGAAACGGTGGAAACATGGGATTTCGGTTTTGATTTCGGCGCTTTTAATAATCGCCTGACCGGTACTTTTGATTGGTATAGTCGTACTACAAAAGACATGATTGGTCCGGCACCTATCTTGGGTTCTGTATTGGGTACTAATGCTCCCAAAACCAACAACTGTGATATGCGTACTTCGGGGTGGGAATTGGAAATCGGATGGCGTGATCAGATTAATGATTTCAAATATGGTGTTCGGTTCAATCTCTCGGATAATCGATCTAAAATTCTGACCTATCCATACGATGGGGAGTTTAGCAATCAAAGTATCGGAGGGTATTATAATGGCAAGTATTTAAATGAAATTTGGGGGTATGAAAGTGTCGGTCTGGCTTCTTCAAAAGTAGAAATGGACAATTGGCTGACAACCAATAAGCCCAACTGGGGAAGCAACTGGGGTGCAGGTGATGTGATGTATAAGGATTTGAATGGAGATGGCATTGTCAGTTCCGGTGCAAATACTTTGGACGATCACGGTGATTTGAAACGTATTGGTAATGCGACTCCTCGTTATCGTATCGGTTTGAACTTAGATGCGGCATACAAGGGATTTGATTTTTCTATTTTCTTTCAAGGAGTGTTGAAACGCGATTGGTTCTTCGGTGCCGGTGATGCATACTTTTGGGGAGCGCAAGGAAATATGTGGCAAAGCGCCTGCTTTGAAGATCATTTGGACTATTGGACGGAAAACAATACTGGTGCATATTATCCGAAACCTTATTTTGGCGGTATTCAGAAAAATCAGCAGACACAGACGCGTTATTTGCAAAGTGCCGCCTATCTCCGTTGCAAGAATATCCAGTTGGGGTATACTTTGCCGAAATCTCTGTTGTCACCGGCCGGAATCAGTAATTGCCGCATTTATCTGTCATGCGATAATTTATTCACTATCACTAGTCTGTCCGATATATTTGATCCCGAAGCTTTCGGAGGATATGGTGACGAAGGATGGGGCAGTGGTAAAACTTATCCGTTGCAACGTACTGTTTCTGTGGGTGTAAATCTTAGCTTTTAACTAATAAAAAGAAGAATATTATGAAAATAAATACAAAACACATCGGATTATGTCTTTTGTTGGGTGCTGCTATGAGTACCACCTCGTGTAACGATCTGCTCGACCTTGATCCTGTAAGCCAAATCACACCGGAGTCATTCTATACATCAGCCGATCAGCTGGCTACTTACTTGAATAATTATTATAGTTCCTATTTGGTTGCTCCCTATAGCGGAGAGATGTATCATACGCAGAGTTATAGTGATGGTATGGCACGTTCTGACGGTAATACCGATATCATGTTGGCTGGGTTGAACGGTAATACGACTCTTTTTGCCGATGACCATTGGGAAGTTTCTTCGGGAAAAGCCCTTCAGGGATACTATGGAGGAGTACGCGTTTACAATTATTTTTTAGATAAGGCAGTTACCGGTTATGAGAATGGAACGATTACCGGCGATGCGGAACTGATTAAGAACTATATCGGAGAGGGTTACTTCTTCCGTGCATTGTGTTATTTCCGAATGTTGGCCTATTATGGTGATTTACCCATAGTTACCAAGGTCTTGGAAGATAATGATGAGGTCATTGTAGAAAACAGTAAGCGTACTCCGCGTAATGAAGTGGCACGTTTCATATTGGAAGATTTGGACAAAGCTATTTCATATTTAGCAAGTCGAGGCAAGTTCAATGGTCAGCGTGTCAATAGAGAGGCGGCTTTGCTGTTTAAATCTAGAGTAGCCTTGTTTGAAGCCACTTTTGAAAAGTATCATAAAGGAAGCGGACGTGTACCGGGAGATAATAATTGGCCGGGAGCCAATATGCCTTATAACAGTGGAAAGAATTTCAGTATTGATAGTGAAGTGGATTTTTTCTTGACAGAAGCTATGAATGCTGCAAAACAGGTAGCCGATAATGCGCAACTGACTACCAATAATCATGTAATAGAACCTCAACCGGGTGTCATCACAGGTTGGAATGACTATTTTGAAATGTATAGTCAGCCTTCACTGGCTAATGTCCCCGAAGTCTTATTGTGGAAACAGTACAGCTTTAGCCTGAGTATCAGTCACGATGCAGCCTATCGTGTGAAGACTGGTTGTGCCGATGGATATACCCGTACCTTTGCAGAGTCTTTTCTGATGAAGAATGGATTACCCATTTATGCCAGCAATGACTATCAGGGTGATGTCAGCATTGATAATGTGAAAGCCGGTCGCGACGAACGTCTTCAGCTTTTTGTTTGGAGTGAGAGTACGCTGCTTGATTCTGATCCTAGTGCGCCTCAGTACAGTCAGCCATTCAAGAAACCCGGTATCGATAATTCAAATCAAGAAATACGTTGTATCACAGGGTATCAGCCACGTAAGTATTATACGTATGATTATACCCAGACTCCGAATGATGAGTTGCGCTGTACTAACGCATGCCCTGTTTTCCGTACAGCTGAGGCATTATTGAACTATATGGAAGCTTGTTATGAAAAGAATGGAACACTGGATGCTGATGCCAGAAAGTATTGGATGCAATTGCGTGAACGTGCCGGGGTGAGCACTGATATTGACGCTACAATTGCTGCTACCGATCTTTCCAAAGAAAAGGATTTCGGGGTGTATTCAGGGACTTCCATGGTGGATGTGACCTTGTATAATATTCGTCGCGAACGTATGAACGAGCTTTTCAGTGAAGGACAACGTTTTGCCGATTTGATTCGTTGGCGCTCCTTTGACCGTATGATAACTGCAAAGTGGATTCCTGAAGGAGTGAATTTTTGGGATAATCTTTATCTGTTGTATGATGCTGATATCAAGGCGGACGGGACATCGGATGCAGTTGTCTCTGGTAAAGAGCAAGGCAAGTATCTACGTCCTTACAGCCGTAATTTGGAGAGTTCCAACGAACTGCGTGATGGTTATAACTGGCATGAGGCATATTATTTGTATCCGATAGGAATCAGTGATATACGTACAGCTTCTGCTGACCGCGATATAAACAATAGCAATATATATCAGAATATAAATTGGCCCACTACGGCAGGCGGACATGCTGAAAAATAATTTTTTTCATAAGGTTGGGTCAATAAATATTCAGAAGTAAAAGTATTCGTTTTTTGGGATAATATTTTTAACATAGCAAAAGGGCAGGGAGTTCGTGAGGATTCTCTGTCTTTTGTCATATATGGTCTTTAGATTTTTCGGGCTGTTTTTGGTTGAAATACCTGGCAGTGATGGAGGTTTCGGGTTTGTAATCCGTTGATGTCAGCCAATGCCCTGACTTGGAAATGCTTTATATCAACTTCCAGCATCAATTTACCCAATTTGATGCAATTCATGGGTGGATCGTATTTTCATAGGCGTAAGAATTGGTGTGCTGCAAAGATCGGAAAATCTCCGGGTTGATAAAGGAAAGAGTGAAAAATATGAAAAAAAGAAGCCCGGTCCATTTTGTGGTAAGCGGACCGGGCTTTACAATCAATTTGTCAATCGTTTATAACCAATGGGGCTGCTACCTCCATTGGAACTTTAGAACTGTGCGACAGGGCGCGTGGCGTAATTGCTGGCTTTGCTGTTGGCAACTATCGCACCACTAACGAAATTCAGATACCAGGCGGATTCTGCCGAGTGTTCGGAAGAAGACCAGTACCCCTTGCGTGTGAAATCATTGAAACAATCTTGTTTGTCTTTGCAAATGACTCCGGTTTTTTGAAGTTCCCACAACAAAGTCAACTCGCCTGCCGACGGTAAATACCATTCA
>OHBJ01001342.1_pt1 | contig 16834 bp, 6 predicted proteins | sample 1577241 | NCBI WGS metagenome assembly OHBJ01 (sample SAMEA3541594, study PRJEB24748) | human gut metagenome | biome: human gut; feature: human-associated habitat; material: faeces | place: China | collected 2012 | reverse complement strand
CACTATTCCGCCGGTATGGCGTGGAGCAGGTGGAGGTCAGACCATCTTCCCCAACTGGCTCTATGTGATCTTCATCATCGGCGGCACGGTCGCCGACCTTCGTTATGCCTCGCGCTACGGTGCGCCCGAGAAGCGCGCCCAGTTCACCGTGCGCACGGTGGTCGCCGACCCGACTCAGATGACGGCCGAGGCCCTCAGCGGCGTCTACGGTGCCGACTGGAAGGATATGACGATTGGCAGCACCGCCGTCCAGCTGGCCGAAGTCAGCGACTCCTCCTTTGTCGCCTACTGGACGAAGGACGGCGTCTGCTTCTCCGTCGGTGCGGAGAACGTCAATCGCTGGGACTTCCTGCGCCAAGTCCGCGACAACCTCATCGACCTGACCGAGCATTACTATTGATCACATGCGGCAGCACCCCCAGAATGCGAAATGCGGGATGGGGGTCTGCCGTTTTTTTTCGATACCCTCATATACCCCAAAAATCCAGAAAGGATGATACCATGCAGATCCTCGTCGTAGACGATGAAGCGCCCATCCGCGAACTCCTGAGCTTCAACCTCAAGAAGAGCGGCTATGAAGTCGAGATGGCCGCCGACGGTCGGACCGCCCTCCAAAAGGCCCCTGAGGCCGACCTCGTGCTGCTCGACATCATGCTGCCCGAAGTCGACGGACTCGAAGTCTGCCGCCAGCTCAAAGCCGACCCGCAGACGAGCGGCATCCCCATCATCATGCTGACCGCCAAGGCCGAGGAGATTGACCGCGTGCTCGGCCTCGAGCTCGGTGCCGATGACTACGTCGTCAAGCCCTTCTCCATGCGCGAGCTGCTCGCGCGCGTCAAGGCCGTGCTGCGCCGTTCCGCCAGCGTCCAGAAGGGCAGCCGCGAGAACAAGGCGCGAGAAGAGAGCCTGACCATCGGCGGCCTGCGGCTCGACTTCTCCTCGTATCAGGCATGGCTCCACGACAAGCCCATCGCCCTGACGCCCAAGGAGTACGAGCTCTTGAAGCTCCTCGTCACGAACCCCGGCCGCGCCTTCTCGCGCGACGAGCTGCTCGAGCGCATCTGGGGCTACGAGTACTACGGCGACACCCGCACCGTCGACGTCCACATCCGCCACCTGCGCGCCAAGCTCAAAGACGACCCGACCGTCAGCGACGCCATCGAGACCGTCCGCAGCGTCGGCTACCGCTTCGCCCGCCGGCCGGCCTGAAAATACCATATCGGATACCGAGCACACGGGCATCTGTCATATCAAGATAGACAGATGCCCGTGTTTTTGTATTAAAACCTTGTTACTATACGTAACCATGAAACTTTTGCACTTCTTTTAGAACGATTTGTGCTATAATAAGAATCGACTATAAAATTCTGCCTAAATGGCAGAAAAATATAATCGGCATTATAGGTCACTAGAAAGATAATGCTGGGATAAGAGCTCTGCGGCCTGCTGACCTGTGCTGCATAGGGCATCACTTCTAATCGTGTAAGAGGGAATCTAAGAATCGAATAACACAAATGGCAAAGGATGGTTACAATGAACAGAGTCTACAAAGTCATTTATAATCGCGCAAGGAATCTCTATCAGGTCGTCTCAGAAATCGTGCACAGCCGCGGCAAGACAAAGAGCCTTACTGCCCAGCACCGGCACGAACGCCTGACGACCTCCATCCTCATCGCCCTCCTGGCCATGGGCACCAGCCTGCCAGTCGGATGGGCGGACGACACGACTGTCGCTGATGCCAAAGTCGATGCCTCCAATATCGGTGCGAACTTATAACCTGCAGATAGGACTACTGCTGTCACAGATGAAGAGAAAAAAAAGAATGAAGAGGCATGGGGCAATGCCATTGGTCTGGGTGCTGTTGCGTCTGGTGACAGTCGACTGGTCTCCGGCAAAACCATGTATACGGAATTGCGCTCCGGCATGACCAGTGCCAATACGATCGCTGCAGGTAATACTGTTGCAGCAAATTTGAGTGCACTCGATCAGGCCATCAGTACAGAAACGACGGCTCGGACGAATGCAGATACAGCTTTAAGTGATAGAATCGGTACTTTGGACGCCAGTGGCAAATACATCCAGAAAGATGCATCTATCTCGTCGAATCTGAGCACCTTGGATACGCAGGTCAAATCGAATGCGAATGCGATTCAGACCAACGCGTCTAATATTTCGACGAATACCACCAATATATCGGCAAACAAGACGGCGATAGATGAATTGAAAACATCTACGACGACTAACTTAGCCACAAAAGCAGATGTCAACGCATCGAACCTTAAGAGTCTTTCGGATGCGGATTTGACGGCGTGGGGTACCGCATTGGGGAAGGGGACAATTGCCGCAGGCAGCAAGCAGTTGGTCACCGGTGAGACAATCTATAATGAACTGAAGCCGACGGGGACGGTCTACTATATTGGCAGTGCTAAGACAACAGCTGCCCGTCTGACCACCTTGGATAATACCTTGAAGACCTTTGCGGACCAATTAGGTGTGGATTTGTCGAACAATACAAATCTGGCCAATCAGCTGTATAAGTATTTCAAGGTCAATCCAAAAGTAACAACCGATACTACGACAACGTATGAACCGGATGCGGCTGCCAACGGCACCAAATCCGTCGCCATCGGCCCAAGTGCTCAGGCCGGTGAAAAGACGACCGATACGACGACTTCGACGACAACCGTCACGGGCGGCACGAGCAGCACGGCCATTGGTGACAGCGCTGTTTCTAATGGCGATACGTCTGTTGCACTTGGCGCTAAAGCGCAGGTGCTCAATACAACCGATCAGTCGGGCAAGACGACTGCAACGATTTCCGGCAGTACGGCTATCGGCAGTAGCGCAAAGGTCGATGGTGCGACGGATGCCACGGCTATTGGCACGAGTGCACAGGTCAATGAAACGGCAACGGGCGGCATTGCCTTTGGTAAAAATGCTGTGACCGGCGAAGACAAGGGAACTGTAACAGTCGGTGATGTAACGGCAAATGTCGCTGCTGTCGGCGGCGAGGACAGTGTCGCTCTCGGTACGTCTACTAAGGCTAGCGGCAATACCGCATTAGCTCTGGGTAAAGGAGCACAGGTCAACAACTACACGATTCAGTCTGGCACGACTGTGACTAAGACAGTCAATTCTGGCAGCACGGCAATTGGCAACGGTGCTGTTGTAACCGGTGCGAACAATGCAGTTGCTCTTGGAACAAGTGCGACCGTTACGGGAACAGGCACAAATTCTGATGATTCCATGGCTATCGGCAAGAGCGCATCTGTAGCGACGGCTAAGGATGCCATTGCTTTCGGCACCAGTGCGGCTGTAGCCAGTGGGGCAGATAATGCCATTGCTGTTGGCAATACGGCCAAGGCCAATACATCCAATACAACTGCTATTGGTTACAACGCCAGCGCTACAGGCGCGGGAGCTGTGGCCATTGGTGAAAATACGACCACAGAAACAGAGGGTGGCATTACCATTGGTAGCGGCACCAAAGTTTCTGGAAAGTCCATTGTCATCGGTTATGCAACAGATTACAATGGTGACGTGGTTAATACAGAGTCTCAGAATACGGATGCCATCGCCATCGGCAACGGAGCTCAGGCCAATGCGAACGATTCCGTCTCCATCGGTCATCAGGCAGGAAAGGGCACAACAGAAGGCCGTACGAGTGGCTATGGCTCTCTCATTGCCATCGGTACCAATGCGGGCAATAACGTCAAAGGCATGCAGAATGTCGCTTTGGGCAGCGGTGCTGGCAGTAATGTCAAGAGCAGCTACAACGTAGCTATTGGCTCGAATGCTGGTGCTGGTATCAACTATGCAGCTGCTACTGACGCCAATCCTCAAAATGGATACAATGTTTCTATCGGTTATGAGGCAAATTATCAGAGTGCTGATGATAATGCTAAGAACATTGCCGAATCTATCGCCATTGGCCATAGCGCTAATGCCGTATCTAATGCCACCGCTTTGGGGTATAAGGCCACTGCTTCTGGCGATAAGTCCATGGCCTTTGGTTACAATGCTACTGCTGCTGATACGGACAGCATCGCCATTGGCGACAAGGCCAGTGCTGGTGGCGGTAATATTGCCATCGGTCATGGTTCGCAGGCTCCGTCCGTCACGACGTATACCAGCAGTTATCTGACCAATAACACGACGCTCAATGGCTACATTTCTTTGGGCGGTAAAACGACTGCTACATCGAATGACCGCATTCTGCGGCGCATTACCAACGTGGCAGATGGTTCAGACGATCAGGATGCCGTTACGGTAGCACAGCTGAAACAAGCTTATACGAATCTGGAAGGAACTATCAAGACAACTGATACGAAAATCAGTGATACCTATACCCAGAAAGCGATTGATTCGAAAATTGCTACGGTGGAAAGTAAAATCACAGCTTCCAAGACTAAGTATTTCTCTATCAACACATCCAGTGATACACTGACGGGTAATGCGGATAGTGATGGTGCCAGCACCACTGGCGCTGCAGATGCCATGGCCATCGGTCCAAATGCATCGGCAACGAACTCCAAGGCAGTGGCCATTGGCAATAATGTCACTGCCACTGGTAAGGGTAGTATCGCTCTTGGTACAGCAGACAATCCAGCAACGAGTACGACGGTCACGGAAGGCGGCAATACCAGTGCCAACCCTCATGTGACTTCGGCAGAAGGTGCCAATAGTGTGGCCATCGGTACATCGGCCATCGCGCAGACCGATAATTCTGTGGCTTTGGGCACCCGTGCTTCTGTTTATACATCCGATGTTACGGATAAGGCAACCGGTACAACGACCAAAGTAGGCCAGCAGTCCATCGCTATCGGCTATCAGTCGGAAACAAGAAATACAGACGCCATCTCCATCGGCAGCAATGCCAAGGCGTACAGCAATGGTTCTACCGCTGTTGGTAATGGTGCTTTTGCAAAGGGTGCCGATGCGATTGTCCTCGGTACGTCCAGCACGGCGAATGGCGCATCTTCCGGCATCTTGGGCAAGAGCAATACCGTCAACGGAAGCAATACTTATGCCGTAGGCAGTGAGAACAACGTCAACGGCAACTGGGGAGCTGTCACCTATAGCGGCTTTTATGGCAGTAAGAATATCGTAAACCCGGTGTCTGATACGTCCGGCAATACGAAACATGGAATGGACAGCCTTTCTGTGACAGGCAACAGCAATACCATCAGTCAGGGTTCCTATTCTGATACGGTACAGAACATTTCTATCTTGGGCAATGGTAACAACGTTAATGGTAACAACGTTACTGGTGCTAACATCGATGAAGCCAATGCGGGCACCACAGCTAATATCACCATCATTGGCGGAGATAATAAGGTAACTGGTCGTGACGGAGCCGGTTCCGACTACATGGGGAAGACCTGGAACCAGTTGACTCGTACGTCCATTATCGGCTATGGCAATATAGTCAATCAGGCACAATCGACCATCTCTCTGGCGAATACCCAGATCCTGGGCAATGATGTGACCGCAACTCTGGGCAATTCCGTTTACCTTGGCACCGGTGCTGCAGCGAAAACTGCTAATCTGGCCGATGCCACCACATTGACAGACGCAGAACAAGCAGCAGTCGATGCCCTTGACACGACTGGCATGACGGATGCAGAAAAAGCGACAGCTCAGGCCAACGCTAAAGCAACGGCACGCTATGCCACCAATCTGAAGGCCATGAAAGCGAGTGGTACAACGGCAGGCTTGCAGACACTCAACACGGATACCACCTATGATGATGGCACAAGCTACACCTATGCCGGCAGTACTCCTGCTGGTGCCATCACCGTAGGCAGTGCTGGCTCCGAACGCCGCATCCAGAACGTAGCCGCCGGCCTTGTCAGCGCCACGAGTACTGACGCCGTCAACGGCTCCCAGCTCTACGCCCTGACCCGGCAGCTCAGGTTCGGCGGGGACAATTCCAGCTTCGGTACCACCACGGCAGATGACAAGAACGTAGTGGCCCGTGGATCCAATGAAACCCTGAATATTATTGGCGGTGAGAAAGATGCCACCAAGCTTACGGATAACAACATCGGGGTCATGGCCGACAGCACCAACAACAGCCTTTCCGTAAAACTGGCCAGCGACCTGAAAAAGCTGAATACCGCTTCCCTGGGAACCGGCAGCGGAGACAGCTACAAGGAAACCATCAAGCTGGACGGCACCGGGGCCAACGGCGGCCAGATGACATTGGCTGGTGCTGATGGAACCGTAAAGACTACCCTGGATACCACAGGCCTCACGATTGCCAATGGCCCGAAATTTACCAGCAACGGCATTGATGCAGCCAATCAGCAAATCCATCGTGTGACGGCAGGTACGGATAATACTGATGCGGCCAATGTGGGACAGGTGAATGCGGCGGCTGCTGAAGCAACGACAGAAGTGAAAGCCGGGACCAATGCATCCCTGGGAACAGTGGAAACCAGTGCAACCGATAAACACAAGATTTATACGGTAAATGTGGACAACCTGGCAGTGAAAGCCAATGGAACGGGCACTACCACAGTGGCACTGGCCAATGGCATCAACTTCAAGAACGGGACCAACACCACCAGTGCTGTTGACAGCAATGGCAATGTCACCATCGATACCAAGAACCTGGCCCTCAAAGCCAATGGGACGAATACAGCAACTGTCACCATGGATAACGGTATCAACTTTAAAAATGGCACCAACACCACGGCAACTGTCGGTACAGATGGCACAGTGACCATCAGTGCCACCCACAACAAGCTCAGTACCGTGTCTGCCGCAACAGGGGATAACGACAATGTGACCTTGACCTTGACGGATGCAGACGGCAATACGGTTACGTCCACCGACCTCAAGAATACCTATACCACCGTCACCAAGGACGGCACAGCCCATACTGTCGCCTTTGCACGCAATGATGGGACGACAGAGACCTTGTCTTTGGGTGATCTGGACGGTGCTTCTAAGGGAGAACTGGCTACTGCGGCCGCGAAAGCGACCACGCAGGTTATCGCAGGTGCGAATGTCTCAAGTGTGGACGATACAAATGCTGGGAATACGGATGGTCCGCATGTTTACAAAGTGAATGTCAGCAACCTGGGCGTCAAAGTGGCCGATGGCCAGAAAAAGAGCGTTGCACTCAGCGATGGTCTGGTCTTTGGCAACGGCACGAACACTACTGCTACAGTTGGTGATAATGGGGCCATTACCTTCAATGTGTCCAATGATGCCATCAAGACCCAGGCCAAGGATGCCATCAATATGTCTGCCGGTTCGAATGTAAAGGTAGAGACCGCCACCAGTACGGATGGCCTATCCAAAACCTTCACCATCAGTGCCACTCACAATGCTCTGAAATCAGCTACTTTAACGCCAAAGTCCAATGATGTATCCACGCTGACCATCACCGGCAAAGACGGTGATAGTGCGTCTGTGGATATCAAGAACACCCATCTGACGGTGAGTAAGGACTCTACGGCCAAGACAGTCACCTTTACCAGCAACGACGGCACCACTCCGGCAACGACTTTGAGTCTCAGTGACTTTGGTGCTGCCAGCACAGCAGACATGAATGCAGCAAAGGCAGCTGCATCGACTGAAGTCAAAGATCGACTGAAGTCAAAGCTGGAACTAATGCATCGTTAGGGACAGTAGAGACCAACCAGACGGATCAGCATAAGATTTATACGGTGAATGTAGATAATCTTGGCTTGAAACAGAATGGCACGGCAGCTGGCACAGTCACGTTGGCTAATGGCATCAATTTTGCTGATGGTACCAATACGTTGGCTACGGTATCGGATGGAAAGGTGATGTTTGACCTCCAGAAGGATATCATCGGCATTGATACCGTTACGGCAAGCAACTCCATTCAGGCGGGCAATGTCAAAGTCGGCAAGCAGGGGACGGACGATAAAAACTACATCACTGGCTTGGACAACAAGGATTGGACAGTCGGACAGACTACCTATGAAGCAGGCCGGGCGGCTACAGAAGATCAGCTGAAAGCAGTCAGCGATAAAGTGGCAAGCGGTTTCCAGGTAACCGACGGTACAACTTCTGCCAACATCGGGACCGACAAGAAAGTCACTTTCACGAACGGTAACTATACGACGGCAAAGGTGACGCAGGCCACGGATGGAGCCAATGTCCAGTATGATATCAATACAGCCGCGCTCAATGCTGGTTCCGATGGTCAGATAACTGCGCCGACAATTGACGGCGTAGCGACGGCAGCAAATGTAGCCAGTGCCATCAACAGTGCGGCATGGAACATCAAAGCCAACGACGGTGCGGCTACGGCTATCAAGGCCGGAACGACTGTCGGACTCAAGGCAGGCAACAACCTGACACTTTCCCAGAACGGTACGGATTTCACCTATATGCTGAATGATACGCTGACGGGTATCAAGAGCTTGACGACTGCTGCGCAGGACGGAGTCACCACGACTCTTGCCGCAAGTGGCGTGACAATTGCTTCGTCGGATACTGGCAATAAGTCAGTCTCCTTGACTGCCAACGGCTTGAACAATGGTGGCAAGCAGATCACCGATGTGGCAAGCGGCGGTGATACAGACACCAATGCAGCCAACATCAGCGATGTCAAACGCCTGGTACAGGCTTCGGCTAATGGTACGACTGAGACGGGCTTCAATGTCAAGGGTGATGATGCAACGGCTAAGAAAGTAAAACTTGGCAAGCAGCTAAATGTAGTTGGCGGTACCAATGATGCTTCTGAACTGTCGGACAATAACATTGGCGTAGTGACTACGGCTGATGCCGAGGGCAATGCAACCCTGACGGTAAAACTGAACAAGGATATCAACCTTGAGTCTGTAAAGACTGGTAATACGACGCTGGATACCAATGGCCTGACCATCAAAGAGGGCACAGCAACTAAGGTAGCAATTACCAGCGACAACGTCACCATGGGCGGCAATGTCATCCATAATGTGGGTGATGGCGTTGATCCTACTGATGCGGTCAATAAGGGACAGTTGGAAGCTCTCCAGGCCCAGGTCAGCGGCGGGTGGAACCTTGCCGGAAAAAATTCGGATGGGACTGCCGTGACGGCTAAAATTGGTGCTGGCAAGACTGTGACCTATACGGATGGCACATATACCAAGTCTGTGGTCACGAAAGATGACAACAACAATGCCACGGTGAAAGTGGATGTGACTGCCGGCACATTTGGCTCCGGTACTGGCGACATGGCCGGAACGGTTACTTCCACGGCCAATGGACTGGCAACGACTCAGGATGTAGCCAATGCCATCAACAGCGCATATTGGACTATCCAGGACGGAAACAACCCAGGCAATGCACAGCAGGTCAAGGCTGGCGATACGGTTTCCCTCAAGGCAGGCGACAACCTGAGCCTTGACCAGAATGGCAGGGAGTTCACCTACAAGCTCAATAAAACGCTACAGAACATGACCAGTGTGACGGCGGTGGATGATAAGCAGAACACAGCTGTTCTCAATAGCGAGGGCCTGAAGGTATCCGATAAGGATGGCAATAGCCTGACCCAGCATGCGACGGAAATCCGTCTTCATGATGCGACGAAAGCGGCAACAGATACGACCACCGATGTGGTGCTCAATAAGCAGGGCTTGCAAAACGGCGGTCATACGATTACTGGTGTAGCTAAAGGCACGGTTGATGCCGATTCGCAGGATGCTATCAATGGCAGCCAGCTCTATGAATTGCAGCAGAAGGTCACGAATGGTTGGAAGATTACCGGCGACGACACGACGAAAGCCAGCAATATCGGCAATGACAAGAAAGTCTCCTTTGTCAATGGTGATAACAGCTACATCAAGGCGAAGGTGGATACGACCAATACGGGTGCTACGGTATCCTATACGGCACAGACGGCCAGCCTGACTACTACAGATGGAAAAGCCGCGCTGACTGGCACGACGGATGGCCTTGTCACTGGAATGAACTTGACGAGCGTCTTGAATAGTCTTTCGTGGACGGCACAGTCGTCACAGGTTGGTACTGGCCAGAATAACGGCAGCACGGCACAGTCTATTACAGCTGGTTCGAAAGTCAGCTTCATTGCGGGCGACAATATGATCCTGACACAGGATGGCACGAATTTCACCTATGCGCTGAATTCAAGTCTCACCGACATGAACACGATTGCCTTCACTGGCCTCGGCAATGGTGCCAGCAATCTGACCATCGGCCTCCAGAACGGCGGCGGTGCCAATCCGGATAAGGGCTATTACATCACGGGTCTCTCGAATACGAAATGGGATCAGTCCAACTATGAAGGCACGCGGGCGGCTACGGAAGCCCAGTTGCGAGAAGCCATTGATAAGGTTTCGGCAGCTACGGGAACGGGCGGCTTCGGCCTGACAGCTGACGATGGCGCCAACAATGGTGGCGAAAAGAAGGTTACCCAGACGCTGGGACGTACGATTGCTATCCAGGGTGATGGCACCTATGGTGCAGACGGTACGGTTGTCAAGCAGGGCAATATCTCGACGGTGGCTTACACCGATAATGCCGGCCCAACGGGTGCCATCAAGGTCAAGCTCAACAATGATATCGACCTCAGTGAGGCAGGTTCGTTGACGATTGGCGCCAGCAAAGTGTCGGCTGGCAGCATCGTACTGGACAATACGGGCGATGCGGCCAAGAAGATTGCCTTGAACAGCACCGCTGGCACGGCTTCCATCGGCGGTGTCACGGTAAATGGCACAGCGAAGACCATCATGGGACTTGCCAATACGACTTGGGATGGTACGGCGGTCAGCGGCCGCGCTGCAACGGAGGATCAGCTGGCCAAGGCTATCTCGGATGCTTCGACGCAGGCTTCTAACAGTGAACTCCATATCCGGAAGGGCACCTATGGTGTCGGCAAGGATAAGGATGGCCAGGATCTCGCGGACCCGAAGGGCAAGAACAGTGTCTCCATCGACGTGGTCAATGCCAAAGGTGCAGTCGACGGTCAGGTCGTCATCAATGATGTGGCCAAGGCATCGGAACTCGGTACGGTCGGTGAGCTGGCGGATAACCTGAAGAATCCTAACGGCGGTCCGACTACCGTGGTGCAGGCCGTCAACAAGGTCAACCAGAAGGTCGACGATAGCCTGAAGCAGGTCAACGGCGATGTCACGAATGCCGTGACGGAAGCCAAGAAGCATACGGAGGTACAGTCCGTCGATAGTGACAACAATGTGACCATCGATGGCAAGACAACGAATGCAGCTGGCGGTAAGGTCTATAAGCTTGGCCTCAATAAGCAGCACATGAACCTTGACAAGGTCCATATCTATGGTACTGAGGGCAAAGTGACGGCTAAAGATGTCGAGGCAGAGACGGTCAAGACGGGCAATACGACGGTGGCAGATGGCCGCGTTGTCGTCGGTGGCGACAACGGCATCAAGATTGAGGCTAACGATGGCCAGCAGACGATTTCGGGGCTGTCTAATAGGACTTGGAATGGCAGAGCTGTCAGCGGCCGTGCCGCTACCGAGGACCAGTTGCAGCAGGCGGTCGAGAATGCGACGGCGACGGCGGCTCAGAATGAGCAGCACATCCAGGCTGGCAATTATAATGTCGGCCAGGGCAAGGGCCTTGATGGCAAGGCTATCGACAAGAACAGCGTCGCAATCAATGTCGTCTCTGGTGATGGGACGAAGCCGGGCGACGTCAAGGGTCAGGTTGTCATCAACAACGTGGCCAAGGCCGATGAACTCGGCGATGTCGCAAAGCTCAACGGGACAGTCAGGAATGGGAACGGTCATCCGACTTCGACGGTCGATGCCATCAACAACCTTGACAATCGCGTAGAAACGAAAGTCGGCGACAATACGTACAGTCGGGTCAAGGGCAAGGAGATTGATGACGGCGACAGTGCGACGACGGCAATCGGCAAGCTCAACAACCGCATGAATGACATCTACACGACAGCTGGGCAGCATTCGACGGTTTCGACGGTGGATGCGAACCTGACGCTCAGCGAGGGCAAGAACGCCTCGGGTGGTATGGACTACAAGCTCGGACTGAACAAGAAGGAAATCGACCTGGGCCAGGTGACCATCAAGGGCAATACTGGCTCCATTGAAGCGAAGTCCATGAAATCCGACTCCTTCACGGCTGGCGACACGGTCGTCAACAAGGACGGCGTCAAGGTCGGCGACAAGGCGGCGTTGACGGGCGACTCGCTCAAAGTTGGCGGCAAGACGTATGTCGACGACAAGGGCGTCGATGCCAATGGTCAGGCTATCCGCAATGTCGGCGACGGCAAGAACGACGGCGATGCGGTCAATGTCAAGCAGGTCAATGATTTGGCGGCAAGACAGGGCGAGGCCATCGGCCAGAATGCGGCGCACATCAATCAGCTCGACCGGGCGGTCAATCGCCTCGACTCGCGCATCAACCGCGTCGGCGCTGGAGCGGCTGCTCTGGCGGCACTGCATCCGGGCAACTACGACCCGGACGACAAGGTCGACTTTGCGGCTGGCTTTGGCAATTACCGTGGAGCGAGTGCGGCGGCTGTCGGCATGTACTACCATCCGGATGAGACGACGACGATGTCGATCGGCGCCAGCTTTGGCGGCGGCGAGAACATGGTCAACGCCGGCATCACCTGGAAGATGGGCAAGGACTCCGGCCACATGCGCACGCAGGCGGCTCAAAAGGCTGTCCCGGTACAGTTCGTAGCGGCCTCGACGCAGACGCAGCAGTCGAGTGGCCAGGCAGAGGGTACGAAGACGCCGCAGCCGGTCACGGCGGTGACGACGACGGCCAGCGGCCAGCAGGTACCGATCGTGGCGGCTTATCTGCCGTCGGTCGACAATTCGACGCGGGCGGAGAATGACGAGCTCAAGGAGCTCTTGGCCCGTCAGACGGCCATCCTCGAGAAACTCGCCGACCAGAAGACGGCACCAGCTCAGGCGGCTGCTCCTGTCAGCGGCGAGGATCTCTTCCCAGATGTGCCGGAGAACCATTGGGCGTACGACTTTGTCGCGAAGCTCGCGCAGGCCGGCGCGCTCAAGGACTGCCGCGTCGAGGACCCGGCGAACAATCCGATGCTCACGCGCAACGACTTCGCGCAGATTCTCTACACGGCGCTCAAGAACGGTGCGACGAAGAACCCCGCCCTCAACAAGGACGGCGGCCTCAACCACCTCGCTAATGAGTTCCGCGCCGAGCTCAAGAACGTCAAGCGCTGAGCCCTGAACCCTGAACTACACAACAGGATACACGATATTTCCGGAAGCCCGCATGCTGCACGGCATGCGGGCTTCTTGGCTGTAAAAAAGCGAAAAAACTTTCTGTTCAAAAGAGGAATCCGAACGCATGAATGCGAATATTACCAGTAAGAGACAGTAAGAGTAACGTGTATCTAATAGGAAGACAACCAATACAGATGTAGACGTATAAGTATAAGGGGGCATTTCTATGCGACTCGAATTCTTAGGTGCGGCTCATACGGTCACGGGCTCCTGCTACTTGCTGGAGACAGGGGAGGACCGCTATCTGATTGACTGCGGCATGTTCCAGGGTGCCAAGCGCATCCGCGAGTACAACTACGACGCCTTTTCGTTCAACCCGGCGGACATCGACGGCATGCTCCTGACGCATGCGCACGTCGATCACTGCGGCCTTGTGCCAAAGCTCGTGCGCGAGGGCTTCAAGGGGACGGTCTACGCGACGCAGGCGACGTGTGACCTCGTCCGGATCATGCTGCCCGACTCTGCGCACATCCAGGAGTCGGATGCGGAGCTGATGAACCGCAAGGGGAGGCGGCGCGGCGATGAGCCGATCCAGCCGCTTTACGGCGTCGACGATGCGATGGACGCGCTCAAGCAGTTCGCGCCGGTCCCCTATGACCAGGAGCTGCGCTTGTCGGACAACCTGCGCGTCTTCTTCCGCGATGCGGGCCACATCCTCGGATCGGCTATCCTCGAGGTCTACGTGAAGGAGGGCGATAAGGAGACGAAGCTCGTCTTCTCGGGCGACCTCGGCCAGCCGGACCAGCCGCTCCTGCGCGACCCGACGATCATCCACGGCGCCGACTTCGTCATCACGGAGTCGACGTACGGCGACCGCCTGCACCAGCTCTACGACAAGGAGACGGCGCTCATCGAGATCGTCAACGAGACGATGGACCGCGGCGGCAACCTCATCATCCCGTCGTTTGCCGTCGGCCGCACGCAGACGCTTCTCTACTATTTCTTCCGGCTGCACCGTGAGGGACGCCTCGATCCGGACATCCCGATCATCATCGATAGTCCGCTGGCCATCAATGCGACGCGCGTCTTCCTCAAGAACTTCCGCGATTTCGACGAAGATGCGCTCAAGGTCTTCGGCAAGAATGGCAAGGTGCCGGATTTCCCGCAGGTCCGTCTCTGTGAGACGGCGGCGGAGTCGCGCGCGCTTAACTCGTCGGAAGGCTCGGCCATCATCATCTCGGCTTCGGGCATGGCCGATGCGGGCCGCGTGCTGCATCATCTCAAACACAACCTCTGGCGTCCGGAGTCGACGATCCTGTTCGTCGGCTATCAGGCGGAGGGGTGCCTTGGCCGCCGGCTCATCGACGGCATCACGCGCGTGCGCGTGCTCGGCGAGGAAATCGCGGTCAAGGCGCAGATCAAGAGCCTCGACGGCTTCTCGGCTCATGCCGACGCCAACCAGATCATGAGCTGGCTCGGCGAGATCACGAGCCCGAAGCCCGCGAAAATCTTCATCGTCCACGGCGAAGCGACGGCGCAGGGCGCGCTCAAGAGCCGCATCCAGAAGGAGCTCGGCATCGAGTGCTACGTGCCGTTCCGCGGGGACCTCGCGAAGATCACGGGCCGCACGGCGGAGATCATCCCGTCGAACATCCCGGCCGTCTCGGTCGAGAAGGAGATGGAGGACGTGCTGCGCGACTTCGATTCCGACTACCGTCAGCTGCGCCGCCGCGTCATGCACTATGTCGTGCGCCAGCCGAAGATGATGGAGCCGGTCATCAAGGTCATGAGCAAGGCGCGCAACTACATCCGCAAACTCTTCACGCCGTTCAACATCTGAGCGCGAGCAGATCGTATCGAACATATACCGCAGGAAACGCAAAAGGGCAGAGGGAAATCTTCTCATCTGCCTTGCGTTTCAGTTCAAGATACGATATAATAGCTACAGTCAAATGACACAGTTGAAAAAGGAAAATTGCCTTTTTAAGATGCGTACTGCGATGCGCATAAAGGGAGCCACAAAGTAACGTCATAAGCTTACGTAAAGCCAGGAGCTTTCTTATGCATACGCATAGGGAGCTCCTTTTCTGCATATCAGGGGCTGAAAAAGACAATGGACCATTTCTAGCGGATTCTTTAAGGAGTGATCAACTTGGGGAAAACAAATGTATCCTTACGGGGCAAGAACGTCCTCGGACTCGCTGACTTCTCGGCGGAGGAGATCCGTCTCGTGCTCGAGACGGCCAAGGAAATGAAGAACATCATCCATCGTGACATCAAGAAGGTCCCGACGCTGCGCGGCAAATCCATTGTCACGCTGTTCTACGAGCCGAGCACGCGCACGCGCACGTCGTTCGAGCTCGCCGGCAAGTACCTCGGCGCGGACGTCGTCAACATCACGGCGGGGTCCTCGAGCATCGTCAAGGGCGAGAGCCTGCGCGATACGCTCTATACGATCGAGGCGATGGGCGTCGATGCCATCGTCATGCGCCACAAGGCAGAGGGTGCAGCAGAGTACGCCTCGCGCGTCGTGAGCCCGGTCATCATCAACGCTGGTGACGGCGCCCATGCGCATCCGTCGCAGGGTCTCCTGAACCTCTTCACGATCGAGCAGCACAAGGGTCATCTCGAAGGCCTCAAGGTCGCCATCCTCGGCGACGTCCTGCACAGCCGCGTCGCGCGCTCCGATATCTACGGCATGCGCAAGATGGGCATGGAAGTCCACATCGCCGGCCCGAAGACTCTGCTGCCGCGCTTCCTCTCGGAGGAGCCGGGCATCGTCGTGCACGAGCGCATCGAGGATGCGATCAAGGACGCGGACGTCATCGAAGTCCTGCGCATCCAGCTCGAGCGCATGAAGGGCGGTCTCTTCCCGACGACGCGCGAATACGCCCGCATCTTCGGCCTCAACAATGAGCGCCTCGCCCTCGCGAAGGACGATGTGCTCGTCCTCCATCCGGGCCCGATGAATAAAGGATGGGAAATCTCACCGTTCGTCGCGTACGGCGACAACTCCGCGATTCAGGAAGAAGTCCAGAATGGCGTAGCCGTCCGCATGGCACTCTTTACCTTGGTTCTGACGGGAGGCAAACAGGAATGAAACTGATACTCAAAGGTGGCCGGGTCATCAATCCGGCAGAGCATTTTGACGAAGTCGCTGATGTGCTGATCGAGGATGGCAAGATTGCAGCCGTCGGCAAGGATCTTTCTGCAGAAGGTGCAGAAGTCTACGATGCAGCCGGCAAGATCGTCACGCCGGGCCTTATCGACATGCACACGCATTTCCGCGAGCCAGGCCAGGAGGCCAAGGAGGATTTTGCTTCCGGTTCCAAGGCAGCAGCTGCTGGTGGATACACCAGAGTAGCCACCATGCCAAATACCAATCCTGTTATTGATACAGCAGCTCTGGTTAAGGCTATGCAGAAAGTAAGAGGTGAATAATATGGCTATTCGAGTAACTGAGACAGGTGCAGGATTTGAAGAATTGATCGGCGGTCATGAAGTTACTGCCATGCGCCACAATATCAAAATTACAGCAGGCACGGCTTTGAAGCGTGGCTCTATCGTCACTGCCACTGGTGTGTTGGTGGGAACGAATAAAGCTGGCTCTGGCGGTACTACTGATGTGGCTGAGTATGTTGTGGCTGAGG
>OHBJ01001341.1_pt1 | contig 16840 bp, 10 predicted proteins | sample 1577241 | NCBI WGS metagenome assembly OHBJ01 (sample SAMEA3541594, study PRJEB24748) | human gut metagenome | biome: human gut; feature: human-associated habitat; material: faeces | place: China | collected 2012 | reverse complement strand
ACATACTTTCCCAAGGGGTAAAACCAGCTTCGACGCTCATGTTAACATCCTTCACGCTGAACGGATAACTCAATTCGCAATAGCTGGACCAGGCACGTTTTCCGTTTTCACGGTAGTCGTTTCCGGCAAAGGTGGTGTACCAGCTGACTGATAATGGAAATTTCTCACTAAGCATATATCCGGCTCCTACTTCAAAAGTATGTCCGGTGGAATGTGAATTGTAATTGAAGTATTTGAAAGGTTCTTCTTCTGTTTGGGTAAAATAGTTGTTGGCGTAGAGAGTCAGTTTTTTGTATTCGTACTCCAGTGACAAGTCTATCTCATTATTTTTTTCGCGAAATTCGGTAGAACCCCATGCATAGACGGTCAATCCTTTCCAGTTGAGGCCGAGCGAGGGTTGTACACTTGCATTGCCGCTGTCTATACCACGCCAGATGTAGCTACTTACAAAATCTGCGGTTACAAAAACTTCTTGTGCCTGTGCAAAGGCTGCGTAACATAAAATAGCAATAAGTACGATTTGTTTTTTCATTATTATTGGTTGTTTTTTTCATTTACAGATGCCAAAGATACAAAAAATGTATGAATCGTAACTGACTAATTATATTCTGTTAAAATGGCAGAAATGAAAAGATTGCTATTTTATCGGCATACATACCAATACTTTACAGCCTTTGGTGTAACAGGTGTCAATACTTATATTACCGCCGAGCCGTTGGATAATGATACGGCAAATGTAAAGTCCAAGTCCTGTACCAGGTTTGAAATCATCTACTTTGGTAAATCGCTCGAATACCCACTCTTGTTTGTCGGTCGGTATGCCTATTCCCGTGTCGGTTACGGAAATAACCACTACTTCTTGATCTTCGTCAATCTGACAGGTTAATGTGATTGTTCCCTTTTCTGTGAATTTTGCTGCATTACTCAATAAGTTACCGATCACTCGTGAGAGGTAAAAAGCGTTAGTCGGTATGATTATTTCTTTCTTATCAGCTTCGGTAATGCATAATATGTCAGAATTTAAGATTTTTTCTTTTAGTATTTCCATTTCTTCTACACAAAGTCCGTATATGTCGGTAGGTTCAACCGGTAGTGGTTCATAGGAACTGACAAGTTCGGATAGTTCCAGTATATTGTTTACTATAGAAAGCAATGTCGTGGAATTGTTTAGTATTAAGTCTTTGAATTCTTCACGAGTCACAGCATCTAGGGATTCATCTGTGATTAGTTCGGAGAATCCGGCTATAGAATTCAATGGAGTCCGTATCTCATGGCAGATAGAATTAAGAAAAGCGGTTTTCATTTTTTCGCTTTCGGTGGCTTTTTCACTTTGTTTTTTGACCTCTTCATTGGCAATCATCAATTTCCTATGCATCTTTTTCAGTCGTTTCACCATATAGCGTTGTTAGATACTCCACGCAATTAGTCCTAGTAATAAAATACAGGAAGCGATGAGCGCTATTTGTTTGTTTTTATAGGCAAGGCTCATTTTATCCAGTTCCAGTTTACTGACATCAAAGCGTGTCTGCATTTCCGCCATTTGTTGTTCTCTCTTTGTTATTTTGTTCTTTGTTTGTAGTTTATTGCCCTCTTTTAAGGCCAGATATGCGTTTTTATAATCTTTTATTTTGTAGTAAAGTCCTGCTTTTACTGCGTAGAGCGGGATAAGGACTTCCGGTTCATAATGTTCCGTAAGGATAGTAGAGTCGATGTAGGTGATGGAGGCTTGGTAGTCTCCAATCGTTTTATAGTATCTTGCTCTGGTTTCGTATGTACTTTTCATCTTGTTTTTCTTTCGGGCTATTCCCATGTATTTTTCATAATACTTTTGGGCTTCCTTTCTGTCAATAAGGTCTCCGAGAAAAATGATTAATGAATATTGCTTCATATAATAGTCTGATTCATCAAGAAACTTTCGCTCGAAAGAGGTATTTTGGCTGTTCCACTTTTTATGAAGTTCAATCATTTTGTTGATTTCATCCGCTGCCTTTTTGTCGTTCACTGCCGTGTATAAGTCCGATAATTCATAACGACATAATATTTCAAAATGGATTCTGTCTTTCATAGGAAATTCTGAGACTTTGTCCAGTGCTCTTTCTATATAAGGTATGGCTTTGCCTATTTCGCTGTATGCATGGGTCAGCAGAGAAAAATAATCCAATGATACTCCTGTGAGGTATTCCCATCTAATTTGTTCTTCGAGTGTCATATCTTGCAAGTTCTCATTTTTCAGTTCATTTAGTTCTTGTTCAATAAGCTCCAATGAATTGTTTTTTCTCATTTCCATCCAGATATTGTAACAATACAGATAGTCGATGAATAGCGCGTTGTGGCTTTCCGGAAGCACCTGTTGGGCGATATTTATATATTTTTTTACTATCTTTTCGTCCTTCGAAGCATATCTTTGGACGAGTGCGTCCAAAGCAAGTTTCGTAATATATTCGTCTTCAGCCTTGACTGCTTCGGTGAGTGCTTCATTCCAATACGTAGTGGCGATATTTATGCTGTCGACATAAATATCAGCCAGATGTACGTATATGATAGCCTTTTTCCCGGCATCCGGGCAATCTTTTAATAAGTTTTGTAAACTATCTACTGGGGTAGATATGGCCGTAGCAAACAGAATGCATGGAATCATAAGTAAAATTCCGGAGATGAGGCTGATTTGTGCTTTTAGGTTGTTCATAAGCGTATCTGTCTATGAAAATTATCTCGTACGGCATCTTCTGCCGCTGATTTAGAGTAAGGATATGTGATAATAATAGTCGGTTCTTCTTTCAGATTGGAAATAACCGTGTATGTCCCTCCGAAATATTCGATTGTCAGACGGTTGATGCTATGGCGTACTTCTGCTTTTTGTGTTTGCAAGGCCGGATCGGCTAACGGACTGTTGACTACCCGAAAGACAAATAGTTCCCGTTGCGTGTCACGTTCCAGATAGAGAGACACTTTCCTTTTCTCTTCACACGGGTCTGTGTAGATCAGTGTACTGAGAATCAATTGTGTGAATCGGGCGGTGTCTACCTGAAACGGCTGGCTTTCTATTTCCGTATGAAAGTCTGCCTGTATCTTATCTCCGCATCTCATGCGTACCATACCGAGAACGTCCGAGCACAAGGAGATGATTTCGTGCTCCTGTATCTGCCATTTCGTTCTTCCGGCCTCCAGTCTGGAGAGGTCGAGCACGTCGTTCACCAGTTGTATCAGTTCGGCGGAGTTGGTCTGGATAATCTCCGAATATTCTTTCCATTGGTCGGCATCCATGCTTTCCGGATCAGTAGTCATGAGTTGAGAAAACCCTAAGACGTTATTCAACGGGATGCGTATGTTATAGCTCATGTTAACAAGGAAGCGGCTTTTTACTTCGTTCGCTTCTTCCGCAATCTGGCTCATCTTGCGGATTTCCTCTTCTTCTTTCCTCAATTTCTTGCGTACATAATAGATACGTATGGTAGACGGAATCAGGATAAGCAGTGCGATGGCTATCAGAGTCAGTCCGGCATAATGAACCATTGCTTTGTACTGTTCTTTTTCAAGAAGCAGGTTGTCCATGTTGCGCATCTGATAGATTTCATTCGTCTGCGAGATGGATAGTGCCCGATAGAATGAGTCTTTTTTCGCCAGCAAACTTTGGAATAACGGGATTGCTTCATCCGCTTGTCCCGCCTCTGTAAGAATGCTTGCATGTTCTATTTTGTAGTTCAGCCCTTCATTGTCCGATACTTCGGACAGGAGTTCGATAGCATTTTGAGAGTATGACAGGGCCTTTTCGTATTCTTTGGTAATCCGGTAATAATGGGAATACACATTATAATATAATCCCCGGCAAGGAATGTAAGTGGTAGGAGAGAAGTATTCATCCATCTTTTTCAGATGGGGGCGGGCTTCGTCCAGTGTGCCTTCATTCAGATAATAGTCGGCATAGAGAGACTCCAATAACAGGTAGCTGTATGCTTTGGGTGTCTGCTTTGCTTCTGATAGTGTGTCCAGCACTTTCTTGTATTCCTGCAGGTACTTCAGGAAGTTTTTGTTTCTAGTGGCGGAACAAGATAAGGCTATTTCTTGGAGCACGCTTTTGCGCGATTCCAGGGAGGCGGCGGGTGGCAGAAGGCGGTAGGCTTCGAATCCGGCCTCTTCGCCTTCTTTAAAGCGGGCGGTCATCATATAAGCAGTCATCAGGCATAGTTTGGCCGATGACATTCCTTGGGGATTGTTTAACTTTTGTGCCAGTTTAAACATCTCTTCGGCTTGGGTGATGCTATATTCTATTTTATGCTTTATGATATGTATGGTTATTTCTGCTCTTTTTCCTTCGAAGTATAAGCTGTAGGAGTTGTTTTTTAAAGCAACCGGAGAGAGCTTGTCCATCCAGATGACTGTGTTTTCTTCGTCTTGGTGGTTGAAGTAATAAACGACATGGGCATACAGAGCAAGACACTGATAATACTTGTTGTCCTGTGTGGTAGCTTCCTCCAATAATTTTCCCAGATAGTAGACGCAGGAAGGTGACATCGGGTCCAGATAAGCGAGTGAATAAAGCATCTCCAGCCGGGAAGAATCGGCCGGCAAAGTGTCCAGTATCTGAAGCAGACTGTCTTTGGCAGCTTCGTTATTGCTGGAGAGAGCCTTGCCGGTTCCTCCTGCCAGTACGATCAGTATGAAGAATATCCATAACCGTTTCATGACTGTGCCTCCTTTCCTTCTTTTGTGGGGTTGATGGGATGGGTGAAATAAAATCTGCATCCGGTGGTGTAGGCAGGGTCTATCCATATGCTGCCGCCGATCCGTTCAATGATCAGTTGGCAGATAGAGAGGCCGAGTCCGGTTCCCTGTGCTCCTTCGTTCAGTTTTTCAAAGCGGTTGAAAATGGAACTTTGCTTTTCCAGTGGGATTCCGCAACCGGTGTCGGTGACGGAGAAGAGCGCAAATTCTTCCGATTCCTGACGGACTTCCAGCGTGATACTTCCCTGCGGGGTGAACTTCGTGGCGTTGATCAATAGGTTGATCAGTAACTGTTGCAGGCGTGAATCGTCAGTGTATAACTTTAGGGAAGCCAGCGATGTGTTGAAACGGAGCTCGGCTTGTGTCTGCTTTACTTTGTTGACGGTATCGATTACGTTATTGCAGATGGCGATAGCGTCACAATAGGTGAAGTTGAACTTCATGTTTCCGATCTCCAGATTGGAAAGGTCGATTACGTCATTTATTAGTTTTAGCAACAAGTCGGAGTTTTGCTGGATGATGTCGCCGCATTGGCGGCGTGTTTCGGCGTCGAGTGCCTGCTCGGTCAGCAGACTGGAGAAGCCGGAGAGGGCACTCAGCGGAGTCCGTATCTCATGGCTCATGTTGGAGAGGAAAAGACTTTTGGTCTGCATGGCATTCTCGGCGTTGAGTCGTGATTGCTCCATGCGGATTTTGGATTCCGCTATCTTCTTGTTTTGTTTTAATATGTGTATCACGAGGTAAATCATGATGCCCAGCACTATGACTCCTATTAAAATGCCGCCCATGAAAATACGGTTGAACTCGGCTTTATTCTCTACTTTCATCCGGTTTTCCTCATAAGATGCCCGAAGGCTGTTGATGCGGTGTGCATAGCTGGGAGCGACTACCGAATCGGTGACGATACTGATTTCTTCATACAGATGCGCCGCTTCTACTTTACTACCCATTTCTATCAGTAAGTTCGCTTTGGCATAAGCTACTTGCAGGTAGATGATGGAGCGCGTCTTTTGCCGGATGCCGGTCAGAATCTCATTGTAATACTGTAATGCAAGATTGTAGTTCCCTGTTGCTTCGTTATATCGTCCTTGCATATAATTGTAGGTGGTGCGATAATAAGGTTGCCTGTCCGAAAGGTAGATTTGCTCTGCTTGCAGCAGGCAGTTGTTCGCATTGCGCAGATCGTTCTTCTGGATATAGTAAGAAACATCTGTAGCAAGTGTCAGAAATTGCAGCGTCTGATGGGTCTGTATGGATTTTGATTCGGAAAGTATCTTTCTGTATTTCTCTGCTTCCTCTGTCCTTTGAGTCAGAATAAGCACCTGTATAAGTTTCAGGATAGTCATTTCTTTATAATGGTTGTTCTCCGAAGGCGAGGCGGGATAACGGATGGCTTCCTTATAAGAATCAGTGGCTTCTTCGGGCATATTGGAGCAGAAATAGGCATCTCCGATAGCTGCGCTCGAAAGGGCTATTCCTAAATCATATCTCATCGTTTCTGCTTTTTCGTACATTTGTCGCGCTTCGTCGATTGCTTTCCCGATGTCTCCGCGCAGGGAGTAGATGTAAACCACCAGTTGCCGGATGCTGAAAGACAGTTCCATCTTGTTTTCCTTTTCCAGTATAGGGCTCAGTTGCTGTCCCCAGGCGATAACGCTGTCTATCGGCGCGATGGAATCGTACGCAATGTTGTTTTCTATCAGGCGTTTCAAATTGGACAGTCGTTCGGTATTCAGGTTTACTGAATGTGAGGGGAGAATCCGGATAAACAGACCTATAGTAAATAATATATAGATATTCCTCTTCATTAAAAGTGGTGTTTTGTTGTATGTGTTATACTAGTTGCCAAAAATAAGCAAAAATCACAAAGAAGCGGTAGGTTGGCGGTGAATATTTTTCTCTTTGTGTTAATATACGTTGCTGCTTGTTCGTTTCATTGGTTCTGTTGCCGGCCATCCGGGAGCTGAGGCTTTATTCTGTGTGGATGTATATAAAAAAATCTGTCGGGGAAGTCTCCCCGACAGATTTAACCAGTAATCTAAGTGAGTTTTTCAGAATGTGATGTCCATTTTCACTACAAAAGTACGGGGAGCGGCTACTGCCATCGGGCGGTAACTGTATTCTTTATTCAACAGGTTGTTGACCATGAATTGGAAGGCGACTTCTTTGGTCGCTTTTACCCCGAAGCGCAAGTCAACGGTGGCATAGTCTGTATTATGTTTTTTCCAGTAAGTAGCCAGCGTTTCTCCTCTCGATTTTCCGAAGAGAACCGTGCGTACATAGTCCATTAGGTCTTGTTGTTGCTTTTCACGTTCATCCATCATGAGATAGTCCACTGCCAGTATCTTGCTCTTCCATGCAAAATTGGCGCCCAAGTTGATGCGTTTCCATTGAAAATCGACCGTTGCTTTAAAGCTGTGCTTCGGACGGTATTTCAGATACTTGCCTGTATTCGATTTTTCTTTCATCTGAAGAGCATCAGTGTATAAATCTTCTATTTCATTACGTTCTTTGTAGTCGGCATCGCGGGGCTCGGTATATACGTATCCCAGATTATAGAACAGTTTCGTGTTCTTGTTGAAGTCATAAACACCGTTTGTCGAAATTTCCATACCGTAGATTTGCGCTTTTGATACGTTGTGGAACTGTGCTCCGATGCCAAAGCCTTTGCCGTCTGTCAGCATCTGGATAGCATCGCTGATGCTGTTGATCATGCTGTAGTCTGCATTATTGAACAGGCCGAACTGAAATTCAACCATGTCTCTGTATTCGGTATAGAATCCCGCTACGTCTACAAACCCTTGAAAGTTGCCTATCTTATATCCTTGCTTGAATCCCAATTCAGCATTGTAACCTTTTTCCGGCTTGATGCCGAGGTTCGGATAGATACCCACTCCTCCGATATCCTTGCGAAGATATTTCTCGTTGATGGACGGGTTGCGGTAACCTTGTCCGGCACTGGCGCGGATAAAGCTGTAATCGGCTAACTGATAGTTCAGTCCGGCACGGAACACCGGACGGAACGGGACTTTGGCCCCGAATATTTTCGTTTCGGCTTCACGGTGATGATTGTTCACACGATAATATTCGGCACGTACACCTGCCGATACGCTCAGGCGGTCCCAGAAGCGTTGGTCGTACTGGAAAAAGGCGGCTACATTATCGCTTTTGTAAACTTGATCCATGATGGAGGAATTGTAGCGGACATGTTCATAAGTCATTCCGGTAGTGATCTGTGCGCCGCCGTCCCATTTCTTGTTGAACTGGTAGTCGAGATAATAATTGTAGTTCTTGTCCGTTTTCGTCTGGACGTTGTTTCGGGTTGGATTCATTACGTTGGACAGCCAGGGAATGAGATCACTGGGAACTTGTCCGTTTTGTATGCTGCTCATCAGGTCACTTGGCAGTCCGTTGTCCATCACCCATGAGATGAGGTCACAATAATCGGCGGTGGTGGCGTTGGGGAAGATGTTGCCCAAGGAAGTGAATACCCCGTTCATGGCATCTTCCAGATTATTGTTGATCAGACCGGAGCCGATGCCGACCAATGCCGGGTAGAGCGAACTGTAATCGCCGCCTGCTATATTCTGTATAGTCTGGGCGTTCGTTCCCATATTCCCAAGGATATCAGTGATGGATGCTCCCTGACTGGGCTTGACTATGTTGTCGGCACTATGGTAGAAACGTCCTTTGATCTTGTGTGACGTTCCGTTTTCCGGATTCACATAGTTGATGAACGGGTCGATGTGGAAGTTGTTCTCTTCGCGTCCCATGTTGGTGAAAGGAGAAGGTTTGTAAACTTCTGTTGGTGATCTCCAGATGAAGAAATCTCCGTATTGATTAGAAAGAAAGTCAACATTCAGACCATAGTTCAATATCTTCATACTCATGTCCGGTTGATGATAAGTCAGATTGCCGCCCATGCGGAAACGTTTGTTGTATCCTTGCTGCCGGTATCCTTCATCGGTAAAGAGGTTTATGCTGCCGCTGACATCGAAGTTACCGATACGGCGGGAGTGGGAGAGATCAAAGCCCTCATAAATAGGATTTCGTATACCACTGAGAAGGTTTCCGCGCAGGATGGGTTTGACGGAATATTTGTCGTCCTTCCAGAAACTCTTGTCACTCCATTGGTATTCGTCATTCTCGGCATCACCGTATATGCCGATATAGGCACTGAAGCGGGTTTTTGGTGTCAACCCCGGACGGGCGGTACGGATATTGATAATACCGTTGAGAGCAGACGAACCGTACAAAACGGATGAGGCTCCCTTGATGACTTCTATCTGTTCGATGTTTTCTAGAGGTACGGTATTCCAGTTGATTTCTCCGGTCTTGGGATTCAGTGTGCTCATTCCGTCTACCAGAATCTGGCTGCGGGCACCTACTCCGTAAGTCCATCCGCTGCCGCCACGCATGGAAGGCTGTTTGTCCACTATATCCACACCGGGCAGCGTGCGGAGAGTAGAAGTGATATCCGTCGGGGCCTGACGGGCGATATCGCCCGCTTTCACCAAGTCCATGGATACGGTGACATTACTGAGTTTTTGCTCAAAGCGTCCGGCGCTTACCACTACCTCTTCCAGCAGCTTGGTACTTTCTTTCATGTACACGTCTTTAGTGATTACTTCACGTTTGCCGATAACAATGGGCATCAGAACGTCTTCATAACCGATATAGCTGAACACAAGGTCGACACCTCCCTCCGGAAGTTTGATTTCATACGCTCCGTTTATGTCGGACACGGTTCCTTGATTGCCGTGTAATTTGTACGTTACCGCTGCGCCAACCAAAGGTTCATTGGTATTGGCGTCATATATATGCCCTTTCAACGTTTGGGCAAAACTAGTCCCGAATCCGGCAAGGCAGATGAATAATGTCAGAATATATAGTTTCTTCATTGTTTCTGTAATTTATGTTTTTTTCTGGTGGAAAGTCTCATTCGTTTTTGTCTGTCAGGTCGAATCCCAAGTCCAGTTGGGTGATGATAGACCAGTTATCATACAGTGGACCTATATAGGAATTGTACAACATCGGACCGAAGTTAGGAATACCTTCCATCGCTGGCTGAAGATTGGGGATGAAGGCTATGAGAGGGCTCAGTGCTTCCCTGTTCAGATAGATATGCGTATGTCCGTTCTCCTTTTCTATCTGCATGGGGATGCCTTCCTTTATCCACGAGAAGAACATCTGAAAACTTTGGTGATCCATATTGGCGATCATAGATAATAAAGAGTTATCCAATGATTCGCTCACAATTCCCAGTAGAGTCTTCAGTAAGAAAGGATTAGATTTCAGGATAGCATCTGCAATGCCTGCTATCAGATGAGCATCGACCGTCTGTCCCTGCCCTTGCATGGTCAGGCTGATAATACCCGGAAGGTTCAGTTTGACATAGAGAAGGTCATTTTTCAGATACCAGAAAGCCAGTCCCCGGGGAGACTTTGCATAATTGCGTCCCTGAGTTGCGTCAGTAATGTCATCGGCAGACAATGTATTGAACATTAACTTCATCATGATGAAATTAATGAGTTGTTGCTGGGATGCGGGATTATCCATGTCGATTTCGCTGAACTTCTGTTCCCCCAATTGCAGTTCGTCCGATGTATATTCGGCCGTAATGTTTCCGTCGGATTCCAAAGTGACACTTTTGAGTAATTGCGGTAAGAGGTATCCTCCCATGCCTTTTATAATAACGGATACGGTTGCGTACAAACTTCCCGCATCCTTTACCATCTCTAAATCCATGTCGGTATAGAGGGCTGCTGTCAGTATCTGATTGTCCGACTCTCCCCATTCATATTCGCCGGTTGTCTGATTGCGTACGACATCTTTTCCTCTGCCGCGTGTCAGTTCGCTCATCTGATAAGTTTTTATCCATTGATTTTGCGGCATCGTTACATTCAAATCCAGTTTCATCGTTTTCGGAGTAATGGAGCCGGCGTATTTCACAGTTGCTCCCGCGCACGAAACTGTTTCTCCGCTGAACGTATAGTTGTCTTCCTGCTCTGATAAGTTTATCCGGAATGATGTCTCTTTTTCTCCCGGAATGATATCGTTTAATGTCAATGTTCCTTTTTTACTGTCTTCCGTCTGAAAGTTGACGGTTTTTCCGATTAACTTTTCTCCGCTGTAGGTCAGGTCCAGAGTGGATGGTTTGATATACGAGCCATATTCCTGGCTGAGTTCTCCCGGCCAGAACAGCTTGTCATTGTAGGTTTCTTCGCAAGATGTAAGGAAGAATGTTGTACAAGCTACATAAAATAGTTTTCGTAATGTTTTCATTCTCTTTTTTGTTTTTATTTCAACGTATTTATTAAAACATTGCAAATGTCGGTTAATATTGTTTCTACATCAAGCTCTATTCTTGGTATTCGATGTTCTATTTTAACTATTTTATATGCACGTGTATTTGAATAGATAACTGTAATGTTCTCTTTTAAATAATAGATGTTCTGTTTTTCATATTTTAATAAAGAACTTGGAGGAAATTCGAATGGAAAAAGATATCTTTGTGGAACTAAATTTCTTAATTATGATCATAGATGATGCTCTTCCCAAGTTTGACCTTCCGGTCGATTTTGTTACAGATGACAGCATAACCGGCGATATTCTGAATCAATACGGTCGTTTTCCCTGCCATATAAAGGCGGGAGTCTTTGTTCTTTGCACGCGGGGAACTGTACGTGCCACTATCAACCTGTCCGAGTATACCATTACCCATAATGACTTTGTGACTGTCCTCCCCGGATCATTCATACAGATTCACGAAGTATCTTCGGATACCCGTGTTTGCTTTGCGGGCTTTTCTTCGGAATTTATCTCCCGTGTGAGTTATGTAGAGACCTATTTGGATTTTCTCCCTATGATTTTGGATAACCCTATTATGGCATTACAGGAAGAGGTAGCGCAATTATACCGAAACGCTTTCAGCCTGCTTATCCGTGCCTATTCTTTACCGAACACACTGGATAACAAAGAAATATTAATGTCTATTTTTACTATATTCTTTCAGGGGGTGGGTGAGTTGTATAAACGCTGTAAGCCGACTACCAACGAACCTATCAAGCGGGAACATGAACTTTATCGCCAGTTTATCCAGTTGCTGATGACTCACTATACACAGGAACACGAAGTTTCTTTTTATGCGAAGAAGTGCGGAGTAACTCCGGCTCATTTTTCCGGTGCCATCCGTAAAGCCAGCGGGCATAGTCCACTGGCGATTATCACGGGAATTATTATCATGAATGCCAAGGCACAATTGAAGTCAACCCGATTGCCGGTGAAGGAAATTGCTTTTTCATTAGGATTTAATAATCTTTCCTTTTTTAATAAATATTTCCGTAAACATGTGAAAATGACTCCACAGGAATACAGGGAATGCTGAATGTTAACGATCGGATACATTTTTCGTTCATACGCAGTTTTCTTTCTGTGGAAAATAAAGGCAGTTTACCGATAAGAATACCCGATTCATTGATTTTTTTTCTTATTCTTCTCTTTCCGGCATATATTTGTAATTGCGCAATTATAATATGATAATAAAGGGAAATTATGAAAAAGAATGTACTATTTTTAATGTTGTCCTCCTTGCTGTTGTTGTCGGTAAGCTGTACGACGGATTCGACTGAGTTTGACGAGGGGAAATGGGGAGGCGGTTCGGATGAAGAAGGAGGCAGCCAGCCCAATCCTACTGTTCCTGAAGAATCGGATGATTTGCTGAATTTTACGATTGCTTTCGATGAAAGTGATCGGACAACTTACGGCAGTATGTCAGAGACTGTGGTGACGGATGAAAATGATGCGAATTATGATGATTTTATAGAAAACTCATCATTCACTTCTGTAGTTACTGTCAGTTATGACGGGGCCACGGCTACTGTCAGCAATGAAGTTGATGGGGTAAGTGTTTCGCAGAACGGAGCGCATATAGTAGTGAACTCTACGGTCAAGGGAATAGAGTATGTCTTGAAAGGTGCTACGACAGACGGTTCGTTTAAGGTATATAGTGAAAAGAAGTTCAAACTGTCATTGAGTGGAACGTCTATTCATAATCCTGTGGGTGCTGCCATTAATATTCAGTCATCGAAACGGGTATTTGTTGTCTGCGCGGAGGGTACGACCAATACACTGACCGACGGAACATCTTATACACTGACTGACGGAGAAGATATGAAGTCCTGTTTCTTTAGTGAAGGACAGCTGATATTCAGTGGAAGCGGTTCGCTGTCGGTAACCGGAAATTATAAACATGCGATAGTCAGTGACGAATACATACGTCTGCGTAGCGGATGCAATATCTCGGTACCTTCGGCAGTGAAAGATGGAATCCATACCAATGATGCCGTTATCATCGGCGGCGGAGTGTTGAATATCTCTTCTACGGAAGACGCCATCCAATGTGAAGACGGAGGAATCACGATGACAGGTGGTTTTGTCAAAGTTGCCACTACGGCTGATAAAGCGCATGGTTTTAAATCGGAGTTAGATGTGATAATCAGCGGAGGCGCTCTTCAGGCGGAAGTTACGGGAGCCGGTTCCAAAGGAATTTCGTGCAATGGAAACCTGACGGTTTCCGGAGGAAAGATAACCGCATTCACTTCTCAGAAACCTCTTTATGAAGATGATGATCTGAGTTCGTGTGCAGGAATCAAGTGTGATGGAGATATAGTAATTGAAGGAGGCGAAATAGCTCTTCAAAGTACGGGAGCTGCGGGCAAAGGTATGAATTGCGACGGTTCTATTACTATCCATGACGGTACGGTAAAAGTGATCACTACCGGTACACAGTATGTATACGGCAAGCTCGATTCATCAGCTAAAGCAATGAAAGCGGAAGGCGCATTGACCATCAACGGAGGAACGGTGCTGGTAAGAGCCACGGGAGGAGAGGGCAGCGAAGGTATTGAGAGTAAAAGTGTGCTGACCGTTAATGATGGTATGATTGCCGCTCTCTGTTACGACGATTGTATGAATGCGAGTAACAGTATTGTGATCAATGGCGGAAGTATTTATTGCTACAGTTCCGGCAATGACGGCATCGATTCCAATGGTACGCTGACCATTACCGGCGGAGGTGTGATCGCTTCAGGAACTACTTCGCCCGAAGACGGTTTCGATTGTGATCAGAATACGTTTAAAATTACCGGAGGAATTGTACTCGGCATAGGCGGGGGGACGAGTACTCCTACTTCAAGTGTGTGTACACAGCGCAGCGTTATTTATGGCGGTTCGGGATCGAACGGAGAAATTCTGAATATCCAGTCTGCGGATGGTACCAATGTTCTGACATATCAGATTCCCCGCAATTATTCCCAGATGACGTTGTTGTTCAGTAGCCCGAACCTGGCTTCGGGAGGCAGCTATACGATCTCCAAAGGCGGTTCTGTTTCGGGAGGCAGTGAGTTCTTCGGACTTTATACGGGAAGTTCTTATTCCGGTGGCACGCAGGCGGCTACCTTTACAGCCGGTTCAATGGTGACGCAGGTAGGAAATGTGAACTCCAATCCGGGTGGTGGTCAGCCCGGTGGAGGAGGACGCCCCGGAGGATGGTAAAATAGCAGTTTACCGTTGAAATAAGTCCTTTGGTCGATTATTTTTGTGGAGAAGAAGTAACGGTTCTATCTTTGTATCAGTAATTTGGAACAATGAAGCATGGAAAGACTGCGTAAACAACAATTGCTGGAGCAGAGCATTTATGGGGCTATCTGGACAGTTATTTTTCTTCTCCCACTGATAGGCGGATACTTTGCCGTCAGTGGTGGACTCGAAAAAGAAGAAATCCGTGTAATTGTTCATGATTCATGGTTGAGCATCCTTCCTTTTTTCGTCTTGTTTTTGTTGAATAATTATGGATTAGTTCCATATTTCCTGTTTAAGAAAAAGTACTGGCAATATATTATTTCTTTGGCTTTTCTAATCTCTACTGCTTGTTGGGTTATTCCCGGTCCCTCTATGCAGCGTTTTCCAAAGGAATTCAGATATGGCGATCTACGCAAGGGTAAAGGAAAAAGTCAGAGAGACCTGATTATTAAGATGAGAGAGAAGGCTCGACAGGAAGAGTCTGTTCATTGGGAAGCGCCTCAGGCAAACGATCCGGTTTTGGAAAAACCGCAACGACCGGGCGGCTTCCCTAAACCGACTCCTTATCCCATTCCTCCCTTCACCATCCGTTACCTTATTCATTGTGTAATTGCCTTTTTGATGGTAGGATTTAATATTGCCGTCAAACTGTTTTTTAAATCCTTTCGTGATGAAGAAATGCTGAAAGAACTGGAGCATCAGCGTTTACAGTCGGAATTGCAGTATCTGAAGTATCAGATAAACCCGCATTTTTTTATGAATACGCTGAATAATATTCACGCTTTGGTCGATATCGATACGGGGAAGGCAAAGAGTACGATTGTGGAACTTTCTAAGCTCATGCGCTATGTGCTTTATGAGGCCAGTAATAAAACCATTCTGCTTTCGCGCGAGGTTCAGTTTTTGGAGAATTATGTTACTTTGATGAGTTTGCGCTATCCTGAGAAAGTTTCTATTGAAAAGAATTTCCCTCTTGAAGTGCCCGAAGTTCAAATTCCTCCTTTACTTTTTATTTCTTTTGTGGAGAATGCTTTTAAACATGGAGTGAGCTACAGGAAAGAGTCATTTGTTCATGTTGTGATGCAACTGGAAGAAGGAAACCGCCTTGCTTTCAGATGTACCAATAGCACGGGGACTTCGTCTGACGAGCAACATCACGGCATCGGTCTGGAGAATATACGCAAACGGTTGCGGTTGTTGTTTGGTAATGATTACACTCTCTCCATTACTGAGGAAGATGATAAATTTGATGTCTTACTTATTATACCTTTATTATAATGAAATGTATAGCGATTGATGATGAACCTTTGGCATTGAAGCAATTGACGGATTATATATCCCGTGTTCCTTTTCTATCTTTAGTCAAGTCCTGTCAGGATGCTTTTGAGGCGATGAAGGTATTGGCAGACGAAGAGATTGACCTGATATTTGTGGATATCAATATGCCCGATTTGAATGGACTGGATTTTATCCGCTCTTTAATCAGCCGTCCGATGGTGGTCTTTACTACAGCTTATTCTGAATATGCGGTAGACGGTTTCAAACTGGATGCTGTCGATTATTTATTGAAGCCGTTTGAATTTCAGGATTTGCTGAAAGCGGCGGATAAGGCACGAAAACAGTACGAATACCGAATGTTGGAACAGCAGGGAGAACTGGGAAATAGTTCGCAGATTAAAGGAGATTCCTTGTTTGTAAAGAGTGACTACAAAGTGGTGCGCATTGATGTGAAAAATATCCGGTATATTGAAGGGATGAGCGAATACGTGCGTATCTTTATAGAAGGAGAGGATAAACCGGTCATAACCCTTGCCAGCCTTCAAAAAATGGAGGAACGGCTTCCAACGTATTTTATGCGGGTACATCGTTCTTACATTGTCAATCTGCGTAAGATAACCGAAGTTTCCCGGCTTCGTATTATCTTTGATAGAAATACATATATTCCTGTTGGTGATAATTATAAGGAGAGATTTGCGGAGCATATCAGTAAGCTGAGTTTCTCTTAGAATGTTTTTTATAATTACATTTTGTTACGTCTTATAATTGAATGATATTATGCTTGTTTTGAAAAAAATGAATATTCACATTCTCTTTACACATTGGTTTTTATCTGATTTCCCATTTCTCACCGAGGAACACCCTCTTGGTTTTAAAGAAACAGGTCGTTGGTTTTAAAGGAACGGCCCGTTGGTTTTAAACCCAAAATAGGTATTTATAACCATTTGATATTCAATTTCTTATAAAAGTAAGCGTCTATTTTATAAATATCTGTGATTTTTATTGACAGATAATGCAGACTTCATGATCTAAACGATTTTTATGTGTATGAAATATGTTTATATTTTGATTAAGATGTCTAGTTCTGTACAGCATTGAACAAATTTATCCCTATCTTTGTCTTCTTAATATTTAGAGAATAGAAAAACAAAGAATACTGGAGAAAGTAGTGGGTAAGGGAACGACTTTCTCCCTGAACGTATCTTTGAGTATTATTTAAATCAGTAGAAAATGGGGAATTTAATTTCGTTTATGAAGG
>OHBJ01001336.1_pt1 | contig 16862 bp, 12 predicted proteins | sample 1577241 | NCBI WGS metagenome assembly OHBJ01 (sample SAMEA3541594, study PRJEB24748) | human gut metagenome | biome: human gut; feature: human-associated habitat; material: faeces | place: China | collected 2012 | reverse complement strand
CATGTTGGCCGGGTTGTATCTGATACGTCCCGTGATAAAGATTATCTTCTGAATCATTATAAGGCGGCCACTGTTAATAACCGGATATACGGAATCAACCGGTATCTGGACAGTCTTGTACAGTCCCAGGACAACAGTGCAGACGCCAACAGTGTCCTGTCCTTCCGCCTTCCGGCAGTCCAGACACAACAGGTTTCTTTCCTGGATGACGTGATTTCACAGGAAAACTATGTTGTTTTCAAAGATTCCCTAAAATCCGATGGCAACATGTTCTGGTATTTTGTGGTCCGGTTCCTAGCCTGCACCGGGGCCCGGGTCAGTGAATTAATCCAGATGAAGGCAGAACACCTGGATATGAGGTACATGGACTTATACTCAAAAGGAGGAAAGGTCCGCAGGATTTACCTTCCGGATACCCTTTGCCTGGAAGCCCTTGACTGGGTCCATCAAAGGGGCATTGATTCCGGCTTTATCTTCATCACTTCCCACGGACAGCTCATCACACCAAGAGGTATAAGCAGCCAGTTAAAGGTACTTGCCCGCCGTTATGGAATACCGGCAGATACCGTGTATCCCCATGCCTTCCGGCATCGGTTTGCCAAGAATTTCCTTGCAAACTTTAATGACATTACCCTTCTGGCCGATCTTATGGGGCACGAAAGTATTGAGACTACACGTATTTATCTTAATAAGTCAACGGATGAACAGAGGGAAATGATAGACCGGATTGTTACCTGGTAAAATAACGTCATGCAGGCCTTTAACCGCTCAAATTCCATAGCTTAAAAGGAATGCCCTGCAGCCATCGCCGCCGGGCATCCCTCCTTATATCCATTATGATATTATCTTACATCATCTTATCCACCATGGCCATCACGGCTGCTCCCAGGCTTTCCGCCTTGGCGTCCGCGTCTTCCATGGAACTTCCCTTGATTCCATAATAGAACTTAATCTTAGGCTCCGTGCCGGACGGCCTTACGCAGATCCATGCGCCGTCATTAAGGTCATAGTAGAGCACGTTGGAGGATGGAAGTCCGGTAGGCTTCACCTCCCCGGTAGCCATGTCCTTGATGGTATCCAGCTTGTAGTCCCTTGCGGAAACCACATTGTAGCTGCCCACCTGGGCCGGGGTGTTGTTGCGCAGGGTCTCCATGATGGACTGGATCTTGGCCAGGCCTTCGATTCCGGATAAGCCGATGGACTTGACCGCATCCTTATAGTAGCCGTATTTGTCATACATGGCAACCATGGCATCCCACAGCGTCATGCCTTTCTGCTTATAGTATGCTGCTGCCTCACAGAGGGCTGCTGTTGCGGAAATCGCATCCTTATCGCGGGCATAGGTGCCAATCAGACAGCCATAGCTCTCTTCCATTCCAAAGAGATAGGTTCCGTGTCCGGTCTTCTCATTCTTAAGCACCTGCTGTCCAATCCACTTAAAGCCGGTGAGTACTTCAATCAGCTCACAGCCGTATTCCTTTGCAACCGCGTCAATCAGGTTGGTGGATACAATGGACTTAATGACCTGTCCATCGGCAGGAATCCTGCCAGCTTCCTGCTTCTGGCTGAGCACGTACTCGCACAGGAGGGAACCGGACATGTTGCCTGTCAGCGGGATGTAATCCCCTGAAGCGCTGTCCTTTACATATACGCCCAGACGGTCTGCATCCGGGTCGGTTGCCAGTACGATATCTGCATTCTTTTCCTTCGCAAGCTTTAATGCAAGGGTAAATGCCTTTGGATCTTCAGGGTTCGGATATTCCAGTGTGGTAAAATCAGGATCCGGAAGCTCCTGCTCCGGTACAACATACACGTGCTTGAAGCCAAGCTCGGAAAGAATACGGCGTACCGGTACGTTTCCTGTTCCATGGAACGGAGAATATACAATACGGATATCATCTGCAACTTCCTTAATAATATCCGGGTGAATAATCTGCTTCTTTAACTCTGCCATGTAGGCATCGTCAATTTCCTTGCCGATTACAACATAAAGCCCCTGATCCATTGCATCCTTTTTGTCCATGGTCTTTACCGAATGATAATCGGTTACGGCCTTTACTTCTGCAATAATTTCTTTATCCTTAGGAGCGGTTACCTGTGCACCATCTTCCCAGTAAGCCTTGTATCCGTTATATTCCGGGGGATTGTGGCTTGCGGTAATGACAATACCGGAAATACAATGTAAGGTACGGAGTGCAAAGGAAAGCTCGGGAGTCGGACGGAGTGCGTCAAACACATAAGCCCTGATTCCGTTTGCAGCAAGACAAAGTGCTGCTTCATCTGCAAATTCCGGTGACATTCTTCTGGAGTCGTATGCGATTGCAACGCCTCTGTCCCTGCCGCCCTGCTTGATAATGTAGTTTGCAAGTCCCTGTGTTGCCTTACGGACCGTGTAAATGTTCATACGGTTTGTTCCTGCTCCGATCACACCGCGAAGTCCGCCGGTACCAAATTCCAGATCTTTATAGAAACGGTCTTCGATTTCCTTCTCATCTCCTGAAATCGCCTGCAATTCTGCCTTTGTCTTCTCGTCAAAATAAGAATCCTTTAACCAGAAATCATATTGCTCTTTGTAGCTCATAACTGCTCCTCCTGTTTACAATATTGGATCATCCTCCTGCCATTTAAACCGGCATTCAGACTATCAGAAATATTTTACCACACTATCCCTGTATTTTCAAAGCAAAGTCACTCCGATCCAGAGAAAAATTCGGATTATAGTACGGATCTCCCTTTGCAAGAACCTCCTTCCACTTCGTCCTGAAGTGCTCGGACTCCTTATTATATCGCTCTGCCTTTTCTCCCTGATCATCCAGTCCTCTGGAAACCGACTCAAAATGATACAGCTCCGCAAATGGTGTAAAAACATTTAAGAAGCCCTTTTCCCGAAGCTTCAGACAGAAATCCACATCATTTAGGGAAATGGCAAAGTCCTCCGAAAGGCCTCCCACCTCGTCGTAAAGACTCTTTTTTACCAAAAGGCAGGCTCCCGTCACCGCCGATACATTCTGCGCATAGCAGAGTCTTCCCATATAGCCGAGATTATCCCGGTGCTGTCCGTAATGGCTGTGTCCCGCCGTCCGGTGTGCCCCAAGTCCAAGCACCACGCCTGCATGCTGGATCGTTTTATCCGCATAATAGAGCTTCGCTCCCACAGCTGCCACATCCTGACGCTGTGCATACATCAGAAGCTCCTCCATCCAGTTCACCGTAATCACCTGCGTATCATTATTCAATAACAGGATATATTCTCCGGTGGCATAGGAAACACCATAATTATTCACCCTGGAATAATTGAAGATCTCTCCCTCCTTGGGGGGATAGGTAACAACACGTATTTTGCGGTCGTTTTCCGTCGCTCCATTTTCATATGCGGCCTGCAATTCCTTATAATAAGCAAAAATTTCCGGTGTCGTGCTGTTGTTTTCCACCACAATGATTTCATAATTTTCATAGGTGGACTTTTCAAGAATGGAATCAATGCACCGCTTCAGATCCGACTGATGATCCTTATTGGCAATCACAATACTGATCTTCGGTGTCCCGATAATCTCATACCGGATCTTGAAGATGGTCTCGAATGCCCTTGTGGATGTTATCTGAAAATGCTTAAAGCCGTGGCGGCGCAAATGATCTGCCACCGCTCCCTTTGCTGCCTCCACAACATAAGGCTTGGCATCCACGCCGGATGCCACACTGCCCGGATGACACCGCCAGTAATAAAGAAGCTTCGGTACATGCACCACGCACTTCGCCCGGTCTGTCAGCCGCAGAATCATATCGTGGTCCTGACTGCCGTCAAACTGTGGGCGGAACAGCTCCGTACCATCCAGGAGTTCTCTCGCAAACACGCTGAAATGACAGATATAATTATTGGCACGCAGATTATCAATCGCATAGTCAGGCTTAAAATGCATCGTGAGCATTTTATTGATGTCCCCGCTCTTAAACGTGGTTTCATCGCAGTATATGTAATCTGCATTCTGCTCATTAATGACCTTCACATATTCATATAAAGCACTCGGATGCAGAATATCGTCATGATCAAACAGTCCGATGTATTCTCCCGTTGCCAGCTTCAGACACTCGTTAGTGTTTCCCGCAATTCCTTCGTTTTTTAAAAGCCTGTGATACACGATACGCCCATCTGCTTTGGCTTCATATTCCTTAACAACCGTGGCAACATAAGCATGCGCATCGTCCGAGCCGTCTGCCAGACACAATTCCCAGTTCGAATAGGTCTGATTCATCACAGAATCGATCATTTCCCGTAAGAATTCCTCAGGCGTATTAAATAACGGCACCAGAATACTGATCTTCACTCTGCGCGGAAAGTCTGTATTCTGCTCTGCCTCCCTCCGTGCTTCATCCGGAAAGCTCTCCGTTCCAAACTGCTCCATGGCATGCTTTTCGTGCTGCTTATATTTGATCTTGGCAGCAACGCCCTTGATCGAGCCGCAATTCTTTACTCTTGTCACCTGACGGATGCACCAGTGCATACACCTTCTGGCAGGTGCTGAGGCCTTCCAGACAGGATTACTCTTAATCCGGTTCAGTTTAAAGTTCAGATCATCCACCTTTGCTTCCAGATCTGCCACACGTCCGGCAAGATCTGCATTCCGCAGATGCTCTTCTTCATATGCCTTTTGATAGTCCATTTCTTCCTGACTCATGTTTCCGGTCCTTTCTCCACTCCACTTTCTGTCAAACAGTTTCATATATCACTTATAAAACTTCAATCGTCCAGCTGCTCCAGTTAACAAGTTTCACCCTGGAACAGGCATCCTTCGCCAGCATTCCGAACTGATACCTTCCGGGTGGGACAGCGCCCGGCTTTAGCTTGGCTGCATATCCGGTCAGATCCACATTCACCTGATCCTTCAGATTGGCTTTGATGTCCTCCCGGTATTTTTTCTCTATCGATATGCTATAAATAACAGGTTCGGGCATTTTCTCTTCTTTTTCTGCGGAATTTCCTAACGTCTGCCGGTTTTCATCTGCGATCCTGCGAAGCAGAAGCTCCTTTTTATAACATGCGTTATCCGATCCGATAACAAAAGAATATCCTTGAAAATAATACCCCTGATCTTCGCTGTCAATACTGTTATCATTACGGCTATCTTTTTTCTCTTCCCCATAATCCTCTTTATCTGAATTCCCGGTCTTCCTTTTCTCAGGAGAAACGCCGTATTTCCATTTATAAATATCCATGGCGCATTCCATACCAATTACCAGACATTCATCCTCTCTGGCAGCCAGTACCTCCTGCGTGCAATTCTTCACCTTCGCCCATGGCATTGAGAGATCTACCTGGTAGCGGAATGCCGGTGTATACTCGGTTTCCAGCATATCAGTCGTCAGATACGGGTGATAAAACGGATCCCTGCCATATAAATCCTGATGCTTCTCATACAGATAGTCCTTCTCCCGAAGAAGCCGCAGCTGCTTTTCCTCGGATTCCCCATCCTTCCCTCTGCTTAAGGATTCATGATGGAACAGGAAAAGATCATTCCTTACCACATTATAATATCCCTCTTCATAAATTTTATAGCACAGATCCACATCATTAAATGCAACGGCAAGCGTTTCGTCAAACCCTCCTGCCTTTTCAAAAATCGTTTTCTTCACAAGCAGACACGCCCCCGTTACCCCCAGCATATCATGCACGCCACGGTTCTGTCCAAAATAATGATCCTCCGTATCATGTGCAAACTGCAGCTTATGAGCCGGTCCCACCCGGAGATTCGTAATTCCGGCATGCTGGATGATGTCGGTATCCGGGTATAAAAGCTTCGCCCCTACAGCTCCCACATAGGGCAGAACTGCCTTTTCCATCAAAAGGACAAGCCAGTTTTCCCCGACAATTTCCATGTCATCATTTAAGAACAACAGGTAATCTCCCTGTGCTTCCTTCGCTCCCCAATTGCACATATAGGAAAAATTAAAAGGAATTTCCCTGTATAAATATCGAACGTTATTTATATTTTCATTTCTATTCTGCCCAGGATCTTCTATTTGATTTTGATCCCGGTATCGCTTATGATTTTGCTTCTTTTCTAAAGCACTCCCCAGTTCCTGCAGCCTCTGCACAATTCGTTTTTTGTTTTCTTCAGAGCTTCCGTTATCCACAATAATAAATTCTGTTTTAACTTTTGTCCCCAACCCTGACGTTTTATCCACAAAGGAGTCAAGACACCGGAACAAAATATCCGAATGATCCTTGGACGGAATGATAACAGAGACCGTAGGAAGCTGTATATCTGCTGTTTTATCCGCTGTTATATCTGCTATCACATTTTCATCTGATCCACCCCTGACATTCTCCCTGCCGCCAGCTCTCATCTGCTCCTGTATTTTTTCCGGTAAATGCAGGTTCTTCCAATGCTCATAGCTGGAAGCTTTTGTATGCATCAGCACCTGGGGAATATGAACCACAAGATGATCAGCAGTTTTCCATCCGGCAAATGCACCGTTGTCCCATAAGTAATCTGCAAGCAGCCCATACATGATCTGATCCCGGTTCATCTGCCTGCGCTCTATCCGTTCACGCCGGATCTGTTTACACTTTTCCTGCTCGTGATCCTTTCCTTCCCGATCTTCCTGCTTTGCCTGCTGCAATTCACTTTCCAATTGATCATCAACAAATAAATCTGCTTCCACTTCTTTCTCAAAAATGCCATGCTTCTGTAGAAAATCTGCTATTTTCGCAGTCGGCACTGCAACAAACGCTCCAAAATAAAAACAGGAAAGGAAGGTATCCGGAGACCAGTCCGGCTTAAACCATGGATTCTGCCGTTTTCCATTCCTTATAACATCTTCGTCGCCATATACAAGCGCCGGTATCCTGTCAGACTTTATGCAATCTATATGAACATGATCATGGTCATTTTCACTGTTTTGATGGTTATTGCATAAAGACTTTATATCGCCGTGACCACGTAGTTCCGAGAATGCCTCTGCAATCATCGGAACAGTCAGTTCACTGTACTCTCCATCCTGAAAATTCAGCAGTAGAATGTCTTCCTCCAACGCTCCATCCTTAATCCGGTTTTGCAGTTTCAGAAACTGTCCGGCATTCATGGACAATAATGTCATGACCGGAGATTTTGTCGAATCCGGATGCTTTTTGCAGAACACCCGATATGAAATGCACCTCAAAGAAGGTTCTGAATTTTTTCCTGCATTTTCCATTTTAGATCCGCCATCTAGCCGCATTTTCGTTTCATTTGTCAGACATTTGGGAAGACTTTCTCCTGTATAGTCTGACACAGAGAAAGACTTCTCTGATTTTTCTGCCACATATTCCGAAACCAAAAGAGGGGTCTCCTGACCCCTGATCCAGGAATCGTAGTCCCGCAGCTGAGACGCCAGTTCCTTCCGATATTCTTTTCTTTGTCTTTCCTGTAAAACCCTCTTTATAGTTTGCTTCATCATGGTCTGTCTGTTCTCCCCTGCCGGTTCCTGCAGTAGATTTACTTATTATCCGGAATGGAATCGTTAGTTAAAAAAGCTTCTTAATCATTGAAATCATTTCTTCCGCAGCCTCTGCTGACACCGGTGAAACCTCCATCTTAAGCTCTACCTGATTTTCTTCCTCCGCACGCATCCCAGCCATTACAAGTGCTTCCACATGCAGTACCAGATTGGGATCTGCCGTTGCAAAAAGGTAGGTTCCGGGCTTTACCTGCTTCCCGTTTGTCTCTATAAACTTCTTTTCAAATGCCACCGGCATCCCATTCCATAACAACTGCTGCAGCTTTACGACACAGGGCTTATCTGCCGGATCCATACGAAAATTCCGTACGTCTCCCTCTACGGTAAGTGTCGTTTCAATCTGACGCTCTTTTACATAGACATCCGGAACATACCTGGAATCACTCTCACAAAATCCCTGTCCCCGGTCATAATATAACTGGATACGCTCATCCAGGATTTCCTGCAGATGCTCTTCCATCAGCTTCTTCGGATCAACTGCATAGGTACCGATTGCCGCCCTGATTTCTCCCATGGACATCCGCTTACCGGTCACCTTTTTCTGAAATATTGCTTCCTTATGACGATATTCCTCTGCCTCGTCCTCAGTCACATTTAACTGCTGCATAATATAATCCAGATTTAATTCATTCCGTTTTTCATCCTCTAAAATATAACAATAGATTGCCCGGAATGCAATTTCTTTATCCTCAACCGTTTCCTTTGTCGTCCACTCATAATCAATAACGGTCCAGTTCTCTCCATCCACCAGAATGTTGGCAAAGATCAGATCATAATCGGCAATATTTCCCGTATATCCTTCCTTACGATAAGAAACCAGTTCCCAGTATTTGTCAAAAAGCCTCTGGAATCCGTCCAGATTCTTTTCTGAAAGGCACTGATCCATCAGGGTTTCCAGTGTCGTTCCCTGTTCAAACGGGAACTCCGCATACCCCTCCTGTTCGTGATACATGCAGGGGTTGATATGCAGTCCGCTCCCTTCATAGCGCTCGCATAAGGCCTGATATGCCGCTTCCATCTCCCGGACATGGGCTCTCGCCTCTTCGGTCATCGGAACCTTCCGGACTACTTTTCCGGCAGTAGTTTCCACAATATCCGTACGAAGCTCATACCTTCCGTCACGATCATTGGAATACTTGGAGTAAATGGTCTGTGGCAGCTCTCCAATCACTACCATATAAGAATTTGAGAACAGATCAAAATAATCATCCTCAATCGTACTGTCAAATACATACTTTTCACGGAACAATACCATTCGGTCACGGTCAAAATTACGCATGTTATCCGTCAGCTCTCCCTCATAGGGAAGCCTCCGGTCCGAATAAATCGTTGTCGGAAATTTGTAATCCGGGTACGGATAGTAGAAATGGTAGTTCGTTTCCCCACAGCGCCCGAAGATCTTTTCAAGTCCCCTTTTAGTGAAGGTTCTGGCACTTCCTCCCTCCGGATATCCCTCGAGTCCTGAGAAATAAGTTCCCACATGATCTTCCTTGCAGCCGGCCCAGTACTTTAATCCAAACTTGTTCTCAATCGCAATAACCAGAAGTCCCGTTGATTTCTTATGCTTCTGCATGATTTGAAAGAAATCTTCATAGGGTGTTTTCGTGTGAATATAGGAATTTCCATACTCAAATACCCCGATCAGACAGACCAGATCATAGTCACAATCAAGCGAAGGTTCTATATCATTAAAGTTTCCGACATAAATCTCTATATTATCCCGGTCCTGATTCCGGTAAGCATTGATCATGCTCCGCTTCGCAGACAGATCCACACAGGTTACTTTCCCTGCCTTTTCTGATAATTTATCCGTGATTGCTCCACATCCGGATCCGATTTCAAGCACCTTCATATCCTTTGTAATCGGCATCCAGTCTACAATATTCCCCCGAAGAGCGGACAAATGGTAGAGAACTGGCCAGCTGTTCTTTTCCTCAATGATCTTCGGATACTCAATCCTTGCTGCATTCTTCGTAATATCCAGAATTTCATCCTCGATCGCTCCATCGCTGTAGATGTCCTCTCCCGGATAAAACTCATAATTTAATTTCACATTTCCAATCTGCTTCGGTAAAGTTTCTGCAAATTCCATGAATTGCCCTCTCAACATCTGACCGAGAAAACAAACCATCCACCTTCCGTCCGTTTTCCTGATCCTTTCCTGCCTGTACTATCTGTATCATAATTTCAAAGCTCCGTATATCAGCGGACTGTTATCTCGGAGTTCATGTCATAATATCCTACGGTATCCTTGTCCGAAATCACCGTGATATTCAAGACATCATATAATCTGTGATAAACCACGAAATTCTCCTTTTCATACCCGGTAACTCCCAGCGAAAGAAGATATTCGCCGCCCTGCAGGTCAATTTTCTGGGTAAAGGTAATATGCTTCACTTCGCCCTTCTTTACAGGCTGCAGAAAGGCCTTTTCCACCATGGTATTGGTTCCCGTAATTTCCACACCCTTGATATTCTTAATGGTAAAGGCAAAAATCGGAGCCTCAATATCCTGCAGGAAACGTACCGACATATGAACGGAACATTTCTGCCCCTTGATAATGGCACTGGTCCGTCTTCCCTGACCATCCTCCACATCATATTCTTCAATCACGGCCTGCCTGGTGCCATATTCCAGTAAATCCGGGTTCTGCACATTCGCATTCTGTGTGGAATCCTTTGTTTTTCCTGCTTCCGCACCGTCATTTTCTGTGCTGCCCGCCTTACGTGCTGCCGAGGTGATGCTTTCATCATGGAGCAGATTCTGATCATCACTGTCCGGAAGCGGATACTGCCCAACAAGTACCTGCTTATAGGCATCAATCATTTCCTTCGGGGTTCCTTCCCCTAGCTTCACACCCTGATTCAGCAGGACCACCCTGTCACAATACTTGCTGATACTGCTTAAATCATGGCTGACAAAAACAATAGTTTTCCCAAGCTTCTTAAATTCTTCAAATTTATGATAGCATTTGGCCTGGAAGAACACATCTCCTACGGACAATGCCTCGTCTACAATCAGGATTTCCGGCTCTATATTAATGGCAACCGCAAACGCCAGACGAACGAACATACCGCTCGAATAGGTCTTCACCGGCTGATTTACATACTCTCCGATATCTGCAAATTCCAGAATATCCGGAAGCTTTTCATCAATTTCCTTTTTGGAAAACCCGATCATGGTTCCATTCAGATATACATTTTCAATACCATTGTATTCCATATTGAATCCGGCACCCAGTTCAAGCAGTGCCGAAATCCGTCCATTGACCTCCACATTTCCCTTCGTTGCATTCAAAACACCTGTTATGATTTTAAGAATTGTGGATTTTCCGGAGCCGTTGGTTCCAATAATACCAACCGTCTCTCCCTGATAAATGGTCATGTCTACACCCTTTAAGGCATAGTGCTCCCGATACTTCTTCTTTCCGGATAAGCCAAGAGCTTCCTTCAGACGGTCTGAAGGTTTATCATACAATTTATATACTTTTTCAACACCAGTTGCCTGAATGGCAATTTTTCTTTCTTCCATGATCTGAACGATCCTTTCTCACTGCTCTCTTCCTTTTACCGGCATTTCATCCATTCTGCAGTTCCCCTGTCTTCCTGTCGTTATCCATTCTGTATTTCCGTACACACTTCCCCGGTTTTGCTCCCATTACAGCACATCTGCAAAGTGCACCTTCAGACGCTTGAAGATCAGGGAACCCACGCAGAACAATGTCACTGTAAAAATCCAGAAATAGGTAGAAGAATAAAAATGCTCAAAGAACCAGCTTTCCTCATAAATGGCGCTTCGATACCCGTTTACAATATAAGTCAGCGGATTCAGCTTAAACAATATCCGGAGCTTCGGATAATTTTCGAGCATACCGATATTCCAGAGGATCGGGGTAGCCCACATTCCTACCTGAAGTCCGATATTAATAATCTGCGCCAGATCACGGAAAAACACCACAATTGCACAGGTACAATAGCTCATGGCCAACATCAGCACAAACAGGCAGAAGCTGTAATAAAAAATCTGCAGGGTATACAGATTGGGCATATATCCATACATCATTGCAATAATCAGTAATACCCCTACAAAGAATGCATGAATAAAGGTTGCCGCCACCAGCTTAATGATGGGCAGAATACTGATCTTAAAAACCACTTTTTTGACCAGATAACTGTATTCCAGCAGTGCATTCGTACCATTGGTGATCCCCTCTGAAAAATAAAACCAGGGTACAAGTCCCGCTGTCAGAAACAATACATACGGTACCTCTACCCCACTTGCCACCATCTGGCTTCTCGTATCAAACACCACATCAAATACAATAAAGTACATGACAACCGTCACGACCGGCTGCACCAGCGCCCACAAAAATCCAAGATAGGATCCCGCATAACGCTTTTTAAAATCATTCTTCGCAAGCTTCCAGATCAGCCCCCTGTTCTGGAAAAGCTCCTTCGGAATAATAAAAATACGGTCATAATAAATACCAAAAATAATGCATGCCAGCAAAAGCAGCGCGCATGCACATATTTTCTTAAGATCCTCGGTCGGCTTATCTGCCAGAGGATTATTGTGAAGGATCACCATGGCTGCGGTTGCCGCACATACCATATAAAAGAGTGCGATTCCCACAGGCTTGGAGATTCGCCGTTTATTTTTCTTTGTTTCCTGTCTTACTTCCTGCATAGAATCATCCGTTCGCTTTCATTTACCTACCCGGTAATTATTGATTGCGGGACGCTGTATATTCTTTGATTCCGCCCCATTTGGTATCCTTATCTGACATAATCAGATCTTCTTTTGATGCAACCGGCCAGTCAATTCCGATATCCGGATCGTCGAATTTCAATCCTCCCTCGTCGTTTGGATGATAAAAGTCCGTACATTTATAGGCAAATTCCGCGTAGTCGGACAATACCACAAAACCATGTGCAAAATTCTTCGGAATAAAGAACTGCTTCTTATTTTCAGCAGAAAGCGTCACCCCAAACCATTTTCCATAGGTCCGGGAACCCGGACGCAGATCCACAGCCACGTCAAAAACCTCTCCTACTACCACGCGGACCAGCTTGTCCTGCGGATAGTTTATCTGGAAATGAAGTCCACGCAGTACATTTTTTACCGATGCGGACTGATTATCCTGTACAAAGACCTGATCAATTCCGGCTTCTTTAAAATCATTATAATTATACGTCTCCATGAAATAGCCCCTGGCATCACCAAAAACGGTCGGTGTAATCACCTTTAAGCCTTCAATTTCACAGGTTTCTACGGTTATCTTACCCATTGCTTTGTCTCTCTTTCTTTCTCTGAATAGTTACTGTCATCGTTCTGAAGCATTACCCGCTTACAGTCCTTCAGCAACCTCTTTCATATACTTTCCATAGTTGGTTTTCATAAGAGGTTCTGCCAGCTTCAAAAGCTGCTCCTTCGAAATAAAGCCTCTCTTATATGCGATCTCTTCAATACAGGAAATATAAAGTCCCTGACGCTTCTGAAATGCTGCCACAAAATCTGCCGCATCCAGTAAAGAATCGTGATTTCCGGTATCCAGCCATGCAAATCCGCGCCCTAAGGTTTCTACACGCAGTGTTCCACGACGAAGATATTCGTTGTTAATGCTTGTAATTTCAATCTCACCTCTTGCAGAGGGCTTAACATTCTTTGCAATTTCCACAACATCATTATCATAAAAGTAAAGTCCGGGAACTGCATAATTGCTCTTCGGATTCTGCGGTTTTTCTTCAATGGAGAGTGCCTTACCGTTTTCATCAAACTCTACCACTCCATACTCTCTCGGATCACGTACATAATATCCGAAAATGGTTGCACCGCTTTCTCTGGCAGCCACCTCACGAAGTACTCTTGAAAAGCTCTGTCCGTAGAAAATATTATCGCCAAGCACCAGAGCCACATTGTCCTTTCCAATAAAATCTGCACCTATAATAAATGCATCGGCAAGACCTCTTGGCTGTTCCTGAACGGCATAGGAAAACTTCATTCCCAGCTGGCTTCCGTCTCCTAACAGCTCTTCAAATACCGGAAGATCCCTGGGCGTTGAAATAATCAGGATCTCGCGGATCCCTGCCAGCATCAACGTGGACAGGGGATAATAAATCATCGGCTTATCATAAACCGGCATAATCTGCTTACTGATTGCCTTCGTCAGTGGATACAGACGGGTCCCGGAGCCGCCTGCCAGAATAATTCCCTTCATATGAATTTCCTCACTTTTCCTCATTTTCACATTTATGGCATCCAAAACGGATATCCGCACATAAGCTGCAGCTATTCGTTACCTGTGCATTATTTTCCGGCGTACATATCCTCGTAATACTTCTGATAATCGCCGCTTGTTACGTTCTTCATCCAGTCTTCATGCTCAAAGAACCACTTAATGGTAAGCCTGATTCCATCCTTGAACATGGTTTCCGGCTCCCAGCCGATCTCTGCCTTGATCTTGTCCGGAGCAATTGCATAAATTCCATCGTTGTCAGTACCTATCCAGAGTGTTCCGGTGTGATCCTTGTATACTGACATGACGCAGTTAGAACCGATTACATTATGTACTGAAGATTTATAGCCCATGTATTTGAATTCGTTTGTCGTGGCAGGTATAATCATAACTCCTTTCTGGAAAAAGCCTAACCATATATTTCCTATTTTGTCTTTCAGAATAGAATGCACTTTGGCTTTTTTCAGGTTAAATGTAGTGATATTAAAATTGGCTTCCTTTATCTTTTGTTCTTGAGTATCATATACTTTCATTCCCGAACCGTCTGTACCAATAAATATCTCATTCTGATCTCCGGGATATAAAATTTTGATAGGTAAATCTGGATTAGGAGTATCTGTAAAGGGAATAAACACATCTTTTTTGTCATCATATATAAATAACCCTTTCTTTAAGCTACTCATATAAAGATTACCCTGTTTGTCTTCACACATACTTGAAACAGTATTCTTGGCTATGTCTTTTTCGCCTGAATAATGTTTGGATTGGTTGTTTTTATCAAAACGAAAGATGCCATTATCTCCTGTCGCTATCCATAAATTCCCTTTTCTATCCTCATATGCATAAGTAATCAGATTACTGGAGATAAAGCGGCTTATTTGCTCTCCGCCTCCTCAGCGGCGCGCTGCGCAGCCTTCTCGCGGCGGACGACGTCCTCTGCGTCATAGATCTTGCGGTAGTGCTTCGTGAGGAACACATCCTGCACGATGCCGAACAGCGACTGCGTCAGCCAGTAGATCGACAGGCCGAGCGGGACGATAAAGCCGAACCAGATGGACATGAGCGGCATGAGGATATTCATCATCTTGCCGGTCTGGGCAGACTTGGCGGCGGCTTCGTCCTTTTCGCCGTTGGCGTTGGAGATAACGGAGCCGTTCATCTTCTGGCTGATGAACATCGACAGATAGTTCAGGCCGCCGGAGAGCAGCGGGACGATAAAGCCGCCGATATCGCTCCAGCCCTTGGCCTGCCAGACCTTCCAGCTCGGGATCTGGCCGAGGTTGATGCCGAGGAAGGAAAAATTGATGGACGAGACGCCCATGACGGCTTCGCGCATGGAGGCGTCGGTGAGCTGCAGGGCATATTTCTGCAGATCGGCAGCCGGGCCATACTGCCAGTAGTAGCCGAGCTTGCTGACCTCGACGCCCTGCTCCGTGGCCACGATGGTCTTGAGGGCATCGACGGTCTCCGTGTTCAGGTGCATCAGGTAGTGCAGCGGTTCACGGATGACAGTGTACAGCGGCAGAAGGAACAGCAGCGGCAGGAACGACCACAGGCAGCCGCCGTACATGCTGACGCCCTCGGACTTATAGAGGGCCATGACCTCCTGCTGATATTTCTGCTTGTCGTCTCCGCAGGCAAGCTCCAGCTGCTTGAGCTGCGGCTGCAGGCGGGACATCTTCATCATGCTCTTCTTGCTCTTGGCGCTGAACGGCAGAAGGATCAGCTTGACAACGAACGAGAACAGAATGAGCGCAAGGCCGTAGTTATTCAGGAATCCATAGAAGAATTCCAGCACATAGCCAAAGGGAACGCGGATAAAATCCATGAAAGGCCTCCTCTTGGCCGCGCACGGCGGCCGGACGGAACGGGTGGGCGGAGATCCGCCGGGTGATCACGGCACGGGATCATAAAAATCGCCGTGGTTGAAGGGGTTGCACCGCAGCAGGCGCTTGAACGTGAGCCAGCCGCCCCGAAGGGCACCGTATTTTTCGATGGCCTCAAGGCCATATTCCGAGCAGGTCGGGATGAACCGGCACTTGCCCGGAAAGGCGGGAGAGATATACTTCCGATAAAAGCGGATGAGCGCCAACAGGACGCGCTTCATTGCGCGGCCTCCTGCATCAGGCCCGTCCGCCCGGCGAGCGTCAGAAACGCCCGCGTCAGCTCTGCGAAATCCGCCTCCATCGCGCGGCTGCGCGCGACGATCACGATGTCATAGCCCGGCAGGAGCTCCGCCTCGTGCAGGCGGTAGACCTCGCGCAGGCGGCGGCGCATGCGGTTGCGCTCGACGGCGTGGCCGAGCTTGGCACTGACGGTCAGGCCGAGGCGGCTGTGACCGGTGCCGTTGCGCAGGCAGTAGACCACGAGCAGACGGTTGCCCGCCGTGGCGCCGCGGTGATACAGGCGGCGGAAAACATGGTTTTCCTTCAGAGAAACAGTATGCAGCAAGTCGGAACCTCCCGGCAAAGCAAAAGGGTGAAGGTGCTGACCGTGGAATGACCAAAAAGGTTGCGGTAAATAATGTAGAATATGAATTAGGTGACTATGAGTTAAGCGATGTAGAAAAAGAAAATCTGAAAAAGGTAGCCTCTGCTTTTGAAAATACCATTGTTGTACTGAATGTAGGCGGTGTCATTGACACGAAATTCTTCGAGGAAACAGAAGGTCTGGATTCTCTGCTTCTGATGGGACAGGGCGGTCAGGAAGGCGGAAATGCACTGCTTGATGTAGTAACCGGAGCTGTCACACCTTCCGGAAAACTGACAGATACCTGGGCAGAAAATTATTCAGACTATCCTGCATCTGCCACGTTCGCAAAAGCAGACGGTGATAGTATGAAGGAATGGTACAAGGAAGGAATTTATGTAGGATACCGTTATTTTGATACCTTTGGCATCAAGCCGGCATATGAATTTGGTTATGGTCTCTCCTATACAAATTTTGATATCAATGTAAAGAATGTATCGGTAAATGAAGATAAGGTGACGGTAAAAGCAGAAGTTACAAACACCGGAAAAACTTACAGTGGAAAAGAAGTAGTACAGGTTTATTTCTCCGCACCAGACTCAAAAGATGCAGAAAAAGAATATCAGCAGCTGGCTGCCTATGGAAAGACCGATGAACTGGCACC
>OHBJ01001333.1_pt1 | contig 16877 bp, 16 predicted proteins | sample 1577241 | NCBI WGS metagenome assembly OHBJ01 (sample SAMEA3541594, study PRJEB24748) | human gut metagenome | biome: human gut; feature: human-associated habitat; material: faeces | place: China | collected 2012 | reverse complement strand
CTGTACCAGACGCTTCGCCCGGAGACGGCGCTTCGGATTGGCAAAAACATGGAACCGCTGAAATGGCGGGTGCTGCGGGCGCTGCGGACACTGTACGCGCCGGATATAAGCGACGGCAGGCTGGAAACGCTGGCGGCAAGGCTGGGCAGCGATGTGCCGTTTTTTATCCGGGGCGGTACGCAGTTGGCCACGGGCAGGGGAGAGGTCGTTTCGCCGCTGCCGCAGCTGACGGCGGGTTGGTTCGTGGTGGTGAAGCCCGATGAGGGCTATTCCACGGCAGAGATGTATCGGCGGCTGGATGAGCCGGGTTCGGTGCTGGTGCGGAACAGCCGCTATATGCAGGACGCGGTGGCGGCGAACAATGTCCATGCGGTGGCGGTGGAGCTGCACAACAGCTTTGAGCGGGTGGTGCCGAAGGACAGCAGCCTGAGGACCATCAAGGACGCGCTTCGGGCGCAGGGCGCGCTGGGTACGCTGCTCAGCGGCAGCGGCAGCGCAGTGTTTGGCCTGTTCGACGATCAGAGTGCGGCTGCTGCGGCAGCGGAGGCGCTGAAAAAAACATGGCCGTGGGTATTTGTGGCTCGACCGGTATAAAAACACGAAGCACCGTCCAAAATGTAGGCAAATCTACAAAGGACGGTGTTTTTTATGCATACATATATAAATAAATGGAGACCTATCGAAATCGCGGTGCTGTTAGCGTTGGCGGTAACGCTGTTGGTGGGCGCGGCATCGCTGCACCGGCAGGACGGCTTGCAGGAAAAGATGATCCGCCTGCACGTCATTGCCAATTCGGACAGCGAGGATGACCAGGCCATGAAGCTGCTGGCGCGGGATGCGGTGTTGACACGCGCCGAGGCAATCCTGCGTCAGGCATCGAACAGGGAGGAGGCGATGGAGGATCTAAACGCGGCGCTGCCGGAGCTGGAGAGGACGGCCTATGACGCCTGCGGCGGAGCGTACCCTGTGCATGCGGCGCTGGAAATGACGGAATTCCCACGGAAGGAATACGACGGCTTCGCCCTGCCGGCGGGAGAGTACATGGCGCTGCGCGTCATCATCGGCGAGGGTGCCGGCCGGAACTGGTGGTGTGTGGTGTACCCACCGCTGTGCATGGCCTCCTGCACAGAGTTGGAGGATACGGCGCTGCGCGCCGGACTGGACGGCGACGATGTGCAGCTTATCACCGAAGCGGACAGCGGATATGTGTTGAAATTCCGCGCTGTGGAGCTGTGGGAACGCCTGCGGCAGTGGTTGGGAAAATAGATGTGAAAATAAATGGGAGGAGTGCGCGAAAAAACTGTTGACAAACAAGGGAAAACCTGTATAATAGTTTTTGTTCGTCGGAACACAGCGGGATTGTGTAAAGGTAGCACAGCGGACTCTGACTCCGTATGTGAGGGTTCGAATCCTTCTCCCGCTGCCAAAGGAAACCACCGAAAGTGTATTGCTTTCGGTGGCTTTTCTTGTTTTTACAGGGTTTTTGGAGTAGAAAAGTTGAATATAATTTTCTGAGAAGCTGTTTTACCCCTAAGTTTACCCCAATTACGCCGGGCGCTTTATCGCGTTAAAACGTAAATGACATAAGAACTCCGCCGATCCATTAAGTCGACGGAGTTCTTTTTATGCACGCTCCAGCTTCTCAAAATACCCTTGCATTCGGGCTGCGCTATCTTCTTTCATACGCTCCGAAACATGGCCGTACACATCCAGCGTAAATGCCGCTGTGGCATGGCCCAGGTTTTCCTGCACAGTTTTCACATCATCGCCATTCTGGAGGGAGAGGACGGCGAAGGTATGCCGAAGATCGTGAACGCGGGCATTCGGCGCACCCGCTTCCCTTGCAATCTTTTTGTGATGGTCATAGAGCCTCTGCGGGTGGAGGTGGTCGCCCAATGCATTGGTGAACACCAGCCGGCAGGCCGCATACTGCTTGGCTGCGTCCTGCCAGTCCTGCCACGCGCCTCCGGCCAGCAATCGACGCGCCGCCTGCTTTTTTCTGACGGCGCGAAGGATGCCCATCACAAACGGAGCCGGATGCAGGATGCGCGTCCTGTCATTCTTCAACGAGGCGAACTGGAAACCTCCCGCTTCCGCCGGACGCTTCTGAAGCTGCTTGCAGATCTTGAGCGTTCTCCTTTCAAAGTCCACACAATCCCATGTCAAGCCCAAAGCCTCCGCCTCGCGCAGGCCGGTGAACAGGATCACCTTCAGCATATCTCCGTAATCCGTATCACCGTCTGTGGCGGCAAGATACGCCTTCACCTGTGCATCCGTGAGCGGGACGATCTCCGTCTTTTCTACGCGGGGCAAGTCTACCATGTCGCAGGGATTTCGTGCGATGTAGCCCAGTTTCACCGCCTGAGAGAGTGCCTTTGTAAGTACCCCGTGGATATTCCGCACAGTTTTTGCATTGAGTGGAGCTGTTTCTGTGACCGCAATACCATCCTTTTTGATAGTTTTCCCCGCTTCATCTCGTTTGGGAACAGTGCGGCCACGGGTCAGCAGGTCATTATAAAAGCTCTGAATAAGATGGGGAGTGAGTTTACTCAGCTTCACAGCACCGAGGGCGGGCTTGATGTGCGTTGCGATTTGGGCTTTGTAGGTCTTTACCGTGCCGTACTTTTGCGACAGAAGATAGTCGCGCTGCCAAATGTCCAACCATTGCGCGAGTGTCAGGCGCGTTGGTTCTATGTAAAGCCCATCGTCAACGCTCTTCTGTGCATCGCGCATGGCCACGAGCACTTCTTTCTGTGTATTGCCGTAAATGCTCCGGCGGACGGGTCTTCCTGTCCCCGGATCGGTGCCTACTGTGATCCGTGCTTCCCATCGACCATCCGACCGCTGCCGGATGCTGCCTGCTCCGCTGGCGTTACGTTTCCTCGGCATGCTGCTCTACCTCCCGGATTTCAATAAGTTCTTCAGCCACTCTCGTGGCTTCACGTTGAAAATTAAATATGGCCAGGTCACGCTGCTCCCGCCTCGAGTCTTCCGACAAGCCATCAAAAAAGTCTTTCTGCTTTTCGTCAATCCGCCTAAAGCTATCATCCAACTCCGCCACATCTACGCCCATTTTTTGGGCGGTCGCTTCCTGAAATAAAGGCGACATATACGGCCAGATCGACCCAACCGTCTGAGATACGCTTTCCGCCATCGTTGGGGATTGCCCCAACTTCCGACACTCCTTTGCTCTGGACAACAAGGCCGCAAATGATTTTGTTTCAAACAAAATATTCAACGTCTCTGTCGTTTCGGAAAGAAACATTGCATCCTTCGGTACTTCATCGGGCCATTCGTCATCGCCGTCGTGGTATCTATGTCCAATGAGTTTTTCTGCAACGCTCTTTGAAAGGCCGGTAGCACTCTGCACATCACAAAGCTGTCGGGTGAACTGCGGATACTCTCCGAACAAATACCCGGTGTCCACATGGAGTATCTCACAGAGCAGCGGGATCAAATCAACACGAACGCGGTTCGTTCCGTATTCCCATTGCTTCAGCACATCAACTGAAAATGTCCCATCCATGCGCTTTCCTATGGCATCGGCCACTTGCTGTCGGGTCAGCCCAGCGGCTTCTCGTGCGGTCATTATGCGGCCTGCCATCTCTTTTTTACACGTTTTAGAATTATAAATTCCGTTCATTCGAAAATAACCTCGCAAAAAGAATTTTGAAGTAATTTACAATTCCATTATATCACGGTATACTTGTTTTGTCGAGAGGGAAAACGCTTTCTTGCTGTTGCACTCAGCAGCAAAAAATTTTTCTCAGGCGCACTAAAGTCCCTTGACACGGCGATTAGAATACGAAATACCGAAGGGAAAGAATTTTTAAAAGGAGGAAGAATATGGAAAATATTGGATTTCAGAAGCGCGCTATTGACGTCGATGAATTGGCGGAGGCTTTGGGCATCAGCAAGCCCACGGCCTATGAACTCTGCAACCGGGAGGACTTCCCAGCGATCCGCGTCACACCCCGGCGGATCATCATCCCTGTGGACGGCTTGCAGCGGTGGCTGGAGGAGCAGTCCGGCGGCGGGAAGAAGGATGGATGACAGGTGGATGGATTCGGATAATCCGGCCAAAATGGTGGCCAATATGTAAGGAGGACAAGCCGTGGCCAGGAAAAAGCGATTCAGCGGCGAGTCTGATCTAAAGCCGTGGCTTACCAACAAGGCACCAGGCAGCAAAACAAACGGTCGGTTTATTCAGGTTGGCAACTCCTTACTGATGAATAAGCAGTTTCAGGCGTTGAGTACCGGGGCCAAGTACCTGTATTTTTGCATGGCTATGGAGGCGGGCGCCCAAAATGATTTCGCGTTCCCAAAAGGCGTAGCCGCACGAAAGTACGGAATTGCCACCACTTCTTTTGAACGCCACCGGCGAGAGTTGGAGAGCGCGGGCTTTATTTGCATCTTGAATAGCCCGTCTGATTCTGAGCCAAAAGCGCAATTTGCCGCAAACCGCTTTCGCTTCAGTTTCGAGAAGTGGCGCGACGGGACGAATCCCCGCAATTCCCCTCTGTAGTATCTATAGATAAGGCCGCTATCACACACTACACATGGTACCTATATAGGTATATGGTATCCAACTTGGGGCGCAAGGAATTATCCACACAGCCTGACGGGTGTCTTTACTTATTTCATTGTCTGTCCAAAGCTTTGGGTATCTTTGCTTTCCGGTTCATATCCAAGTTTCTGGCAAACAAAGTCTTGAACGAGCCTGCATTCCTTTAACGCGCAGACGGCGTCGGATTCATCCAGTTCTAAATTGGACGGATAGCGAACTTGAACGCCGTATGGCGTCAGTTCAATACAGGAGTCTGCCAGTTGCTCAAATCGCGTGTCTACTTCACAGCACAGCTTACAAAGCTGGATAAGGTCATGCGTTTTGGGCGGCTCTCTGTCGAATTGAACAAGCGTGGCTTTTAGAAATTTTTCGGCAGCCTGTTCACAGTGATAGCAAATAATTTCCACAGGCAGCGGACGCATCGTCAGCAGATGTTCCGCGGCGCTGAGATCCATATAGGCAAAGTCAAGCCATTCGCTGCTCCAGCCGGTGCTCATACAGCAAGACCCCCTCTCTTGCGATTTTCCGCTCCAGAGAAGCGTGTTCCGCTCTCTGATGGAATGCGTTAGAGCGATAAACAATTACATCCAAGGGGACGGACTGCGCTGAAAAGAGCGCACGGCGGATCGCCTTGACCGCGTCTGCCGGACGCATGGAATTTTCCGGGATAATGACGCACAAATCGTAGTCACTATCATCGGTTGGCGTACCATAAGCACGGGAGCCAAAGAGATAAATCGCCTCGGCTTTGACTGTCTCCGTGATAACTCGGCACACCGGCTCCAATTCTTTTTGCAAGGATTCCGTCTTTGCTAAATACTCGTTTTCTGTCGACATATTCATCATCCCAAAACAGTGATCACTTCAAAAGACGGGGATAGTCTGTCGTGCCATTGACAATGGCGTAAATATAGACGGTGTCGCCGATCACTTTGTAGACCGCCACATAGGTTTTTGTCAAAACCAGTTTTCGGTATCCGTTTGCGGCGAGGATCGGGTCCGGATGTGTCTGGCCCATCAGCGGGAAATCCCGCAGACGGTTTATGGCCGTTTTCATTGTACTGTAGATTTTCCGCGCGTAGGGAGTCCCCGCCTCCGTAATATGATACTTTACGATCTCCTCGAAGTCATGTTGAGCAGGAGGAAGATAGACCAGCTTACTTTTCGTAGGCACGGAACAACTCCTCCATTCTTTCGTCAAGCTCCTCCGGCGTGCAGACAGGCTCTCCGCTCAGTCTGCTGATCTCCGCGGCATAGATCTTGTCGCGGTGGCGGAACATTTTTTCTCGCTCCTCGTATGCGGCCATGCTCATATAAACACCGTCATCCTCACCTTTGTTTGTGATGAAGATCGGCTCACCGGATGCTTTTGCCAACTCAGAAATTTGAGTGTACTCATTCCGCAGAGCAGAGGATGGTCTGATTTGCATAGAAAGCCCTCCTTGTATCAATTTCTTGATAGTATTATATCAAAACGATAGCTTTTATGCAAGACCATCCTCACGCACCAGTCCACTTCCAGAATCAGACTTCTGATTCGGCTCTCAAGGGATACGCTTTTTAGATGCCGATGATGCTCCAGATGTATTTCGGGGCCGTCAGAGTGAAGATGAGGCAGGCAAAGAGGATGGCGGGGCCGGTCCACTCAAACTGCCCTCGCTGGCGAAAATCAAAATACGCGCCGCCAAGTTTTACGAAGAACGCGATGGCGAGGATCATATCCAGCGCGGGGAACACCACCTTCTCCACCACAGCCTTGATCTGCTTGGCCGCCTCCGTCCATGTCTGCTCCACAGCACCTGCCACATCGCCGCCCGCGGCAAAGGCGGAGGTGCAGCAGAGCGCGGTCAGGAGCAGGAGCGCCAACGCCAAAATCACGATTTTTTTGTGTTTCAAAATCTCAACCTCCTTAAAAGAGGGACGCCGCCCCTCGCGGAGCGGCGTCCGGTGTGTTAGTCCTTAATAACCGGTGCGGGGCAGGGGCTTGCTGGGAGCATAAACTCTGGTGACCCAGCGGGAGGTCGCCATGATCCACTGCCTGTTGTAGACGCCGCCCGCGTCCGACGTGTTGACAAACTGCGTACCGCCGGTGAGCTTGGCAAGTGCCTTGCAGTCCACGCGGGGGGCTTCCACCTGCCGGAAGTTGGCGGGGACGATGCCGAACGCAGCCATGAACTCCGTCACATACTCGTTGGCAGCAAGTCCCAGCGCCGCGGGGGAAGCGTCCAGCACATAGTTCTTGGATGTGCTCAGGTTATCCGCCAGCGTGCGCCAGGTATCGCCGCTGAGATTTGTGCGGTACACGATCTTATAGTTTCCGGGGGTATTCCATGTGCCAGTATAGATGGTCTGGATCCGAACCGCCTTGACGGGCAGGGTGTCACGCCAATAAAAAGACTCCAGCGCCGTGGTGGAATTGTTGGCAATGTCGGCAAAATTGTAGCGGACAAGCTGCCCCGGCATGACCTCCACATAACCGGTTTTCTTGATGGAAACGTTGGTAGACAGGCTCTTGTTGGTCATGCTTGCCTTGACGATCTGACCGGCATACTCAATTTCTACCTCAATGGGCGTCTTGTCCAGCCCGTAAAACTCCGCCGCCTTGGATTCCACGATCTTATACCTCGCCAGCGGCAAGGGCTTGCTCACCGCCAAGCCGTTTTTATCCGTCTTGATCGTATCCACCAGACGGTTGGTGCGGGCGTTGTAGATCTCAAAGACGGTGTTGGGGATGGGCGTCCCGGCAGGCCAGCCATTCATAGAGTTGTAGTCCGCACTGACCTTCGTCACTTGGATCTGGCCGGTAATAGGGGTGTTCTGCCACTCGATTTCCGTGGTTTCACCAGACTTTACATACGCGGTCTTTTTCTGCGTGTCGGGGATATAGCCCTCATTTTCCAATTCACGCAGATAGTAGCGGCCATCCTCCAGTCCCTCAAACCGGACATAGCCCCGGTCATCGCTGGTTTCCTGCGCGATGGGGGTGTTGCCGCTGTCATAGAGGATGAAGGACACGCCGGGGATGCCCTCGCCGGTGACGGCATTGACCTTGTGGAGCAGGATGCCGGAGATGGCCTTGTTGGTGACCTCCAGTGTGGCGGTCTGGCCGTCCCTGACCTCGACCCGATGGGGCGTGTCATCCAGACGGTAGCCCTCGGCAGCTTTCAGCTCCGTCACGGTGTACCAGCCGTTTTCCGCTTCGGGGAGATAGATCACGCCGTTTTCATCGGTGGTGTAGGCACCGACGATTTCGCCATCCATTTTCCGGATCTCGAACTGGACGCCGGGGATGCGCTCTCCGGTTTTTTCGTCCTTTTTAATGACGGTAAGCCCGCCCGCGCGGACATTATAAAAGCGAAGGGTCTGCACCTCACCCGCCTTGATGAGAATGGATTTCGGGGAACTATCCAGCACAAAGCCATCCACGGTCTTGACCTCCCGCGCCGTAACGGTGGTGCCGGGTTCCAAATCATGGATAACGACGCGGCCATTCTCATCGGTGATGAACTCGCCGTTGCTTCTGCCAACAACAGCGCCGCTGCTGTCGGTCACAAGGAAGGTCACGCCCTTCAGCGGCGTCGTGGTGCCCTCGATATACTTTTCAATCACAAGGGTGGTGCTGGGCGTGTTGGTGAAGTGCAGCGTCTGGGTGTCATTGGGATTGACTACCACCGTCTGGGTGCGGCTGGCCTCGTCGATGGTGTAGCCGGGAATGGTGGCCGTTTCCGTCACCACCAGAGTTCCCACCACACCGTGGATGGTAATTTTTCCGTCCTTATCGGTGAAGTACAGGCCGTTGCTGCTGATCTGTCCGTTTTCAGCGGGTACAAACTCGCCAGTGGAGGTCGTCACCTTGAAGGTCACGCCCTGCAAGGGCTTCCCGGTGAGGGAGTCCCGCTTGTCGACCACCAGGGTTCCGGCCTTGGAGTTTTTCACGATGACCGTCTGCGTATCGCCGTTTTTGCCGATGACCACGTTTGTGGACGCACGATCCATCACATACCCTGTCGGGGCCTTGATCTCGTTGATGACATAAGCACCGGGGGCCAGATTGGTGATCGTGATCTCGCCCTGGGCGTCGGTGGTAAAGATGCCGTTCTGCGTCAGGGTTGCGGTGCCGATCACGCCATCCAGCCCCACCTCACAGCCAGCGGCAGTGGTCACACGGAACTCCGCACCGGGAAGGGGCTGACCCGTGGCGCTGTCCCGCTTCTGGATGATGAGCTTGCCCTTGGGCTGGTTCTTGAAGGTCAGGCTGACCGTGCGGCCCTCCTTGATCTGAACGGTCTGGCTCTGGGTATCAATGATATAGCCGTCCGGAGCCTTCGTTTCCGTCACAATGACGCTCTTGCCGGGTTTCAGGCCGGGGATGCGGATCTCGCCGTGCTCGTCCGTCCGGAAGATGCCATTGGCGTCACCGATCAGCGTGCCGTCCGCGTAGGTGATCTTAAATTCCGCGTTGGCGAGGGTCACGCTGGGGTTCACGGAACAGACCTTGCGGATCAGCAGGATGCCGTCCGGGGCGTTGTCAAAGCGAACGGTGACCACACTCTGCTCACCGCTGTCCGCCAGATAGATCGTTTCCGAGGCGTTGATGATGCTGTACCCATCGGCGGGGTCAACCTCCTCCACGATATAGGTGCCGCTTTTCAGGCCCGTCCAGATGGCGGTGCCGTTCTTGCCGGTGACCTTCTGCCCGATGGTCGTGCCGCCGGTGCCGGAGGTGCCGCCCAAAAACCGCAGCTGGAAGGTGCAGCCGGGGAGCGCTTCGTGGGTCACGCTGTCATACTTCTCAACAACAATGGCATTCAGTGGAGTATTCTGGAAGGTCAGGGTCTTGCTCTCACTGCCGTGGAGGATGATCTTCTGGGTGGAGGGTTCCTTCATCTGGAAACCGGGAGCTGGTTCCACTTCCGTCACGGTGTACTCGCCGGGATAGAGCCGCTTGCCCTGCTCATGGAGCCGGATCTCGCCCTTGGCGTCTGTGAGGATATTTCCGTAATCAATGGTGGCAGGGGCTTCGGAGGATTCGCCGCTGCTGGTGTAAGTGATGTGGAACTTGGCTCCCTCCACAGGCGCGCCCGCCACGCTGTCCTCCTTGTAGATGGTGAGATGGGGCATTTTCCAATTTTTGAAAGTGACATTCACCTCGTCACCGGCGTTCAGGCTGACGGTCTGCTCCCGGTCGGCGTTTTTGCTGGGCAGGTAGTACGGAGCGGGAACAGATTTTTCTGTAATTTTGTAACTGCCGGGGGCCACGCGGTCCGTCACCGTGCCGTCCGCGCCGGTGATCCAATCGGCGGAGAAATCACTGTCGATGCCCTCCACGGTGAACACGGTGCCGGGGATGGGCTTGGAATCCTCTGCGTCGATTTTGGTAACGGTCAGCCGGGGCATTTTCAGGTTTTCAAATACGAGGTTTTGATCGTCGCCGGGGCCGAGGTAAATGGTCTGGATCGTCTCGCCGCCCACCACATAGGGGTCAGGGACGGATATTTCCTTTACCTCATAGCTGTCAACAGGGATCGCGGTGAGAACCGCCTTGCCGTCCGGCCCGGTGGTGACGTCCTGATGATAGCCGTAATGGATGCCCTTGATCTCAAAGACCGTGCCGGGGATGGGCTGCTTGGTCTGCTTATCCAGCTTCTGGATGGTCAGATTGGGAAGCTTCTGGTCTTTGGCCGTTACGGTCACGGTGCCGCCGCCATTGACGGTAGCCTGATCCACATGGGCGCAGACGGGGGCGGTCAGCTTGGCGTAGGGCGCGGGGGCGCTGACCTCCACAAAGGCGTACATCCCCTCCGTCACATTGGGGACGGTGATCTTGCCGGAGGCGTCCGTGGCCTCCGTGCCGATCAGCTGCCCGTCCCGGAGGACGTGGAATACCGCGCCGGGAAGGGGGCTGTTGGCGTCGTTCAGCTTGATGAGCCGCACCTTCACCTTCGCGTCATTCTCAAAAACGAGAGATACGTCCCTTTTGCCGTCCCAATAGAATTCCTGACGGACTTTGCCAGCGTCCTTGCTCAGAGAGTAGCCGTTGGGCGGCGTCACTTCTTCCGCCACATAGCTGCCGATGGGCATGGTATCCCAAGGCACATCCGTGAGCGCACCGCCCGCTCCGGTGGTATAGGTGCCGGTGAAATTGTTATCCACACCGGTGATCTTGATGACCGCGCCCGCGAGACCTCTGGTGGGATCGTCCGCGTCCACCTTGCGGATCTTACCGGTGGCGGTGACGGTGGGGGTGTCCGTAAAGGTGATCGTCACGGTGCTGCTGCCGTTATTCGGCAGGACTACATATTCAGGCCCCGCGTTGTCGATCTCGTAGCCGTTCGGAGCCGCCGTTTCCGTTACAGCGTAGGTTCCGGCGTCCAAGGGAGAGAAGGTATAGGTCCCATCTGCGCCGGTGACGATGTCCTTGGAGAAGGAGCCGTTGGTGGATTCCACATGGAACCGCGCTCCGGCAAGGCCCTTGGTGGGGTTGGTGGCGTCCACCTTCTTGACCACCAGCGTGTACTGCTCATTCGTGACGGTAAGACTGCCAATCATAACGCTCTGGACGGTGCTGGCGGGGTGGGCGGCAGAGCCCGCGCCGGTGAAGGAATACTCTTTTACGTCGCAATCGCCCCAAACATCCTGCTTGCCAAGATCCAGGATATATTTCGTCCGGTCCCGGAATGTGGCGCCGTCGCAGGTCTGGTCGATGCTGGTATAACTCGCGCCCTTCAGCGAGTTCCAGACATACATCAATTCCTCCGCGCAGGCGGTGGAGGGATCACCCAGGGAGCCGTCCTTATACCGCCACACGATGGCCTGCACCCAGGCGTTCATGTACCAGCTATAACCGGAATCCCAGATGTCATCCACGCCAAGGGCGTGGGCCTTGTCCGTGAAGATGCCGAGGGAGTGGGCGTAGTAATAGGCCATCATCATTTTAACGGTGGGATCGGTGACGGGCTTCGGATCGCCCCAGGTCTGGCCGATCAGGGAGGTGCCCATGCCGCCGCCCTTCGTCCCGCAGAAGCCCACGGAGGACTTCCCGGCCACGCCGTAATACATCTGGTGCATTGTGCATCTGCCAAGGCTGGCGGACTGATAGGAAACGCCGCTCATGCCGAACCGTTCCAGCTTGATGGTGTCGGCTCCCGCCGCCAGCGCGGAAGTGGGGAGCAGGCCGAGAACGCAGATCAGGGCCAGCAGCATCGCGGTCACGCGATTTTTCAATGAATGCCATGTCTTTTTCATCGTTATTTGACCTTTCTTTTTAGATTTGCTCATAAAAAATGGCCTTCCGGCAATGAAGCTGGAAGACCATGTGAGCATATTGAGTTGCGGATAGGTTATGCGTAGGGATTGTGCGCGTTGGGATTACCGACGAACAGGAAGCAGATCGTTCCACCCTCATCAGTTGAGATCCCGACGCCGATGGTGTCGCAATCAGGGTTTATCATCGTCTGGAAGTGGCCGGGAGAATTCCGCCAATTCTCCACTGCCCGCCCTGCAATCTCAGAGGCGGGCACATTTGCGAACGCGGTGATGTTCGATCCAAATCCATGGGGATACCCGGAGGCCGCTACCGCCTCGCACTCCACCTTATTCTGGTGGTATGTGACACGCAGGGACGCGCAATGCTGCGCCGCGTCCATCAGAGCGGCGTTGACCGTCAGCTCCGGCGCGCCGTTTTCCCGGCGCACCTGGTTGACCAGCCGGACGATCTCCTGCAGCGCCGCGTCTGTCTGACTGGCGCCGGATTCCGGGACGCTTGCGCTCTGTTTGCCATCGGCCACTGTCAGCGTTAAAGCGGCGGTCTTGCCATGCTGATCGGTCACGACCACATCGGCTGTGCCGCTGCTGACCGCGATGGCGGTCCAGAGACCGGAGATATTCTCAACGCGGATGTTGTCGGGCCGTGTGGAGACCACGCTTTTTATTTCCGCGCTGGGACTGATATTCAAGCCGCTGCGGTCTCCGGGGCGGAGGGTGCTGCCCTTGTAGCTGCTGACGCGGATACCGGATGCGGCAGGGGCGATCCCCGTGTATGGATGTCCGGTGTCGATTTGGACTCCGGCGTTCCAATAAACATTGAAACCGACCTGTTCGCCCATGTCCCGCAGCTTGACGTAGTTGTGTCCCGCAATATTGTAGGCTTCCATTTCCACCTGCTGACCATCTACAAAGATGGGCTGCCAGGTAGGTTCCGCCGTGATCCCGGCCGCGACTGCGATAGAGCCGCCGGTCAGCGCCGCGCCGATCACCATGCCGGTGAGCATCATACTGACATTCTTTCTCACGTTTTTGCTCTCGTTCATCTTTCTGCCTCCATTCTAACTGTGTATGTGTGAAAATCTTCTTCGCAGCTTCACCATATCACAAGTGAGGGGCAGAAGTCGAACAGAACTGATTCGGCAAAAGGGAGAAAGATTCAGACCTCCGCTGCGGTGACGCACCAGCGCTGGTCCCGCTGGTTGCGGACGCAGGTGTAGAGCGTCAGCATATTTTCGCCGGAGTCCGCAAGACCACTGCGGTCTGTCTCGCTGACCTTGCTGACATCCGTCACCTTGTAGGTGCGGGTGCCCAACTTGGTGGTCAGAATGATCTTGTCCCCAATGTCCAGCGTGTGGATCTGGCCGAAGTAGCTGTTGGCCCCCCGGTTATGGGCGGCGAGGCAGACGTTGCCGTTCCAGATGGAGGTGTCCTCGAAGTGCCCGACGCCCTTGGCAAGCGTCTTGCTGTCCGTCCCCTGATAAATGCGGACGCTCAGATCCAGCGAGGGGATCTCCAGCCTGCCGAGGGAGCCGTTTTTGTAGTAGAGGTCGCCTGTCACCTCCGTGAACAGCACGGCGGGCTGATAGCCGCTGCCGCCATTCACCGTGCTGCCTGGGGTGATGACGCCGGAGGCACTGCCGCCAATGACCGCGCCGGACGCAGGAATACCACCGGGGGCAAGGTTGGGTGTGAGGTATTCTCCGGTGTGGAGGGCGTTCATGCTCTCCGAGCCGAAAACAGGCGGAATGAGCGCCGCGTTTTTGCTCTTGTCGGCGTTTTTCATAGCGCCGCCATCCGCCGTGTGGATGACCTCAATAGATGTGTCCCTGCCGAAGTCATAATCGTCCGGCGCGGCGATGCTGTACTCTAACGCATACGCCGGAGCCGCCAGAGCCGCTGTCATGCAAAGGCTCAGACAAAGGGTAATGATCTTTTTCATTCTGTATCCTCCTCATCCGCGTTTTCTTTTCTGTGCTTCACCAGCAGCGCGCCGCCGACACCGGCTCCTGCCGCAGCCACGATCCCAATGGGAATGAGCACATAAGACCAGCGGAATGCGGACGCCGTGGCGGGTGTCTCCGCAGGCTCCGTGGGCTGGATGGGCGTTCCCTCAAAGATGGCGACATACCGGACACGGTTCAGGGCGATCCGGCTGACCGTGCCCACATAATCCGCCGTGACGGTATAGCCTTTCACATAGCTGCTGGTGGCGCTGCCGGAATAGGTGGCAACGGCCGTGTAGCGGTCTGCCACGGCATAGCCATCCATGTTAGCGGTGTTGTCCGTCTGCCACTGGATGTCCGTGAGCGTCAGGGTCTTGCCGTTTTCCGTAATGGTTTTGGGAAGATACTGCGTATCCTGTTCGGCAAGGTTAGGATAGCTGCGCTTGGTGGAGATTTCCTTGGTGGAGCTGCCGTAGCCGGACGGCTCCACCTGCACGGTATCAAGTCGGAGCGTCAGGGTTCCCATGAGACCGTCATCCGTGATGAATTCCCGCTCCTGCGGCAGCAGCGCCAACACAGATTCCATATCTTTCTTGGCGCTTTCAACGGAAATGTGCTCCGTGTGCTGGCGGCTCTCATTTTCCGGAAGCTCCTGTTTCAGTAGGTCCGTCAGGGTGTAGTGGAAGCCGTCCTGCCGGAAGTCCGAGCGGGGGATACCGGCAGGATCGTCTTCGGGGCTCAGGTCATAGATCTTTTTCAGTTCCGTGCCATCGTCACTGCGGACGATGGCGGTGGGGTAGCAGACCTTGGCGTTCGGTACCGCAGACTCAAAGTCCGCCGCCAGCGCGGTGGGCGTCAGCGTCAAGGTCAGGCACAGCGCCGCGGCGCAAAGGGAAAGCATTCGTTTCATGTTGTTATCCTCTTTTCTTCAGTTTATAGTGATTTTTTGTCTGCTCCAGCAGGAGGTCATATTCCCAAGGCTCCACTTCTAAGGAGAGGTAGGCCCCATCCTTCGTCATGCCGTCTACCCGGTAGTGCAGCACCAGAGGAAGCTGCCGCTGCTTTTTCACATCCTGGGGTGAGAGCCAGCCAGTGCCTCCCACAAAAACAGCACGGATGGCGGAATCGTAGTTTTCTTCATAGCCTTGCCAGAGAAGGGCCTCCCGCAGTTCTTTCCGCAGCTTCTTGCGCTGGGGAACGGGGATCAGGCGCTCCGGCTCCAACAGAAAACGGGGCCGCAGGCTTTCCAGGCAAACCTCCAGCGCGTCTTTCAGGGCAGCGTTCTTTTTCGTCAAGCCGTCGCACCGGTAATCTGCCGCCAGAACATCCTCGCCCTGGGCGTCGCCGGGGAAAAGACGCACACAGCGGATGAGCTCATAGGCGTGGGCATCATCCGCCATGCCGAGGACACGGGCCCCATCCATGGGGAGCGTCCGGTAATGGGAGATCGCGTCATTCAACGCGGAAAAACGTTTCACACCCCAGCCGGATCTTCCGGGCCGAAGATCATCCACGGTGTAATAGGTCATGCTCATGCAAGTATCCTCCTCACTTCATTTTCATGCCGCCCATTGTGGGGGCGTCCGCCTGTTCCTGCGTCATCAGCTCCGCCAGCTTTTCCCGCGCCCAGTCCGGTAGGTATTTTTCGTCCAGCACACCGGTGAAATCCTCCCGGTTCCATCTGGCTGTTTCTCCGTCCGAGAGGCAGGTGGCAAAGACTGCTCGACCACTGGAATGCGGCTCGCATCCAAAGCCGCTCCGAGCATACCAGAGTTGATCCGCCTGACTCCAGCAGGATTCCTTCAGCGTATCCGGCGACAGCACCAGCACCTTGCCGGTGTAGTCCTGCTCGGCGCGGTCACCGAAACAATGCTCGGAGCCAAACAGTCCCAGCTTCTGATACGCCTTCCGATAGAGAGTCACGAAGCCGTCCAGTACGGCAGGATGACTTCGAACGGTGATATCGGCAATGTGCCGTTCATCCCGCGGAATGTAGTGCCGTGCTGCCCACTCCTTATTCGCAGGGTGAAAACGGCCGTCCCAATTGAGTTCCTGCAAGGTTGCGGCCAGCACCCACTCGGTGCGCTTGTAGCCGTACTCCTCCAGCACGGGAGTCAGACACTCAGGGTCCAGGTTCATCCCATCGAAGTTTCGACGGATGGTGTCCTCAATGGCCCCACGGCAGGCGACATTGGCCTTGTGGCTTTCCCGCCACAGAGGGAGTTCATCCCGACTTTTGGCTTCTTTCGCAGATCCACGGTACAGGTAAGTTTCATTCATTTGTGTCATCACCTCGATCTTTTTGACACCGGAAGTGTCACTTGTCGTAGACGATATCGTTCTCCATCAGCACATCTTCCAGCACAGACAGGCAACAGCCGGACTGACGCAGGGCGAACAGGATCGCAGGCGGGACATCGGAGAGGTCATACTCATAATCTGTCTCGCAAATGGTGATCTCGCCGGAGTCCTCATCCACATAGCAGCCCAGCTTGGCATCGGGTGGGATATCCGCTTCCTCTCTGGCCCAATCGGGGACGGTGACCGCAGGTCGGCACAGCTCCTCGATAGACAGATCTCTGCAAGCACACTCGTCCTCGTCGCATTCGTCGCAGCAACCGCAGGTATCTCGCAGGGTCAGAAGCATCTGACCGACATGGGCAGTCAACTCCGTGAGTAGCTTGACATACTCCATCGCGGTCATTTTGGACTTCGTCAGGATGACCGCGCCGTCCAGCGTGGTTAGTTCCAGCTTCGCATCGTCGGGGATGCCACTCAGCTTCGTAGCCGCAGGCGGGATGGTGATGGCCTTGTCCCTGGTAAGAATAAAGTTCATAGTGTGGTTCCTCCTCATTTTTCTTTGGTAGGTGTTTTGATGGCGTGGGTAGGTTCGTGCATCAGCTCATATCGAGTATCGCTGTTGCCATCCAGCAAGCTGTCCAAAGTCAGCTGCCAGCAGGCTTTCCGGGGATCATAGTTGGTGATGATAGCTTCCTCATATTCACTACCTGCTGTCTGGGACATGCTGTTGGGGCGGACAGTGCGGAAGATGAAGAACTCTTTATAAAGTTCTGAAATGTACGGGCAGTAGTTGTAGGACA
>OHBJ01001328.1_pt1 | contig 16907 bp, 12 predicted proteins | sample 1577241 | NCBI WGS metagenome assembly OHBJ01 (sample SAMEA3541594, study PRJEB24748) | human gut metagenome | biome: human gut; feature: human-associated habitat; material: faeces | place: China | collected 2012 | reverse complement strand
TTTAAAATATCTCAGACATATTTTTTGCTACATATACACGTGCTGATTTTCAAATGCTTGGCCGTTGACCGTTTTTGTCTGCAAAAAGGAAAGACAACGCTCCGGCCCGCCGGATTGGGCCGAAACAGGTGATTTGCTGCGTAATGCATTGAAAAATAAAGTGCAACATTTCTTTTTGAAATATAAAATATGTGAAAGTACGCTGCAATGCAACTGTGCTCCGCAATTATAACGTCTGCGATAACGAATCTGTCGCATTTTATTTCTAACTTTACAAACTAAAATCCCAATACGGGGCACACACCTCACAACACGGGATTGTTCCCACTTCAGGCGGCACGTTTTTTCCAGCCGCAAGCCCCGCAACCGATAAGAAAAAAGAAAATGACAATATATAATGAACTACAAATGGAAATACACGCCTCCCTCGGCAGAGGAAAAAGCAGCGGCGAAAGCACTGGCAGGGGAACTGGGAATCCATCCTATCCTCGGGAAGTTCCTGATTGACCGCTGCATAACCACGGCGGCAGAGGCAAAGAAGTTTTTCCGTCCGCAACTGTCCGACCTGCACGACCCTTTCCTGATGAACGACATGCGCGAAGCCGTGAATGCAGTGAACAAGGCAATCGGGAAAAAAGAAAGGATTCTCGTGTTCGGCGATTACGACGTGGACGGTTGTACGGCAGTTACTGTGGTGTACAAGTTTCTCAGCGAGTATTGCTCGAATATAGACTATTACATCCCCGACCGCTACGACGAAGGCTACGGCGTGTCGAAACGCTGTATCGACTACGCCTGCGAGACAGGAGTAAAGCTGATGATAGTGCTCGACTGCGGAATAAAGGCTGTCAAGGAAGTGGCCTATGCGCGCTCGCTGGGGATTGACGTCATTATCTGCGACCACCACGTGCCCGACGAAGAGCTGCCCGACGCTATAGCCATTCTAAACCCCAAACGGAAGGATTCCACCTATCCCTACGCCCACCTGTCGGGCTGCGGCGTGGGATTCAAACTCATGCAGGCGTTTGCCCAGAACAACGGAATAGAGTTCAACAAGCTGCTTCCGCTGCTCGACCTTTGCGCCGTAAGCATTGCCAGCGACATAGTGCCGATAATGGGCGAGAACCGCATTCTCGCCTATCACGGTCTGCGGAGGCTCAACAGCAATCCCTCGACAGGGCTCGAGGCAATCATAGAAATATGCGGGCTCGCCGACAAGGAAATAACCATGAACGACATTGTGTTCAAACTCGGGCCCAGGCTCAACGCTTCGGGGCGAATGCAGAACGGCAAAGAGGCTGTGGCACTGCTCGTGGAGCGGAAACACGAAAAAGCTGTCGAAATGGCCAACCGCATAAACCTTTATAACGAGGCGCGCAAAGACCTCGACAAACAGATGACCGAAGAGGCTAACAAAATAGTGGACAGCCTCGACAATCTCACCGACCTGCGCTCGCTCGTTGTCTACAACTCGTCATGGCACAAGGGAGTGATAGGAATCGTGGCCTCGCGCCTTACCGAAATATACTACCGGCCGGCTGTGGTTCTCACACTCAGCGACAATCTGGCAACAGGCTCGGCGCGCTCGGTGGCAGGTTTCGACATTTACAAGGCAATCGAAAGTTGTCGCGACCTTCTTGAAAATTTCGGCGGGCACACTTATGCCGCCGGCATGTCTATGAAACCCGAAATAGTGCCCGAATTCAAACGCCGTTTCGAAGAATACGTGGAGCAGCACATAAGCGACGAACAAACCGAGGCAAGTCTCGATATTTCTGCGGTAATCGACTTCAAGGACATTACCCGCAAATTCCAGAACGACCTGAAAAAGTTCAATCCCTTCGGGCCGGGGAATCCCAAACCCCTGTTCTGCACCCACCGTGTATACGACTATGGCACGAGCAAGGTGGTTGGTCGCGAGCAGGAGCACATAAAACTTGAGCTTGTCGATAACAAATCGAACAATATCGTAAACGGAATCGCTTTCGGACAGAGTTCGCAGGCACGATATATCAAGACGAAGCGCTCGTTCGATATCTGTTACACGATAGAAGAGAACACGCACCGGCATGGCGAGCTGCAATTACAGATAGAAGACATCCGTCCGACGGAAGAACAGACATAGCGCCGCCCGTCTGCAACGTGCGCCCGTTTTGAATGGAAAAACGTTTCACCGACATACTCAAAACCTACTGGGGCTACGACAGCTTTCGCGGCATTCAGCAGCAGATAATCGAAAGCATAGCCGCCGGACGCGACACATTGGGCCTAATGCCCACCGGCGGGGGAAAATCGGTTACATTCCAGGTTCCTACACTTGCTTCCGAGGGGTTGTGTCTTGTCATCACGCCGCTCGTAGCTTTGATGAAGGACCAGGTGGCGAATCTCCGCGCCAAAGGCATAAAAGCAGCTGCCGTATATAGCGGTATGTCGCGCGCCGAAATCATTACAAGTCTCGAAAACTGCATTTTCGGCGACTATAAGTTCCTTTACGTTTCTCCCGAACGGCTTTCGTCGGAACTTTTCCTCGCCAAAGCCGCCAGGATTCCGATAAAGTTGATTACCGTCGACGAAGCTCACTGCATATCCCAATGGGGATACGACTTCCGTCCCTCGTATTTAAAGATAGCCGAAATACGCCGTCGCTTTCCCGACGCGCCCGTGCTCGCCCTTACGGCAACGGCCACGAAAGAAGTGACCGACGACATCCAGAACAAGTTGGAGTTTCGGGCCCGCAATGTTTTCCGCATGAGTTTCGAGCGCAACAACCTTACATACGTCGTGAGGCGCACGGAAAACAAGATAGAAGAGCTGCTGCACATTCTGCGCAGCCTGCCTGGAACGGCTATTGTCTACACGCGCAACCGCAAGGACACCTTCGACATTGCCAGAATACTCAAAAACGAAGGAATCGTGGCGATGAACTATCACGCTGGCCTTACCGCAATCGACAAAGACCTGCGACAGCGCAGCTGGTCGGAAGGCGAAACGCGCGTGATAGTCGCTACCAACGCTTTCGGCATGGGAATAGACAAAGCCGACGTGAGACTCGTAGTGCACATGGAGACGCCCGATTCGCCCGAGGCTTATTTTCAGGAAGCCGGCCGTGCCGGACGCGACGGAAAGCAGGCATACGCCGTGCTGCTCTACAATAAAGGCGACAGAACGAAGCTGTTGCGACGGGTGTCGGAAAACTTTCCGCCAATAAAGACTATACTGCATATTTACGAGTGTCTTGCATATTTTTTCCAGCTCGCAATGGGCGACGGGCTTAACGCAAGATACGATTTCGACCTCCAAAAATTTTCAATACGCTACCATTTCTTTCCCGAAACCGTGGCGAGCGCCCTCAGGATACTCACCCGCGCCGGCTACATAGACTTCTCCGAAGAGGAAGAAAACAAATCGCGCGTGCTTTTCATGATAGAGCGCGACGAGTTGTACCGCCTCGGAAATACCACGCCCCGCGGAGAACAGATAATACAGACTTTACTGCGCAGCTACGGCGGAATATTCACCGATTACGTATATATAGAGGAGCGCGCGCTTGCCGAGCGCACCGGTATGAGCGTTGACAATGTTCATGAAACACTGAAACAGCTTTCCCACCAACGCATTATACATTATATTCCTCATAAACTCACTCCCCGCATTGTTTACACTCAAAGACGCGAAGAGACGAGCCGCATGGTCATAGGGCCCGAGGTCTACGAACTGCGCAAGGAGGAATACCGCCGGCGAATACAGGCTATGGTAGACTATGTTGAGAGCGATGTTTGCCACAGCCGTTTCCTGCTCGAATATTTCGACGAACAGAACGCCTGCGACTGTGGCAAATGCGAAATCTGTCTGCAGCGACGGCGGAATTTTCCTACCGACAATGCACACGACGAAGCGCGCAATTATATTCTGCAAGTGCTTTGCGACGAAAAGCCGCACTATGCCGCCGAACTTCACGCCCCACGCATAGATACCGGAATCATTTCGGCGGTACTCAAAGAATTGATAGAAACCGGTGAAGTCTCTGTGTTTGACGGCAGATACCGTATTGCAAAATGAAAAACTGTCATCGGACAACAACATAATTCCCGTTTGTATGTATAATTTCAGGTCTTTTTCGGATGTAAGGAAAAATAATTTATATTTGTCTATGGTTATGCAATTTTCAGGATTTGTTGTTGTTTTATCGGTCGCTTCGCTTTTGTGTTTGGCTTTTCCGGAGAAGGCGTGCGCGCAAAGCATGGATTTTACGGAGAACCGCGACACTGTGTGTGCCTTTCCCGAAAGCGAGATTCCGCGCTACACCATGCGTTCCACAATGTTCGGTGTGGGAGGCGTGAACCGCTTGGAAACGTATCTTTCTCCGTTGGAATATACCGGCACCGAGGTGCGTTTCATGCGCGAGTCGATGAGGATGACGCGCATGTGGCATGGGCGCGTTTCCACGCAGCAGTTCTACGAGGGGAATTTCAGCTACGCAAGGAATCCGACAAAGGATTCCGAATACTTGTCGGGCGACGTGGACTGGAGGATAGGGTGGCACTACAATTGGACGCCGTTGCCGCGCCTTAGGTTAATGGCGGGACTGCAGACAGGCCTGAGCTGCGGTTTTGTTTACAACACGAGCAATGGCAACAATCCCGCGCAGGGAAAGTTGTCGACCAACATAGCGGCGTCGGGCATTGCCGTTTACAAGCTCGACGTGTTGCGCCGCACTGTAGGCCTGCGCTATCAGTTCGACATGCCGTTCGTGGGTCTTATGTTCTCGCCCAATTACGGACAGTCGTATTACGAGATATTCTCGCTCGGACATTACGATCATAATGTTTGCTTTACCTGGCCGGGCAACGCACCTTGTTTCTCGCAATTGCTTTCGGCCGATATTCCTCTCGGCGCCGGCACTTTGCGCGTGGCTTATCGCTGCGATATTCGCCAGAGCCATGTGAACTCTCTGAAGAGCCACACCTGGAGCAACCTTTTCATGATAGGCTTCGTGAAGCATTTTCGATTGGTTAAACGCCGCGACGCCGACGCGCACAAACTTATTTTATGACATGAAACAACTGTTACTGTTTTTCCTGCCTTTCGTGTTTGCGGCGTGCATTACCGAGGACGTTCCCGACAACACATTTGCCGGCAACTTCGACGCCCTTTGGAAAACGCTCGACGAGCACTATTGTTTTTTCAACGAAAAAAATGAAGAGTACGGACTCGACTGGGATTCGGTGTATGCGAAATACCGTCGCCGCGTTGCTTTCGTGAAAACTTATGAGCAACTGTTCGAAGTGTGCGACTCCATGCTTTACAATCTGCGCGACGGGCATGTGAACCTCATGGCGTCGCACAACGTGGCGCGTTACTGGAAGTGGTTCGAGGACTATCCCACGAATTACTCCGATTCTATAGAACGCATTTACCTCGGCACAGACTATCGCATTGCTTCCGGAATAAAATACCGCATTCTCGACGACCATATAGGCTATATGCGTGTGTCGACGTTCGACAATTCGTTCGGCAGCGGCAACCTGAGCGAGATTTTCCGCTACTTCGCCGCATGCAAGGCGGTGATTGTCGATGTCAGAAACAACTCGGGAGGGATGCTTACCTCGGCCGAGAAACTTACTGGCTGCTTTGTGGACAGCAAGACGCTTGTGGGATATATGAGTCACAAAACGGGAAAGGGGCACGGCGACTTCTCGGCGAAAGCCACTATCTATGTGTCGCCGGCCTCTGGATTGCGCTGGCAGAAACCGGTGGCCGTACTTACGAACCGTCAGACATACAGCGCGGCAAACTCTTTCGTGATGTATATGAAGTATCTTCCCGGCGTGATAACCGTTGGCGACCGCACCGGCGGCGGGGCGGGAATGCCTTTCAGTTCGGAACTTCCCAACGGGTGGACTGTGCGATTCTCTGCCTGCCCCATGTACGACATAAACAAGCAGTGCACCGAAAGCGGAATAGACCCTGGTACGAAAGTCAACATCACTTCGGACGATTATCAGCGCGGCATAGACACCATAATAGAGCGCGCGCGCCAAATGCTCGGGGAAATGACGTCGGACGGGCTTTGAATCTCCGTTGCATACGTTTAAGTGGTTGCCTTAACGTCGGAACCTATATTGAACTTCTCAGAACCTGACATTTTGTCAGGTTCCTGTATCTCCCACCGTCACGTGGAAAAATACCTCCCGCTTGTAGAAAAAATTATCTCAGACATATTTTGAATTATCTCTGAGATATTTTAAAATATGTCTGAGATAATTTTTCAGGCTCTTTTTTCCGGCATGAAAAAAAACGACCTGACAAAATGTCAGATATATAAAAGAGAAATTATTTGTCTCTTACCGTATGTTTGTATACCCGAAAAATGTTTGTTCGTACGATTGCAATAATAATATATACGCTGTTTTTATTTAATACAGGCTATCGGGAAGGGATAATGTGTATTTTTGTTAAATTTGCAAGGTTTGGAAACATAGAATTTTTTGATGATATGAAAATTATATGGAGAACGGCTGTTTTCGCCATGCTGTCGGCTTTGTGTATTGACGTTATGGCCGAGGATGTGCGCCCGCTTCGCGTGCTCAGAACCTCGGCGGGTCGTGTTACGGTCGTTGACGGCAATAGGAAAAGTGCAATAAATTGGTTAATGAACCCTGCCATTCGTCCCGACGTGTATGAAACTTCGGCGCGGACCGTTACGTTTATGAGCGAAATCGATACGCTTTCGTTCAATGTCGAGAGAAACGGCGTTTACGACTTCGTGGTGGTGAAGAATGGCGCCGACTCGGCTTTTACGCAGATAAGGTGGGTCTCCGACAATCCGCTGGAAGACCCTCCTGCCGATATGCTGCGTCTTTCGTCTTCGGGAAAGTTAACCCGCGGGCAGGCAGCGTTCGATATCGACGCGCTTTTATATACTATAAGCGAGGTGCACCCCGCGATGTTCTCGGTGTGCTGTCACGACAGCCTAATGCGCGCCGTGAACGAGGTTAAAGGCAGTCTTCCCGATTCGATAACGCGCGCCGAGCTTTACATGCGTCTGGCTCCGTTGCTGGCGATGATAGGCGACGGGCATACGCACCTCGTTTTTCCGTTCAATGATGTTTTTACCGCTGACTTGCGGCGTCTTCCCGTGTCTTTCGTCATAAATACGAGCGATTATACCATGCGGGTTAAGTCGTGCATTGACGGTACGATTCCCGAGGGCGCGGAAGTGACGACTATAAACGGGCTCGCCGTGCGGGAAATGCTTGAAAAGATGATGACGTTCGTGAGCGGAGAGCGTGATTTTTTCCGTCTTTCTATGGTGAATTATGATTTTTCCGCTCTGTTCGAAATGCTCTATGCGGCCGATGAATACGAAATAACCTACCGCGTGCCCGGGAGCCGGAAAACGAGTGCGGCGACGCTTGACGCCACTACATGGGAGGAGATAAACAGGCGGTTGCCCAAGAAAAAGGCGCGGCCCAGGTGGCAGGCATACTCTTTCGAGCTTATGAAAGACAAAAACGTTGCCGTTATGGATTTCCGCAGCTTTTATGACGAGAACAATATGAAGCATTTTGCCGATTCCATGTTTGCCGCGATTCGCGAAAACGGAATAACCAATCTTATAATCGACATCCGCGAAAACGGAGGAGGTGTTTCACTTGTGGGCGATGAGTTGCTGAAATACATCTCGCCCGTGCCTTTCACGCAGTTCGAAAAAGAATTTGTCAGGGTAACTCCCACCACGCTCAGGTTGTGCGAAGATATAGGCACGCCCCGCATAGAGATGTATTATATGGAAGAGAAAGATATGGTAAAGCCGCTCACGCAGGCCGAAGGCCGTTTCGACGGGCACGTTTACCTGCTCATAAGTCATAATTCCTTTTCTTCGGCCGCTTCGTTTGCCTGGGCGTTCAAGCAGTTCGGAATGGGCACCGTGATAGGCGAGGAAACGGGCGGTATGGGCGTTTCCTACGGCGATTGCGTTAACTACCGGCTGCCCGTGTCGGGATTGTCGTGCCTGATTTCCTTCAAACGTTTCTGGCATTACGGTGCCGACGAACGCGACATACACGGCGTGCTGCCCGATTATGAGGTGCCGCAGGCTGAGGCGCTTGACAAGGCGCTGAAGCTGGCGAGAAAAAACAGGAAATAGTCAGTAACGGTCGCCGAAATGCTGTGACATGCAACCGTTGTGCTTTGTCGGAATGCTTATCCGGCATTTCTGTGGAAGCAGATGAATGGCGGCGGGTGAAATTTTCCTTGTAGAATAGTTTGACTAATCGGCAAAAGAATATACCTTTGCATTTGCTTTTGCGCCTGTGGCGGAATTGGTAGACGCGCCAGACTTAGGATCTGGTGTTTCGCGACGTGCAGGTTCGAGTCCTGTCAGGCGCACAACGACGACCGTTCTTTTTACGGCCGTCGTTTTTGTTTATATCCGCATTCGCTTTTCCGGCCAACGTCTGTGAAAAGTTTTTGCTGTTTTGTTTGACTTGGAAAAAATCCTCCCGCAGCAAGAAAAAATTATCTCAGAGATAATTTGAAATATGTCTGAGATATTTTAAAATACCTCAGACATATTTTTTCAGGGGTTTGGGAGAGCGTTCGCCGGCATTGTGTGTTTGTGTATCGAAAAGGCAGGCGCGGAACTGATTTTCAAGAATGCGGCAGAGGCTGTGGGAGACGTATGAAAAAATCATCGCTCTGCCGGTGAAAGTTGTCCGGAAGAGCGATGACGTATTTTATGTATGCTGCGCCGTCCGGGTATTTGTTGGTCGGGCGGGATGTTTGTGTCAGAGTATGTCGGCCAGTTTGTAGAGCTTGTTGCTGTTACTGCCTTTTATTAGTATCGTGCGGTGTACGGGCGGGGTTTCTTTCAGTGCGGTTTCCACTTCGCTTTCGTTGTTGAATGTGCGGAACGGCGGCGCGAGCTTTTTGAAATTTTCTCCAACGAGCCATACTTCGTCGAAGTTGGCGCGCGACAGGAATTCAATGATTCTGCCATGTTCTTCGTCGCTTTCTTTGCCCAGTTCGCCCATTTGACCGAGAATTACCATTTTGCCCGCAGCGTGGAGGTCGGCGAAGTTCTTTAGCGCGGCCGTCATGCTTACGGGGTTTGCGTTGTAGGCGTCGATGATAAGCGTGTTGTTCTCGGTTTGCTTTAGCTGCGAGCGGTTGTTTGAGGGTATGTAGTTTGCGAGCGCGCTGTTTATGTCGCCTGCGGCTATGTCGAACTGCAGTCCTGCGGTTACTGCGGCAAGGAGGTTCGAAAGGTTATAGTCGCCGATAAGCTTTGTGGCAATGTAGTTCCATTCCTTTCCTTTCTGGCGCCAGCGGAACGAGAGATATGGTGTGCAGTCTACGGTTTCTCCTTCTACTGCGAGGTTGTCGGCGGGAGACGAGCCGTAGCGTACGGTGTTCAGGTCTTCGGCCATTCGGCACAGTATGTCGGAGTCGTTGTTAAGAAAAACCGTTGTGCCTTTTTTGCGGCGCAGGTAGTCGTAGAGTTCGCATTTCGTGCGCACCACTCCTTCGAACGAACCGAATCCTTCGAGATGGGCGCGTCCCACGTTGGTTATTATTCCGTAGTCGGGGTCGACAATCTTTGTGAGCAGGGCTATTTCGCCGGGGTGGTTAGCTCCGGTTTCGATTACTGCTATCTGGTGCTTGCGGGTGAGGCGCAGAAGGGTTTTGGGCGCACCGATATGGTTGTTGAAGTTTCCTTCGGTGTGGAGTACGTTGAATTTTTTTGCAAGTACTGCCGATATGAGTTCCTTTGTGGTGGTTTTTCCGTTGGTGCCGGTTATCTGTATTACGGGAAGTCCGAGGGTTACGCGGTGAAGGTGCGCGAGTTGCTGCATTGTTTCCAGCGCGTTGTTTACCGTTATATATCGCGGGTCGCCTTTGGCGGCGTATTGCTTTTCATCGACAACGGCGTAGGCGCATCCTTCGTCTAAGGCTTTGGAGGCATATGCGTTTCCGTTGAAGTTCTCGCCTTTGAGGGCGAAGAATATCGAGTTTTCGGGGCACTCGCGGCTGTCGGTGGTTATTACAGGATGTTTAAGATAAAGTTCGTAGATTTCAGACAGTTCCATTGTCGTTCGTTTTTTTCGATATGTTGCAAAAGTACCGCTTTTTCATTGCAGTGCAAAGCATGTGCGGCCGTAATTGCCGTTGATGCCGGTGCCGATGTGCGTGTATGTATTCTGCATGTGCCGGAATACATCTGTCGCTCGGGCGTGGAAAGGATTTTTCCGGAAATGCGGCGTATTTTTCTACAAGAAAAAAATATTTTTTTTTTTGCACGGTAAAAAAAACTTCCCGCAGGAGATTGAAAATACAAGGGAGATAATCGAAAATATGTCTGAGATAATTTAAAATATCTCAGACATATTTTTTGCTACATATACACGTGCTGATTTACAAGTGCTTGGCCGGTGACCGTTTTTGTCTGCAAAACCCTACGGCAAGGTATTGGGATTTTTACGGCGGGCAATAGTTTTTGGTGGTTCGAAGAGATTGAGGTTGAAAATCGAACTTGGATATGATTTTCTTATTTTCGCTTATTTTTGTAGGGAATGTTTTGCCTCAGAGAGCGAATGCGTAGGTCATGAATCCTTTGTCGTACTCGTTTATTTTAATGGAAACGGAGTCGCGGCCCCTTTGCATTGCGTTTATGAAAGATTTGAGCGAGCAGGAAAGGTAGACAGTGCGCGAAAAGTATTCGGTGTCTTTTCCGCTGTTGTTGTAGAGTGCGAGCTGAAGCGTTTCCGCCCCGTTTTCGGCGGTTGTGCTGCCGAGATAGGCAAAACCGAATGCGTGAGATGAGCCGTTGGTGCGCACCGAGAGCCGAAGATTCAGATAGTTTCCGCCTGTCCATGCCGAAACGACGTCGACGGGGTCTGCGTAGACAACGTGGTACATCGTCGGAGGCAGTGTGATGATTTGTCCTATAGACGTTACGTTGACAGTGTTCGGACGGGTTTCGCTTACAGGCCGGAACACGGCAAGACATCGGCATACGGTGTCGCTCGCAAAGCCGCCGGCAGGATGCAAAAGGCTGAGGGTGTCGCCGTTGTCGAGCACCATTTGTGTGGCAACGCCGTTCTCGTTGCTTATGAATTCAACGAGGTCGAGTCTTTGGGTCGGTATATGGGAATCGTCGTTGTCGCATGCCGCAAAAAGCATTGTCAGTGCAACGGCAAGTGTCGGGATTATTGCGAAACGGCGTTTTTTCATAAAAATAAGGTTGATTGTGCGGTATTATTCCGCTGTGAGCGCGCGTTCCTGGTTGAGGGCGGGATTTGCATACATGGCAAGGAGTTTCTCGCGGAGAAAGCTCTCGTCCTTGTGGGGAAGGTCGACCATTTCAATGCGTTGCGCAATGTATTTTTCGAACGTATCCAGTTCTGTCTCGGAATACCTGTTTGCAAAGCGCTTCTCTCCGAGCAGCATGTCGGCCGCCGCATAGTTTCCGGGATATATGCGGTAGTTTTTGTGAATCTCGCAGTCGATGTGTTTGGCTATTCTGTCGAATAATTCGCTTTTGTGCATTCCTGCGTCGAGCGAGGTAAGCCATTCGTCGAGGCACGGAGCCGGATGATAGTGAACGCGGCCTTTGTATCCGAATATGCCTGTGCGCATGTTCTGCAGGTCGTCTTCGTTTGTCTTGACGTAGTCGGGATTATCGCGTTTTAGTTGGAATTCTTTGGCTTTCAGGAAATCGCAGGGGTCGTATTCGTATGAAATGCTCAGCGGTACGATGTGCAGGTCGGTTAGACTTTCTATTGTATTTCCTTTCCCGCCCATTGCCATCATCTTCAGAATAGAATCCTGGGTGCGGTCGTCGGAATCTTTTGCGCGCCCTTCTCGCTGCGCTATCCAGATGTTCTCTTTCTTGACGTTGATAGCGTAGTGCATGTAGCGGCTCATGCGCGCGGAGCTTATGAGCATTTCGCGCAACTGTAGCGAGCGCTGCACGATGAACGATTTGTTAATGCGCACCACGCGGCGTATCCACGGATATATAAGAAGGTTGTCGCCTATGGCTATCTCGACTGTGCAGGGAAAGTGATTGCGCACGAGTTCGCGCGACAGGAATGCCGAATCGAGCACTATGTCACGGTGGTTCGAAACGAAAGTGTATCGCATGTCGGAAGCGATGTTCGAAACATCCATATCAACACCGCGGGTGTACTTTTTCTCGATGTCGTTGAGCAGACCGTAGGCGAATTTTTCCTGCACTTCCTGATTGCTGCGGCATTTGCGCAGTTCCTGGGCAAAGACACTGAACGGCATGTCGGGGAATATGAGCGATATGACCTCGCGGAATTGAGGATCGTCGATAAGTTTTTCGAACATTTGCGGAAGTTCTTCCGGTGTGTAGGGGCGTATCTCGTCAAATTCGGTGGGAACGTTCATAACGTTTGTTTCTTTCTGTGTGCTGTCGGATGATGAGGTGAGTATTGACTATATATAAAAAGGTAACTGAGGAAAAATTTTTTGCAAACCCTTTTTTCGCATGGATTATTGCTTAGCAAAAACTGTCTTCTATGATGTCACTCAGAACTTCGGCCATGCTTAAACCTGCGGCTTTTACCTGCTGGGGAATGAAACTTGTGGCCGTCATTCCCGGAGTGGTATTTATCTCAAGCATGTTTATCTTTTCCTTGTCTTTCTCGCCTGTAAGGATGTAGTCAATGCGGATGATTCCGCGGCAACCGAGAATGTCGTATATTTTCGAGGTCTCGGCCTGGACGCGCTCGGTTGTTTCGGGCGTCAGGCGGGCAGGGGTTATTTCTTTTACCTGTCCGTTGTATTTTGCGTTGTAGTCGAAAAATTCGTTCGAGGTAACTACTTCGGTTATAGGGAACACAACGCTCGATTTCTTGGTTTTGTAGCAGCCGCAAGTGATTTCCGTTCCTTGCATGAAGCTTTCTATTATTACTTCGGGGCTTTCGCTCATGGCTTTTTCAATGGCGGTTTCGAGAACTTCCTTGCTTTTTACTTTTGTTACTCCGAAACTGCTGCCGCCGGCGTTAGGCTTTACGAAACATGGCAGACCTACTTTCTCCAATATCTGCTCGTCGGTAGGACGTTGTGCCTGACCTTTTCTCAGAAGAACGCTTTTGGCTATGTTTACTCCTGATTCGCGTAGATATTGATTGAGAACGAATTTATTGAAAGTCATGGCTTCGACAAGAACATCGCTTGTGGAGTAGGGGAGTCTTATCAAATCGAAATAACCTTCGAGAATGCCGTTCTCGCCAGGCGTACCGTGAATCGTAATATAGGCGTAATCGGGCTTTACACGCTTGCCGTTGTCCTCGAATGAGAAGTCGTTGCGGTCTACTGCCGAAAGTTTTCCGTTGCTTGCGTGGGCATTCCATTCGGTTCCCTTTATTTCTATGATATATGTTATATATTCTGTTTCTTCGAGGGAAGATTTTATGTTCTGTGCGCTGCGCAACGAAACATCGTGCTCCGAAGAATCTCCTCCTGCTACTATTGCTATTATGCGTTTCATCTTTTATGACTTTTCGCCGTTGTTTTTTCCGGCAAATACGTTTTTTCGTTTTTTGTTTACCCTGTGTTGCCTGTTTGGGGCGTTGTGATTTAATTTACGGGCTATATATAATAATGTGTATGTTTTGCGGCCGACGTTTTTTGCCAGTTTTTTATCTTTCCACCGCGCTTGCGGAGAATTTTCTCCATTTCTCTATGAGTTCGGTCATATCTTTTGGCAGCGGTGCCTCGAAATCCATTTCTTTTTTCGTTTCCGGATGAATGAATCCGAGGGTTCTTGCGTGCAGTGCCTGCCTCGGGCATATTTTCAGGCAGTTCAAAATGAATTGCCTGTAGCTGTTCGACGTTTTCCCACGCAGTATTTCGTCGCCGCCATAGCGTGCGTCGCCGAATACAGGGTGCCCAATGTGGCGCATGTGGGCTCTTATTTGATGTGTCCGCCCTGTTTCGAGGCGGCACTCGAGAAAGCTTGTGTATCCGAAGCGTTCTATTACTCTGAAGTGCGTTACAGCCGTTTTTCCCACGCCTGAGTCGGGCGGGAACACGCTCATTTGTAACCGGTCTTTGGGATTACGTGCGATATTTCCCTCTACGGTTCCTTCGCTTTCGGCAAAATCGCCCCATACGAGCGTTTCGTAGCGCCGCCGCGTGGTTTTGTTGAAGAACTGCACGCCGAGGTTTGTTTTTGCTTCCGGAGTCTTTGCTATTACGAGCAGTCCGGATGTGTCCTTGTCTATTCTGTGTACTAATCCCACGGCCGGATCGTTAGGGTCGTACGAAGGATTGTTGCGCATGTGCCAGGCAATGGCGTTTACGAGTGTACCGGTGTAGTTTCCGTGTCCGGGATGTACTACTAAGCCTGCCGGCTTGTTGACTACCATTAGGCTGTCGTCTTCGTAAACTATGTCGAGAGGGATGTCTTCGGCTTCGATAGTGGTTTCGTAACGCGGACGGTCGAGCATGAGTGTCACTACGTCAAACGGCTTTACGCGGTAATTGCTTTTTACCGGTTTGTCGTTTACGTGTACAAAGCCTACTTCGGCCGCTTTCTGAATGCGGTTGCGCGATGTTCCGGGAAGATGATCGAAAAGGAACTTGTCTATTCTCAGCAGTTGCTGCCCTTTATCGGCCGTTACTCGGAAATGTTCGTACAGTTGCGAATTTTCGTCATCCGTTACGGTTTCCTCGTCGTTTTCGAACAGATTTTCGGCATACAATCCGCAGTTGCTTATTTCATTACTCGGCAATTCCATATTCTTCGATGTGGTCAAAGTTTATTTCTTCGCCGTAGTCATTGGCTCCGCCGAGCGAGTCTTCTCCATATAGGAGTTCTTCTTCGGTGAGGCCGTTTCCTGCAACGAGTGTTATTTTCGAAGTTATCGAGACTTTCGTTCCTGCTGTTATTGCTTTGCCGTCGCATTTCACTTCATATACCCAGTCTTTTTCTCCGTTTATATATTCTGTGGGGGTGAGTGAAAGCCCTATTGCTGTAAGTCTCGACAGGGCTTCTCTCAGCGAACTGTTGTCGGCCAGGTCGGGCATTGTTATTGTGGGCGGCATGGAAGCGTTAACCGTGATGTTCACCGTGCGCCCTTCCTTAACTTTGCTTCCCTGTTTTACCGACTGGTCGAGCACCGAGTTTGCCGGCAGGCGGGGCATATAGCCCGAGTCGGACACGTTGCATTTGAGGCCGAGGCTTTCAAGGGTTATCCTGGCTCTTTCTTCCGACATTCCTTTAAGGCTCGGTACGGTAATGCTTTTGCCGTGCAGGGTATACATGTCCAGCCCCTTGAAGGTGAGGAATATCAGCAGCGCCACAACAAGTATCATTGCCAATAGGTTGCCCCACAGATACATGCTTGTGAGCTTAGAGTGTATTTCCTTTATTTTCATGTGCGGAATGTTTGTTCGGACGGGATTTTCTGCAAATATAGCAAAAGGCGAGTGCAGAGCAAAATGAGCTCGCTCATTTTCTATGCCGAGCCGCAATCTATATTGGAGCTTCAGCTCAAATTACGCAAAAGGCGAGTGCAGAGCAAAACGAGCTCGCTCGTTTTCTTTGCCGAGCCGCCCATTATATTTGCCGCTTCGGTTCAGATATAGCAGCAAAATGCAAAAGAAGTAAAGGCTTATCGGTTCAAACCTCTACTTCTTTTTATTTGCTTAATGCTTTACAAGCGGTTTTCAGCGTTTTCCGTGAACTTCGTCGGAAACAGTGAGCTTCTTGCGGCCTTTTGCGCGGCGCGAAGCCAATACTCTGCGGCCGTTAGCCGTCTGCATGCGCTGACGGAAACCGTGCTTGTTATGTCTTTTGCGGTTGTGGGGTTGAAATGTACGTTTCATTTTTCTATGTTTTATTTATTTTTATCGCTGTGAATGGTTTTTAAGAATGCAGCCCGCTGTTTTTAGCGGATTTTTGCACTTTCGGGCTGCAAAGTTAGATATTATTTCCGATATGTGCAAGTTGAAAAGCTCTTTGTTGGGCCTTTAAGTCCAACTTTTTCATAGTGCTAAAGGTCTAATCCGAAAGAAAATAATATCTTTGCAGCGTTTTTACGACAAAACGTGCATGTTTTTCGGTTTGTCGTGGCATGGAAATAATTTATACTTATTAATATGATTAAATCACAAGACATTAAAAAAGGTACTTGCATTCGTTTGGACGGCAAGCTCTATTTTTGTATCGACTTTCTGCATGTAAAGCCCGGAAAAGGAAACACAATCATGCGCACAACGCTCAAGGATGTTGTGTCGGGCCGTGTTCTTGAGCGCCGTTTCAACATCGGCGAGGCTCTCGAGGATGTGCGCGTTGAGCGCCGCCCCTATCAGTTCCTTTACAAGGAGGGCGAGGAGTATATCTTCATGAATCAGGAAACCTACGAGCAGATTCCTATTGCGCACGACCTCGTTACTGGCGTCGACTTCATGAAAGAAGGCGATGTGGTGGATGTTGTGAGCGATGCTTCGACCGAAACCGTGCTTTATGCCGAAATGCCCGTCAAGACGGTTCTCAAAATCGTTTATACCGAGCCCGGACTCAAAGGCGATACCGCTACTAACGCCACCAAGCCCGCAAAACTCGAAACGGGCGCCGAAGTTCGCGTGCCTCTCTTTATCAACGAAGGAGAGACGGTGGAAATCGACACGCGCGACGGCTCTTACGTAAACCGTGTAAAGTAATCTGAACCGTACGATAGCCTAATAAATAAGCCCGCCGGACAATCCGGCGGGCTTATTGCTTTTTTTCGTGCGGGCATTCAGGATGTATGCTGCTTGGGCGTTCGGTTTTTATTCTAAAACGTCGAATGCGGACAAGCGGCAAAATAGCCCCGAAAAAATATGTCTGAGATAATTCAAAATATCTCAGACATATTTCAAATTATCTC
>OHBJ01001324.1_pt1 | contig 16924 bp, 19 predicted proteins | sample 1577241 | NCBI WGS metagenome assembly OHBJ01 (sample SAMEA3541594, study PRJEB24748) | human gut metagenome | biome: human gut; feature: human-associated habitat; material: faeces | place: China | collected 2012 | reverse complement strand
AAAACAAGAAAAACGCTTCTGGAGTGCTGACCAAAAGCGTTTTGTCTACAGTCTGAAGCCTTGTTTTCATGGAAAGCAAGGCTTTTTTTCTATGTGCGCCTTGCGGCGCACGTTTCTGAGCCCACCCGTTAGTGAAAATAAACAAAAGATATCATTGGTAAAAACGCATATAGACAAAGCGGGAACGCTATGATAGTCTGTAGTTATTCAGAGCTATATGTTTTCATTTCAGAAAAATAAGCATTCTTAACAGACCATTCGGTCGGAATTTCCAATTTTTTGAACGATTCTTTTTATTTTTGTACGCAAATTCAGGAGAATTTGCAGAACAGACTAATTTTGAATATGGGGGTTAAATGACATACGAAGAATTTAAAAAAGCATTGTGCCGGAACGTGCAGAATATGGAGACGGCGCAGAATAAAACAATACGCCTTTTGGAGCGGCAAATGATTTGCTCGGATCCCATGGCAGTGCATATCATGAGTGTTATGAATCGCCATATGTATGGAAGAGAGAATATTCTCATCCGGGAAGATATGTTATGTGCCATGTGGAGTTTAAAAAGGGAAGAGCAGATACAGTACTGGCCGGTACGACCGTTATACGAAAGATACAGACAGGAAGGGTGGCAAAGTATTCTGCCGGAGATCTCAGCAGGTCTTGAAGAATCAGATAAGAAAAAAGATGTGTCGTTTACAGAGGAAAGTCTGAGTTATGCTGTCTGCAGAGGTCATATGAGGATACAACCAGTAAATTTTGAAAGACACAGGCACACGCTTGAAAATGCAATCCATCGTAAGATTGGAGATATTGCACTGGTACTTCAGCTGATTATCTGCGAAGGGAACCCAGACAATCTGACAATGCAATTATCCCGCAACAGGATAATGACGTGGGAACGGACAGAGGATCAACTGATCATGGAAGCTTTTATGAATAGTAGCCGTAAAATGCCGCCGAGACTGTACCTGGGTAGTGACAGGCGCCCCGAGTTCCCTTATTATGAGGGTGTGTTCCTCCCAGATGAGAAGGGGCGGCCGACAAAGATTGCTCCATGGAATCCTATGGAGGGAAGGACTGGATACCTCCTGACCACAACAGGACGGATCAACGGAGCAGCAGCTTTTTTTTATCCTGGGGTTAAAGATATTCTTGCGGAAAAAATGCGTGGCGATTATTATGTAGTATTCCCAAGTCTGCATGAGGCAATGATTCATCCGGTAGCCTGCGTCAATGCAGAGGAAATCAGAACATCTGTGCAACACATCAATGCCATTTATGGAGAAGAGGAGATGTTGTCGGACAGAGTATTCTGCTATCGCAGGAACCGGAGACTGCTGCAGCTGCTGTAAAATTGACCTGTGATAGAAAATAAAAATTCCATGCTATCAACTAAAAACTGCCCGGATATTTCTGAGAACGAAGTATCCGGGCAGTTTTTGCTATAAAGATTTATTATATACTGGGATTTTCCATTAAAAATTGCATGAACTTGCCTTCATCTTCCCTGTCAGAACAGAACAATTCAAGCTCATCCCCATGCTGTCCGAGCAATGCAGCAATGGCAATGTACTGGGAAAGCTTACTCTTTAGATTAAAAATATCACCGTCTAAGGATCTTAAAGTTACGTCCCCCTTACAACTGTCGACAATAGAAAGAAACTCATTTACCTGTTCGATTTTTGTTAATTTCATGAAATGTTCCTCCTTTTCTTATACAGTCATTTGACCGACAAGCGTACTATTTTGCTAATATTATACGTATTTTAAACAGAGAATGCAAGAGATTCTTTGGCATGCGTGTCAGCCAGGCAGGAGCGTAAAATTCGCGAAAAAAACATTCCCTTAAAGGGAAGAAAGGAAATATATCCGGTTCTTCCAAATAAAGCCTTTGACTGCACATTACGTGCAGCTTTAGGCTAGAAAGGGAAGGTAAAAAATGGCATGACATTACGGGAAATCTGTGAACCCCTTGGGGTATCCAGAAGGGCACTGCAAGGGTATGAAAAGGCAGGACTTGTAACAGCGTCAGGTCGAAAGAAGCTATGAATAAAGATAACCTTATTGAAAAAGGTGTCTTCCGTTGACTATATAATAAGTGTAGTGAGTTGTAGTTGATGTCCTGGATGATCCCATATCCTATAACGGATCGTTGACACAACTTTGATTCTACCAAATAAGAGAAAATAAAACAGAGCGCAAAAACGCAACATTACAGGAGGAAATCGATCGTATTAAAGGATGTAATTCCGGAACCGCCCTCTAACCGGGGAAATATTCTCGAAAATTCTGATGAGGAATTATGGGTCAGTCTGGAAAAGGTTACAGATGAACAATACGACAAGTACAGGAATCAGTGTGTTGACAGAGGTTTTACCGTGGATCCGAAAAAAGATTCCTATTCCTATGATGCATATAATTCTGACGGATATTCACTGGGACTGAGTCATATTGGCGACAATCTGACAATTACAGTAAAAGCACCCATGAAATTAGGAACCATCAGCTGGCCTGTCGGAACCGCAGGATATCTTCTGCCGGAACCTTCTTCCACAACAGGTAAATTCAACTATGAGCATGATACGAACTTCTCTGTGTATGTGGGAGATACCACCAGGGAAGAGTATGAGGAATATGTAACAGACTGTTCCTACTATGGCTTTGATGTTGATTATGATAAGGGAGAAAACTATTATAGGGCTTATAATGAAGACGGCTATTACTTATCTCTGAGCTATGAAGGCAATAATATCATGCTGATCCGCATTGATGAACCCCAAAAAGGCGCAGAAGCGGCAGCAGGAACAGAAAATGTGACAGAAGAGACTGCGAAGCAGGAAGTGGAAGAAACTGTAGCAGAATCCAGGACAGAAGAAATTGCCACAGAGTCAGAAACCGAAGAACAGCAGCCTGCCATGGATTCAGATACTTCTACTGTCTGAGAGGATGGAATGCGTAAAGATTTTAAAGAGGCAATGGACAGCTATGAGGCATTTATGAATGAGTATTGTGATTTCATGGAGAAATACAGTAAAAATCCTACAGATGCCAGTCTCATGGCAGACTATATGAGCTACATGTCAAAGTATGATGATTTCATTAAGAAATTTGACCAGTGGGGGGCGAGGATCTGAATGATGCAGAATTTGCGTACTATATGGAGGTTCAGACAAGAGCATATGAGAGACTTGCGGAAGCCGCATATTAATCATGTTAATCATGCTGAAAATCCATTTCTCATCCGGGATAGCAGCAAGAAGCTGTTTATCTGTCAAGAACGATGAAATAATTGTGAACAAGCGGATGATATGGGGATGCAAAAACTTCTGAAGTAGTGCCAATCCCTATCATAACCCCTCAGATACTTTCATACACTGTAAAAAAGTATCCTGAGGGGTTTTCCTTTGAAAGACTATATTGAAGAACGAGCTATAGGGATAGCCAACTATATCATCGACCACAATGCCACAGTGCGGCAGACAGCGAAAGCGTTCGGAATCTCGAAAAGCACAGTACATACGGTGGTAACAATGCAGAACGATACAAAAGTAAAATAATATGGAGAATTGAATAGAATTGAAACAAGGGCACTCTCGGGTAGATATCAGGGAGTGCTTTTGTTATAATGAAATCAGGTAACCTTGAGTATTGGTGAGGGGAGATAGAAAATGACAGGAATATATGATTGCTTTGGTTATGGCTCGGGATATGATGTCTCTTTTGAAGAAAGGTACAAATTGATTAGAAAATCGGAATTTGATTGTGTAATGTTGTGGTGGAGCAATCAGTTTGGCAGAGGAGACAGTTATCAAGAGGATGTAAGATTAGCCAGAAGAGCTGGTTTATTTGTAGAAAATATCCATGCGCCTGTGCATGAGCAGAATAATCTGTCACTGGACAATTTGAGTGGTGAATGCGTATTTCAAAGTTATCTACAATGTGTAGCGGATTGCTGTGAATATGATATACCGACCATGGTGATACATTTGCCAAATGATAATAATCCTTTAAATCAAACAGGAATCAGACGGTTGGCAGAACTTATAAACAAGGCAGAACAAAAGAATATTCAGATTGCTTTTGAGAATTTAAGTAACATTAAAAATTTGAAAATAGTTTTAAATAAATTCACTTCAAATAATGTAGGCTATTGTTATGATAGTTGTCATCATATAAATTATGCACCGGATGAAGATTTGTTGGGAATGTATGGAAACCGGCTGATGGCAATTCATTTACAGGATAACGGCGGTAGCCATAATCAACATCAATTACCATTTGACGGCAATATTAATTGGGATACAGTTATGGAGAAAATTGCCTGTACAGGATACCGGGGAGCTACAACTTTAGAACCAATGAATTGGGATTATTCTCATTTAAATATTTGTCAGTTTTTGGAATTGGCTTATGAAAGGGCAAAAAGGCTTGATTACTTGCGAAAATAATGTAGGTGATGAAAGGATGGAAACAGACGGGGAGTTCAATCAGATTTCTGATTGATTCTGAGGGTTTGGGAGATACTCCCAACAAGCAAAACTGCATTTTGTGTGTACAAATGCACTGCTTGCCAAGTTGTGAATATAGAATTGATTGTAAACTTGAATTTAGAAAAAACAAGGCAGAGAAGAGGATGTTGATCATAAAAATGTATGCGGATTAGAATTGAGACGCTTGAAAAGGTTTAGTAACATAAAATCTTTTCAAGCGTTTTCTTTCACTTTTACGGCTTTGAATGGAATATGATGTAGTCAGGATCGGTGTAATTTTTGAAAAAGTATGGTGGAAATGGACAAAAGTCCAGTATTTTGGGAACGTAATTTAATTTCAAGTGGATTATGCTTAGATTAAATAAAAGGTCTGGTCTAATCTAAGAATCCTCCGCATAATATGGGAGAGAAGGACAGGCGAGGTAAGGGGGTGTAGCTTTCGCTTGAAACGGACGAAATTAAATTATCGTTTTCATAATCCAAATTCAGCGGAAGATACTGCAGATTTCCTGTGCAAACTCTTAATAGAAGTAAATGCCGGGAAGGTAGAGATGGCAATAGAGAAAACTGCATTGTATGCAGAGAGTGGAGATTACATATTAGAAAATTTATCGGAAAACAGGGAAAAATTATTTGTGGGATAAGAGGAGCAAGGTGAGAGCCTTGCTTTTCTTATTATGGTAGTAGATTAAACACAATTAAGTATATCCTTTTAAGCGTTATGATGTTATAGGCTACAATCGATAAACCTTTTTCTATACAAAGGTATTAGAATTTATGAAAAGGGTAATGTTGAGTTAAGATATGAGATAAAATCTCAAATATATGTTGCAAAACGAGAAAAACGGGATATAATATAGGTAGAATGGAGGGTAAAAGATATGTTATGTCAGTTTACTGTGAAGAATTACAAGAGTATAAGAGATGAAGTGACCTTTGATATGCAGGCAGCAGCAATCTCGGAGCATGAAGATAGAATAATCAAAGACCAGGATGATGAGATGTATTTACCGGTGTCTGCCATTTACGGTCCTAATGGTGGAGGAAAATCCAATGTTCTGGCAGCGTTGCACACATTGGTTGCAAAAATTCTGCGCCCGTTGTATGCCACAGAAGACAACGAAGATAAGGTTCTTTTACAAAAAAGAATTATTGTTGAACCATTTGCTTTTTCAGATAGCAAAAATGAACCAACAGAGTTTGAACTGTTTTTCCGTACAGAGTCTGCAGAGTACAGATATATCTTGCATGTGAAGCGTGATGTGGTTATATATGAGAGCTTGGACAGAGTGAAGCTTGAGACCGGAAGACGTTCTGCATTGTATACAAGAGATGATAAAGGGATTGTTTTAAAGGGTGCATTTGCGAAACTGAAAGTCAGTGATGATTTATCTAAGACACTTACCTTGCTTTCCTACTTGGGTATCGCCTACAAGGGAAATGCAGTAGTTAAGGATGTATTGAATTGGTTCGAGTTCGGCGTGGATTTCTTGAATTATGGTAATCCTATTCAGGAGCTTAGAATGGCAATATCCACATCAGAAGATGTGAAGCAGTTGATGCTTGAAATGATTCAAGAAATGGATCTGGACATCGTTGATTTCAGAGTGGAAGAAAAAGAGAATGATAGGATAGAAGTGTTTACAAAACACCTCGTAGATGATGTGGAAACAGAGCTTAGCTTATCCGATGAATCCAGCGGAACAAAGAAGTTGTTTGGTCTGCTTCCTTTTATTGCGGTAAGTTTGCTTGATGGAACTGTGCTTGTAATTGATGAATTGGATGCGAAGATTCATCCGGTATTATTGCGTCATATTATCATGATGTTTAATGATATGAACATCAACAGACATAAAGCGCAGCTGATATTCACATCCCACGATTTGTCTACCATGAACAGTGAAGTTTTCCGCAGAGATGAGATTTGGTTTGTGGCAAAGGGAAATGCACAGAATTCAAAACTGTACTCGCTAGTAGAGTTCAAAAATGAAAAAGGTGAGTCTGTCAGAAAGGATGCAAAGTTTGATAAGCAGTATCTTGAAGGTAAGTACGGTGCTGATCCGTACCTCAGAAGAATTATAGATTGGGGGAAGGTCAATGCCTAAAAAAGCCGGAATGGAGAAATGGAAAAAGAAACGTCGTCAAGAATACTTGGAGATGAAGCAGTACCGGTACTATATTTTCTGTGAAGGACAGCAGACGGAACCACAATACTTTCTTGGATTTAAGAAATTGATTGAGGATAATCCAATCTATAAGGATATGGTCTTGATAGAGATTGAACCTTGTCAGGCAGAAACCATGCGAGTAATCGGTATGGCAGAGGAATATGTAAAGAAAAATAAAATTAAAAAGGGGCAAATCTGGTGCGTTTATGACAAGGATAGTTTCCCGGCAGAACACTTCAATGGTGTCGTGGAACGCGCAGAGAGTTTAAACAAAGAAAATCCGGAATTGCAATATCATACAGCATGGAGTAATGAATGTATTGAGTTCTGGTTTCTGCTTCATTTTGCATATTACACCGCTAATAACCATAGAACAGAGTATATTGCATTTTTGAATGATAGGTTCAAAGAATTAGGAATCGGAAAGTATCAGAAGAATATGAATAATATCTTTGAGATTCTGATGGAGTATGGTAATCCGAAACTGGCGATTCGATATGCGAAGCGAATTATAAAGGATGGAGCAGGAAAAACACCGACAGAGATTGCGCCGGGAACTAAGGTGTATGAGTTGGTGGAGGAACTGGCGAAATATTTGCCGGAGGAAGTAAGGTAAAAGCTTATGTGATTTGGAGGGAGACAAATGAAAGACTTAAGTAGAAATGTAACAATGTTTTGTGATGTGTGTGGCAATGACCAATTTTCAACGTTAGATGAAATTAAGTGTGAATTAAGTGAAGCACCAGACGAAACAAGAGTGCAATGTTCAGACTGTGGAAAAATTTTTACCAAGGCTGAACTGTTGGAGGTCAATCAAGAAGTTATTAATGCCAATATTGAAGAAATAAAAAATGCAGCAATAAAAGAAATGGAAAAGAAATTGGCAAAGGCACTTAAGAAATGGAGGTAAAAATGCCATCAGAGATTATTGAGATTTGGAATATAGCAAAAGAAATAATTAAAGACATAGCCATATATATTATGCCCATCGCAGCAGTTCTAGTTTCTGTTATTGCATTGATAAAATCTAACAAATGCACACAAGTTCAAGTTAAGCTGTCTGAAATGGAACAAAAACTACAAGAATATGATTTGGCACTAAAAAAGTATGAGTTAGAGAAGATTGAAAGAGAAGTAAATCGAGAAAAGAAGGCATGCGTTGAAGCGAGAATTATAAAAATTTCTCAAGGCAAATATAAGTTAAAAGTATGGAACTCAGGAGATGTGACAGCGTATAACATTGATGTTGAGATACCGTCGGAGTATAACATAATATTGATGAAGGATAAGATGCCATTTGAGTATCTTGAGCCAGGTAATGGTTTTGAAGAACATGTAGTAGTACATATGCAGTCTTCAAGGAAGTTTAAGATTATTTGTAAGTGGGAAGATAAAAATGGAGAACAACATTTCAATGAACAAATAAGAGATTGTTAGGGGGAAACGTTTATATGAAGATAAAAAATTTCAAAATTAGAAACTTTCGTGGGTATAAAGGGGAAGTGACAATTGATTTTGATAATTTTACTGCTTTTGTCGGTAAAAATGATATTGGCAAATCGAGTGTTTTAGAGGCGCTAGATATATTTTTCAATGACGGTAAAGGGATTGTAAAACAGGATAAAGATGATATCAATAAACAAGCTTTGGCAGAGGGAGACACAGACATTGTTATCACGGCATGTTTTGAAGAATTGCCAGAGAGAATAGTGATTGATGCTACCAATGAAACAAGTTTAGCGGAGGAATTGCTTTTAAATGAAGAAGGTCAGTTGGAGATAGAGAAGAGATATCCCAATGCTGGTTCTGCCAAGGTGTTTATAAGAGCATATCATCCAACTAACGCACAGTGCAATGGACTTCTTCAAAAAACAGACAAAGATTTGAGGAAAATTATAGATGATAATGGAATCGCATGTGATGATAGAACAAGAAATGCTGTTATGAGACGGGCTATTTGGGAGCATTATCGAGACGATTGGCAATTGGGATTAACAGAGATTGATGTTACAAAAGGTGAAACAAAGTCCATATGGGATAAGCTTCAGAAGTATTTGCCAGTGTATTCACTATTTCAATCGGACAGAAAGAATACTGATAGCGACAGTGAAGTTCAAGATCCATTACAAGAAGCAGTAAAGCAAATTCTTAGTGAAGAACGTTTACAAGAAGAGCTAGCGGCAATTGCAATGGAGGTAGAGAGAAAACTGGAGGAAGTGTCAAGTAGAACTTTAGAAAAACTGAGAGAAATGAGTCCAGAAGTGGCTAATAGTCTAAATCCGGTGATTCCGAGTGCTAGTAGTCTTAAATGGTCAGATGTCTTTAAGAAAGTGTCAATTTCAGGAGATGAAGGAATTCCAGTTAATAAACGCGGTAGCGGTGTAAAGAGATTGATTTTGCTCAATTTTTTCAGAGCCGAAGCGGAGCGTAGGATTGCAGATAACGCAAATGCAAGTATTATTTACGCTATAGAAGAACCAGAGACATCGCAGCATACTGAGAATCAAAAGAAATTGATAGAAGCATTGCTAGAGTTATCTGAAGTAAATAGTACACAAGTAATTATTACTACGCATAGTGCAAATGTGGTCAAAAAATTGGACTATTCAAATCTGAGGCTAATATCGAATTCTGATGAAGGAAAAACAGTGGAGACAGTATTGCCAGGACAATTGCCTTATCCATCCTTAAATGAAGTTAATTACTTAGCATTTTCAGAGGTGTCAGAAGAATATCATAATGAGTTATATGGTTATATCGAAGCAGAAGGTCAGTGGGATGCATATAAAGCGGGAAAACCGACTATGCCATATATTAAGATTTTAAGAGGCGGAAGTACAAGACAAGACCAAGTTGTATTGTCAGAGTATATAAGGCATCAAATTCATCATCCTGAAAATACACATAATCCACACTTTACAGAACAGCAATTGCAAACATCAATACAATTGCTGAGAGATTTTGTTCAAACGATAGTATAAGGAAAAAGACGATAGGAGAAAAATCTTCTTCGCTAGTTACTCGCTAACTAATTCTTTGCGGTAATTCTTTGTTTAGAAAAACAAGTAATAGATTAGGGAATAATAATGGGATTGTTATTCCCCAAATACTAAAGAAAGGCGATAACATGAAGTTTGTAGATGGATTTTTTACATGGATTCTTTCCATTCAAAATTTGCTTGAAAAAATTGAAGGATGGTATAGAAGTAGACGTAAATATGTACCATGGGTCTACAGGTCAACTTTTATGATTGGAGTAGTTTTGATTCTGCTTAAGCTAGTAATGTTGGGAGAATTGGTAATTATTTCAGGAGTGGTATTCGCAGGGGTCGATAATATTATAGGATGGAAGCATTCTGTAAGAAGATGGCTTAAATTATGTGTTGTATACAACCTGTTTTTTTCACTGGTATTAACTGAAATTGTGCAAGGTATGGTAAAAGGTGCGATTGCTGATATAGTATTTGTTATAATATACTTATTGGTTTGGGTTTTTCTCTCTTTGATATCAAATAGTAAGGTGGCATTGCTGGTAAACGAGATTGTATCTGGTATAGCGGCAACAATATTTACAATAGGGACATATCTTGTGAGTATGGCATTGAAAAACAAACCTGCTTCAAGTAATTATCTGCTATATTTTCAAACTGATGAAGCTTTCGAATTAGCACTAGCAAATAAAGATGCTTTGGCATGGGAGTTTTTTTGGATAATGGGTCTGGAGATGTTAGAAACGGCCTTTTTGTCTTTGCTTCCAGTTATTGGAGTATCAGCGTTATGTATTATTATGATAAAAATAAAGGGATATTGGGTAGAAAAAAATAGAACACCAGAACCCGAGAAAAAAATCGGATATAGTGAAGAAGCTTCCGATACATATTAACAACTATACTATTAAGAATAGCGTAGGAAAGAAACTCTAGTGGACAGTTTTCTTTTTCTGCGCTATTTACTTTTAAGATAAATAAGTTATAATAGTTGTAACAGAACGTAACAAATCTAACAGAAAGGCGGATAAATATGAACATCGCAGCATATTGCCGAGTTTCCACAGATAAAGAAGACCAGCTCAACAGCTTAGAGACTCAGAAAGAGTTTTTCTTAGAATATACAAAACGTACAGGGGACAACCTTATTAAATTATATGCAGACGAAGGTATTTCCGGAACTAAAATCAAGAATCGTAAGGAATTCCAGCGTATGCTTGCAGACGCTGAAAAGGGCTTATTTGACATGGTTGTGGTAAAGGATATCTCTCGCTTTGCCAGAAATACCGTTGATTTATTACAGAGTGTCCGCAAACTAAAAGCACTTGGTATTGAAACGCAGTTCCTCACTGCTAATATGACAAGTATGGGTAACAGCGAGTTTGTTTTAACCATTTTCGGCGCATTAGCCCAGGAAGAGAGTGCCAACACTTCCAAGCGTATCAAGTTTGGTAAGAAGATGAATGCGGAAAAGGGACGAGTTCCCAATATCGTTTACGGATATGATAAGACTATCGGTGACTATTTCAATCTATCTATCAATGAAGAAGAGGCAAAGGTTATCCGCCAGATGTACAAATGGTATACAGAAGAAGGATTTGGTGGTGCGAAGATTGCTAATATGCTAAATGAACGTGGTGTGAAAACCAAACGAGGAAATAATTGGAGTCAGAATTCCGTGTGCCGTATTCTGACCAATGAAATATATACCGGAAAGATTATCAATGGTAAAGAGGAAGTGGCCGACTTCCTGACCGGGCAGAGAAAAGAAAAAGACGAGTCTGAATGGTTAGTTACACTTCGTCCGGAACTTCGCATTATTGATGATGAAATTTTTGACAGAGCACAGGAGATTTTGAAAGGTCGTCACGATTCTTTCAAGATGACTCACGAACGCCAGAGCAACAAGCACTTATTCTCTACATTGATTAAGTGTAAGGATTGTGGATGGTCTTTTCGTAGAACAGTACGTCAGTATAAGAATACTTATGTGCGTTGGGTTTGTTCCGGTCACAATGGTCGTGGTGCAGATAGCTGTCCAAATGCAATCACAGTGGATGAAGAAGAATTGATTCAGGTATTACAGGAGTATTTCCAGGATGTACTCAGCAAGAAGAAAAAAGTAATCGACCATGTGATTAGAGAATTCCAACGTGTTTACAAGGCAAAAGATGAAAATATCGAGTATGAAAAGGAACTGAACGCAGAACTGAACAAGCTGCGTAAGTCACGTGAAAAATATATGGATATGTACACCGATGATTTGATTTCGAGAGAGGAATTGAATGAGAAAATCGGTGGCATGAGAAAAGAGATTGAACGCTTGGAAAATGAATTGAAAATGGTATCTTATCATCTCACCAAAGGAGAGCAGCTTGAGGCAATTCTTAATAGTACCTTTAAGGAGATGGAAGACATTACTGATGTTCATGAAATGACCAATACACAGCTAAAACGTCTTATTAATAAAATCGAAGTGGACAAGGATGGAAATGTGGATATTTACTTGCGTCTTGTCGGTGACTTGGGCTTGGATGAAACAGTGTTGGTGGAAGCAGAACAAGAGAATTCGGATGATTCGAATAAGACCGTTACAAAATGTATTAACCATACATAAGGACGTGACGGAGCGGCTTGTGCAGGTGAATCCGTCGTTGGCGAAACAGGCGCGGAAGGTGCTGGATATCAACAAGTCTGAACGACATATCCGGGGCGGACTGGCTACCAGAGAAAAATATCTCCATCAGCACTAGATGTTCGGGCAGGCAATAGCTTCTGTACGGGAAATTATCTTGAAATGGCTGATGACACCTTATATAATGAATGCATATCACGTATTACATTTGTGAGGGGAGAATACGATGGCAACAGATTTTTTGAATGATGCACGGAGAGAGATCGAAGGACGGACAGAAGACTTTTACGGGGAACTGAAAGCCTTCTATCAAGGGAATGCAAAAGCAGAGCAGCACCTGATGGAACAGACGACACAGCCCTTCTGGCAGAGCCTTTGCTTAAGTGGGAAAAGATTACAGCAGCGGGACCTGACGGTGGATATGGAGATGCAGGAACCGGAGCGGCCGGCGGATTACGATGGCCCGAAAAAGGACGGCTATGATTACACCTGCCATCGGACCAAAGCTGTGAAGATGAGACGTACCTATTACCGTAAAGGGAAAAAAATCGCGACCCTGAAGACACCGGAGATCGTGGAAGCCAACTTTTTGAAAGCGGATGTGCAGGGGGATATGGCGATCTGCCCAAACTGTGGTCATGAAGGAAAATTATCCAGCTATATCGACGGCTGTGATGCCTGCGGAGCAAAGTTTCTGGTCAGTGATTTCGAGACGAAGGTATCCGGCTTTTCGTTGGAAGAGGACGCAAGGCAGAAAAGCATTTCCAACTTTATCAAAGCCGGAGTGACGGTAGGAATCGTAGTGGTTGCCCTTGCACTGCTGGCAATCTGTGCGGGCGGCATTATGTTTTTACTGCTGGCTTTGGGGAGAAATGGTTATAACGCGGTCAAAGCGGCAGCGGCAATGATGCTTGGTATCGGATTCGCTCCGGTGTTTTTCCGTTCTTTGTTTTTCATGGCGATCATATTCGTAGTAATGATTGTTGTAATGGAGGAACATAGAAAACCGAAAATTCAGGACGAGTCAAAAGTAAAGGCACTGATCCCCCAATTTTCCACAGGTAATTTCCTACAGAATCTGGAGTACCAGCTACGGATGATCCACATGGCAGATACCGCAGAGCAGGTGCGCTTTTTCGCGGTCTGTGATCTGACAGGTACTGTGGAGCGGTATCAGAATGTGGTGGATTGCTGTATCTGCGGCGTACGTTTTTTGAAAGCGGAAGCGGTGGAGGACCGGTACAGGCTGAGCGTGGAAGTGAAAATGCGCCTGACGCAGGATACGGGTAGTAAAATTCGCAACCGCTATGAGAAACTGCGGCTGGAACTGGAAGGCAGACAGGAGATCGTGACACAGCATGGCAAGGCGCTTCGGGAATATAAATGCCCGAACTGCGGTGGCAGTGTGGATATCTTAGGCGGCGGAGTATGTGACTACTGTAATGTAGCAGTGGATTATCGGAATTTCGGCTGGATCATCACATCCTATACGAATCTGGGACAGCCGGAGAACCCCTATGCCAAAATACTGGCAGCAGCCCTGGGTATCTATGGAATTATCCTGGCTTTCAGCCTGGTGCTCATGATCTGTTCCGAGGACGGAAAAGAAACCCTGGAGATCTGGCAGAGCATCGGCAGGTCATCGGAATACCTGGAAGCCGTGAAGCAGGATATTGTATATCCGGATGATGTGCTGGAAGGCCTTGCGGAGACGGACAGTGAGGAAAGCATATTTGCTTCCGCGAAGACCTATGCCTGCGGAGACAGCGAGGCAGTAAAAGAAGCTTATTACGAAGCCCTTTTAGAGAGTGGATTTATCGAGCTACAGCAGTATCCGGAAGGATTTGCTGTATATAAGATCGAGGATCCTTCAGAATATACCGTGGATGAAGAAGAGGAGATGTTCTATCTGGTGATCTGTGCAGAAAATGCACCGGAGGGAATTACAGTAACTGCGACCTTGGTGGATGAAAATTGGGACCCGGTGCAGGAGTAAAACAGAATACGTGAATACGACAAGGGACCCGGGCGAAAGCTTCCGGGTCCTTTTTAGAGGGAAAGTGTTTGTAGTTAGCTTATTGGGTGAGAGGAATTCTGTGGACCACCCTGCGATAGAGCTTCCACAGGAGCACAGCAGGGAAACTGATTGCCAGATATGCTGTGGATAAAAGTCCGGTAGCACCGCCTACGATTGCAATGATTAAAATTCCAATATTCATAATGAATTCCTCAACTTTCTGTCATTCTGCAAAGCATTCGATGAAGCTTTTAAAAAACCTCACATACCGTATTATAGTAAACAGATCTCCCCGGGTGAATAGTTTTGCCAGAGCCTTAACACTATTTTGTCGGATTATTTACAGAATCTTTGCAACACATTTACGGAATCTTAACGGGTGGAAACGATACCGGGAGTTAGGTTTGCAATAGTAGGGAATATCAAGTATAATAGAAAAAAATTGACTGTTGCTGACAATGACAGTTTAAGAAAATGGGAGGTAGAATATGAGTATGACGCTGGAACAGGCTAAGGAGAAGCTTGCAAAGTATGGTCAGGAACATGTTCTGAAGTATTACGGGGAACTTACCGAAGAAGAGAAGCGGGGGATTCTGGATCAGATCGAGGCTACAGATATGAGCATTTTGGAAGCTTGTAAGCACAAGGAGGATCTGGCGAAAAAAGGAGTGATCACTCCGCTTGCTGCAATGCAGTTAGATGAGATCGAGGCAAACAGAGAGAATTTCACGGCGACCGGTATCGAGGCGATCCGTCAGGGGAAGGTAGCAGCGGTTCTGTTAGCAGGCGGCATGGGTACCAGATTAGGCTCTGACAATCCCAAGGGAATGTACAATGTGGGACTGACCCATGAGCTGTATATTTTTGAGTGTCTGATCAATAATCTGCTGGAAGTCGTACATCAGGCAGATGCATGGATCCATCTGTTCGTAATGACCAGTGATAAAAATAACGATGCCACTATCACCTTTTTACAGGAGCATGACTATTTCGGATACAAGGCGGAGTATGTGCACTTTTTCAAGCAGGAGATGGCGGCGGCTACCGATTACGAGGGTAAGATTTATCTGGAGGAGAAGGGCAAGTTGTCCACCTCTCCCAACGGCAACGGCGGCTGGTTCATTTCCATGAAAAATAACGGCATGCTGGATATTGTACATAACGAGGGAATTGAATGGCTGAATGTATTTGCCGTGGACAACGTCCTGCAGCGTATCGCGGATCCCTGTTTTATCGGTGCTACGATCCAGAGAGGCTGTGTCGTAGGCTCCAAGGTGGTCCGCAAGAATGCGCCGGATGAAAAAGTAGGCGTTATGTGCTTAGAGGACGGCAGACCTTCCATCGTGGAGTACTATGAGCTGACCGATGAACTGATGAATGCGAAGGATGAGAAGGGCGAACCCGCGTATAACTACGGAGTTATCCTGAATTACCTCTTCAAAGTACAGGACCTGGAGAAGATCATGGAAGAAAAAATGCCCCTGCACATCGTAGAGAAAAAGATCCCGTATCTGGATGAGAACGGAGAACCGGTGAAGCCGGAGACTCCCAACGGCTACAAATTCGAGAGCCTGGTACTGGATATGATCCACCAGATGGACAGCTGCCTGCCCTTCGAGGTAGTCAGAAGAAAAGAATTCGCCCCCATCAAGAATAAAACCGGTGTGGATTCGGTAGAGAGTGCAAGAGAACTGCTCGTTGAAAATGGTGTTGTGCTGTAAACATTTCGACAGCTTTTCACAACATAAGGTTATTGAGGAAACAACAGAATTACAGTAATCTGATACTGTAAGAAACGAAGAAATAATCTCATCCGGATCTGACAGATGAGAGATCGTGCGGTCGCAGCAGTGAACAAATGGTATTGTCCGGTATGCGGCGGATAGGAGAGAGTATGAGAATTTTGGTAACAGGTGGTGCCGGATTCATCGGCAGTCATACCGTAGTGGAATTACAGCAGGCAGGCTATGATGTTGTTGTATTGGATAATCTCTGCAATGCAAGTGAGAAAGTTATCCCCAGAGTAGAAGCCATCACCGGCAAAAAGGTTCCTTTTTATAAGGCAGACATTCTGGATCGTGAAGCGCTGGAGGAGATCTTTAGTAAGGAGCAGATCGATGCAGTTATTCATTTTGCAGGACTGAAGGCAGTCGGCGAGTCCGTACAGAAGCCCTGGGAATATTACGAGAACAATATTGCAGGTACATTGACTCTGGTAGATGTTATGAGAAAACACGGTGTGAAGAGCATCATCTTCTCTTCCAGCGCTACCGTATATGGTAATCCTGCATTTGTCCCCATCACAGAGGAATGCCCCAAGGGACAGTGCACCAACCCTTACGGTTGGACCAAATCCATGCTGGAGCAGATCCTGACAGATATCCAGAAGGCAGATCCCGAATGGAACGTGATCCTGCTTCGTTACTTCAACCCGATCGGAGCACACAAGAGCGGCACCATCGGTGAGAACCCCAATGGTATCCCCAACAACCTGATGCCTTACATCACACAGGTGGCAGTTGGCAAGCTGAAAGAGCTGGGTGTCTTCGGTGATGATTATGATACCCCCGACGGAACCGGCGTGCGTGATTACATTCACGTAGTAGACCTGGCAAAGGGTCATG
>OHBJ01001322.1_pt1 | contig 16927 bp, 11 predicted proteins | sample 1577241 | NCBI WGS metagenome assembly OHBJ01 (sample SAMEA3541594, study PRJEB24748) | human gut metagenome | biome: human gut; feature: human-associated habitat; material: faeces | place: China | collected 2012 | reverse complement strand
GGGCACATTTGTTATCGGAAATAATATTCCGGATGTGTTTCATAAGCATATGGCGACGGCAGCGAATGGAGCGCCCGCCGGTTCTTTTTCCCTGCAGAACATGAAAAAGGAAATGATCCCCCTGCTCTGTCATTAGCAGGGGGATCCGCTTATAGGGGGAAAGATTTACAAGGTTTCCAGTGAGCCGAGGGCGATGCAGTCGCCGCTTTGACGGTCAAACAGCATAATGTGATGACCGGTGAAGCTGACGCTGTGCTGCTCGCCGATGGTGAACAGGCTGCTGCCGAATACCACACCGGTGAGCAGGAAGCCGTTGACATAGACCTTGATGGTAGATTCCATACCGGTGGGCATGGCGCCGTAGATCTCGCCCTTGAGGGGGGCTTCGGCGGTGATATTGAGGAATTCCGGGCGGATACCGAGGACAAGATCCTCATTGGTGAGGACAGGGTCCTCCTGCAACGAATCGTCCTCTTCTTCGACCTTGGCAATGTGGTAACGGAACGGTTCGTCCTTGTTGCCCTTTTCTACATAGCCTTTTTCCTGCGATTTGGCAAGGCGCTCAGCGGCGCGCTCGGCAGCCTTACGGTCACGCTCGGCAAACCATGCGGCGAGATCCAGACCGTCCTTGGGACGGAATACGGCCTTAACACCGCCCAAAATCTCGAGGGTGATGCTGCCGTCTGCCTGTTGGGAGCCTTTGGCTTCCACAAAGTTGATGGAGGGATTACCGACGAAATCCGCGACAAAGAGGTTCTGCGGGTGCCCGTAGACGGTGAGGGGCGGCTGATACTGCTGCAAAACGCCGTTGTTGATGAGGCAGATCTGGGTGGCAAGGGTCATGGCTTCCATCTGGTCGTGGGTAACATAGACGAAGGTGGAGCCGGTTTCGACATGCAGACGCTGCAATTCGTACCGCATTTCCAGACGCAGTTTGGCATCAAGGTTGGAGAGCGGCTCGTCCATGAATAGGACAGAGGGCTCCGGCGCAAGCGTACGGGCAATGGCGACACGCTGCTGCTGACCGCCGGAAAGCTCGGCGGGGTAGCGATCCATAAACATACCGATTTTGACGATGCGGGCAACGCGGCGCACGGTGAGGTCGATCTCCTCCTTGGTGAGCTTGCGCACCTCGGTAACGGGCTTGCCGTCCTTATAGATGGCATAATCGGCATCGTAGCTGCCGCCGGAGGCCTCCAGCGCCTTGCGGGCGGCTTCGGCTTTCTCCCGCAGAGCGGCGGCTTCGGCACTGACATCTCTGCCGTCCTCCAGATGATAGCTCAGCAGCTTTTTGGCGGTGAACTGGCTGATGGTAAAAGAATCAATGAGCTTGATCAGCGCTTTTTTATCATCCAGCTTGCCCTTTTTATCCCGACATTCCTCCAGCACCTTGGTGACCTCGGCAGGGGCAGAAAGAATCTGTGCCAGACGGTCATTGATGCGGGCGTCAAAGTCGATCTTGGGCAGCGCCTCTTTGACATTGGAAAGACCGAAGGAGATGTTTTCGTAAACGGTCATATTGGGCCACAGGGCATAGTTCTGGAACAGGAAGCCGACCCGACGCTTATTGGCGGGGACATTGATGCCCATGGCACTATCAAATACGACCTGATCCCCGATGGTGATACGGCCGCTGGTGGGGGTCTCCAGACCCGCAATCATACGCAGGGTGGTGGTTTTGCCGCAGCCGGAGGGACCCAGCAGCGTAACAAAGGAGTTATCGGCGATGGTGAGGTTCAGATCCTCCACCGCATAAAATTTACCCCAGCGTTTGGTAATGTGTTCAAGTTTGATCTCTGGCATGGTTTAACCTCCTATTCCCTTATCAAGGCTGGCTCCGGTGACCTTATTGACCAGGGCATTACAGATGAGAATGGTGACGATGAGGATCAGATTGATACCGCTGGAGAAGGCATACAGACCCATTTCATCAAAGTAATCCAGCGTGGTGGAGAGAATGAAGCCCTGTACGCACAGCAGCATAAACAGGCTCAGCTCTCGCAGACAGGTCATAAACGGCAGCAGATAGCCGCTGATGATGGAGGATTTTTGAATGGGAATGATGATGCGGGTCATGCGCTTGATCCACGGGACGTCCTGAATGACAGCGGCTTCCTCGATTTCGCCGGAGAGCTGCAGCATGGAATTGAGCGAGCTGCGGCTGGCAAAGGGAATGTACTTGATGGTGCCTGCGATGATAAGCAGGGTATAGGTATTGAACAGATTGAAGTGCTTATTGGAGAACAGGATAAAGAATGCAACACCTACGGCAATGGACGGCATGAGGTAGGGCAGGAATGCCACGCTGTTGACATAGTTTGCCCAGCGGCTGCGGCGGTTCTTGCTGACGGCATAGCCGATGAGCGTACCGATGGTGCCGGCAATGAGCGCGCAGCTGACGCTGACGAGCATGGTGCCCTTGAAGGCAGTCCAGATGGTATTATTGTAGAGAATACCCTTTTGCCCGTACATGCCGTTTTCGGTGACATTTTCGCTGGTGATCCACCACTTGGTGGTGAGGTTATTGGCATCGCCGGTGTACAGGAAGCTGTAATCGCCGGGATTGGGCAGGAAGGTTTCAAACGCAAAGGAAATGATGGGGAAGATGCTGGTAAAGAAGGTAATGATGATGAGAATAACGGCGATGACTACACGACCGGTACGCCCCAGATTGATCTTGGAGATCTGACCGGACTTGCCGGTGACGGTGGTGTAGTTCTTGCGGCTTTTAAGGCTGCGCTGATTGAGCAGCATGATAGCCACGCCGAAGATCATCATAATGATGGCAAGGATACTGGCTTCGCCGGTATATTTGGAGTTCATGGATACATACTTGGTGGAAAGGGTGGCAAGACCCAGATAATGCGGGACGGGGTAGGAACCCATGGAGCTGCCGAACACCAGCAGAATGGTGGAAAGAATGGCGGGCTTGACCATGGGCAGGGTGATGCGGAACATTGTTTTCCACTTGGGGGTATCCAGAATGGTAGCGGCTTCCTCAAGGTTAGCGTCCATATTACGGAAGATGCCGCCGATGAGGATATAGGCAAAGGGCGCATAGTGCATGCCCAGTACGATCAAGCTGGGGAACAGTCCCTTGCACCACCACAGCGGCATCTGAACATTGAACAGGGAGGTGAGCAGACCGTTGCTGGTGCCGGTAACGGCATTGGAATTGAAAAGGTTCTGCCACACGACCGCCAGAGTCCACTGGGGCATGATGTAGGGGAAGATGAAGATGGAGCTTAAGTATTTGCGGCAGGAAAGATTGGTGCGTGTGATGAGAAACGCAAAAATGCCGCCGAAAAGGATAGCCACGATGCAGGAGCCGACCGAAAGCAGGACGGTATTCCACAGGGGGGTCCAAAGATTGATCTTTGCCAGCGGGCTGGTGAACAGATCGGTGTAATTGACCAGCGTGTAGCCCGAAACCTGACCGGTCAGGTGGGCATCGATGGTACCTGGGTGGATCTTGAAGGTATCCTGCACAATGGCGACGATGGGCGCTACCGTGGTGATGGTAAGGACGATGCCCATCAGCAGCAGGATAACATTATGGGGCTTGGAAAAAAAGGTTTTGACCTTATTGCGCCGCACGGCGGCGGGATTGGCCTGTAAAGCTGCGGCTTTATTCATGGTAGGGTTTCACCTCTCTTGTGGGGAGTGGGGCTGCAAAAAGGGGAACGCCCCCGGCGCGGCGCTTGGACGCGATCCGGGGGCGCGCTCTTTACTTCTTAACAGATCGCAAGGATAAGTACGTGGTGATTTTATCAGCCGGCGCTGTACTTATCCAGAACCTCGATCCAGCTGCCTACGGTGAAGGCAACAGAAGCGCAGTATTCGGGATCCTCGAGGACCAGCTTATCAGCCCACCATTCATAACCGCGGTCATTCTTGCAGTCGAAGGTGTTGACGCCGTCAACATAGCCGCCCTCCTGATGATGATACTTCTCCTCGGTGCCGGCAGCAACGGTCGGATTGGAGGAATAGCCGCCCATATCCTTGCCCCAGGCAGAGAAGCCGTCAACGGTGCAGGTCATGTAGGCGATAAAGGCGCAGGCAGTCCAGGGCAGCGGGCTGTTATCGGTGACGAACAGATAGTGGCAGTAGCCATAGCCGCCGAGACCGGTGTAGCCATCTTGATAAGCAGCAACCTTGATGTTGTTCTTGGAAACGGTGTCGGACTCCTCAACGGAGCGCAGCTTGGAATAAACCAGCAGACCGAATTGATCGGTAGCAGATTTGGAAACCAGAGTATTGCAGATAGGACCATCATCGGTCTGGGCATTGTAGCTGCCGACCCACAGCTTGATCCAGGCAAGACCGTACTTGGCGTTCTCGGTCAGACCGAGGTTCGCAGCATCGGCAGCCATGGCATCGATGGTGGGCTGGAAGTAAGCCTGCTCCTCAGCGGGGAGCGCCTCGAAAGCAGTCTTGAGGGCGGTGGAATAATCGTCACGGGTGAGCATGTACAGGAAGTTCTTGCCGACGATCTCGGAGTCGATATCCATGAACAGACCATGCTCGCCTTCCGCTACGAAGTCCCAAACGTTATCATAGGTCTTTTCGCCGGTGCAGTTATACATAAATACCTTATTGAGGGTCTGCAGGGGCAGATAGCCTTCATAGGCATCGGCGGTAGTGTTGTTGGCGTCAGCCCAATCCTTGGGGATAAAGGTATCCAAAACGCCGGTCTTGACCATCTTGCTCTCGATCTGGTTGCCGTCCTGAATGAGGGTCATGGCAAAGGTGCCGGTCGCCTTCAGGGAGTCAGCAGTCAGCTGCTCAAAGATCTTGTTGTTCTTGGGCTGCTGCCACTCGAAGTTCAGGGTATAGCTGGAGTCGATGGACTGCAGGTACTCGATGAACAGGGGCAGAGCGCTCTTGCCGCGGCTGGAGTTACCAACGCCGTAGAAGGTCTTGCCGTTGGACTCCTCGATCGCTTTTTTCGCCAGCTCCTCAAGAGTCATGCCTTCCGCTTCCTTAATGATCTGCTGGACAGCGGAAAGCTCCTCGTTATCGGGAGTGGGTGCGGGCTTCTCGCCGCAGCCGACCATCAGGGTAAGAACCATGATGACAGCCAGCAGCATAGACAGTGCTTTTTTCATTGTTTTTCTCCTCCATGTTTCTTTTTTTGACCGCACCGCAGAGGGCGGCGGTCATGGGAAATGAAAGCAGGCAAGGGATTTACAAAAACCTTACAAAAACCTTGCCGAAACTTTACTATATTATATAACTTAGTCTAATGATTGTCAATTACGACATTTATTACTATACTATTATACTTAAACTGGGTATAATGCACAATAAATTCGCCATTTTGTGCAAAAATAACGGGTGGAAGTAGCCGAAGTGGGCAGACTATGCTATAATATGGAGCGAAAAACAGCCCGAAAGAAGGGACAAAAATGATCCGACTGGTGACATGTGACATAGACGGCACGCTGCTGCATAGGGCGGAGACTGCCATTGACGCCGAAACGCTGCGGGAGATCGCGCGGCTGCGGGAAAAGGGGATCCTTTTCTGCCCTGCCAGCGGCAGACAGTACCACAGCCTGCGGCGACTGTTTGCACCGGCGGGCAAGGAGCTTGCCTATATCTGCGAAAACGGGTCGGTGGTATTCGGCCCAGGTGACCCGGCGCCGGTGTGGGGCAAGGTGCCGCTGAACCGCACCGAGGCGGTTCAGCTGTGCCGGGATATTATGACACAGCCGGGGTGCGAGATCAATGCGAGCGGAGAAAACACCTGCTATGTATGCACCCGCGATGAGGAATATCTGCGCCATATGCGGGAGGACGTGGGGAATGTGACCGAGGTGGTGGACGACCCCGAGGAGATCCCGGAGGAAATCATCAAGGTTTCGGCATTCAGCCGCCGCGGGAGCGAAGCGGTGATCGGATATTTTAAGGAACGCTGGGGAGAGATCTTTCAGGTGGCGGTTGCCGGCGAGCAGTGGATCGATTTTACGATCGCCGATAAAGGCTCCGGTCTGAAGATCATCTGCAAAGCGATGGGAGTAAAGCCAGAGGAGGTTATGTCCTTCGGAGACAATTATAATGATATTCCGATCCTTTCTCTGGTGGGGTACCCCTATATAATGGATAATGCAGTGCAGGAGCTGCGGGACAGATTTCCCAATCATTGCCGCCGTGTAGCCGATATTTTGAAAACCCTGTAAAGCGGCGGCAAACCGAATAATGCGTGAACGCTTTCTGATTTTCTGCGGCGCCTCCCTTATTGTCCGGTTCGTTCGCGCAGATAGCGTTCCGCTTCCCGACGGGGAAGGACACGAGAGAAATAATAGCCTTGAATCAAGTCGCTGCCTGCCGCAAGAACGATGTTTAGCTGTTCCTCTGTTTCCACGCCCTCGCACAGCACATGGATTTCCATGCGGTGTGCGAGCTGTGCCATGCCGGTAAGCAGCGCCTGACCGCGTTTTTCACCGGCATTGAGCAGGATGCTGCGATCGATCTTTACGCAGTTGATCGGGAAGACGCACAGATCGGAAAGGGAGGAACAGCCCGCACCGATATCGTCCAGCGCAATGAGAAAACCCAAGGCTCGCAGCCCCCTGACTGTTTCCAGCGCAGTATCCCGGTTACGGGTGAGAGAGTCTTCGGTGATCTCCACCAAAAGACGGTCGTGAGAGAAATCGTACTGTCCGGCGATTTGGCAGACACGCACCAGAGTGTGCTTATCCGCAATTGACTGGCGGGAAAAATTGCAGGACAGGAAAAGATCTTCCTTTCCCTCAAGCTTCCACTGCTGAAGCTGCGCGCAGACACTGCGGAACAGATAGAGATCAAGCTCGGTGATGGTGCCGGCGCGAATCATCAGGTCGATGTATTTGGACGGGGACAGCACCCCCTCGGAGGGATTGTGCCAGCGGGAGACGACCTCCGCGCCGACGACGGTGCCGCTGCGATCCACGATAAACTGGAAATACGGCTTAAACTCGTCCTTTTCAATGGCCTCGGTCATGCGCCGTCGCAGCCGTTCGAGCTGTTCGCTATCGCTGACCATACCGCGGGTGCTGAAGGCGCAGAGCAGATCGTGCGCAAAGGCATAGGCGCAGCCCTGCCGTGCGCTGAAAAGCGCAGCCTCGGCGGTGCAGTCCGGATTTTCCTCCAGCGAGCAGGTGCCGGCACGAAACGCTCCGCTGTATTCACTGCGAAAGCCGGTGAGATAGGCGTCCAGCCGTTGTACCAGCGATATGGCGCGCCGATGCATGGCATCACGGCTGCCGCGCTGACATACGATGGCAAACATGCCGTTCCCTACACAGGCGAGGTAATCCTCCCGGGCGCAGTTGCGGCTGAGGAACTCCGCAGCCCGGCAAAACAGATCCTCCCGCTCCGGTTCGCCGCAGCGGGACTCCAGCACAGGCATATCACAGCCGAAGCAGACAACATAAGTCAGGCTCCGCAGCGGGGCGGGAAGCAAAGTTTCCATGCAGTGCAGATAGAAGCGGTCATTGCCGATGCCGTAGCGCGGATCAAGAAGTGCGCCCGCGCGCAGCTCGGCGTGTTTTTTTCGCAGGAATACAACCAGTGCGACGGCTGCGGCAAGCACCATGACAGCCAGTACGGCAAGCGTAATGAGCCAGCGGGTGCGCCAGACCCCGGTACCGTTTTTGCCGGCATAGTCCGCCAGTACACCGAGCTTTTCCGCACCGGAGATGCTTTCCAGCGCCTGAGCCAGCTCATCGGCGCGGGCTTGGGAGAGCGCTTCGGTAAAGCCGACGTATACGGCGTCCGTGCCGGCAAGCCCTTGGCAGATCAGCACACGGCGGCGCAGCAGAGCATCACTGACAGCGCCGGCGGGATAGGCAGAGATGATATCCGCCTGCCGGTTTTGTGCCTGCTGTGCCTGCGTGGTATTTTGGCTGTACGGGAGGTATATGAAGTCATATTCGGTGCATTCGCTTAAATATGCGTACAGCTCCGGCAGCAGACCCACATAGCGCTCCTCGGTACTGTTATAGGATTCGATGGGGTAAAGATCGGCGTTCCCGGAAATAAGGAGCGTTTCTCTTGCACTTGCAATTTGCAGGCTGCCCAACAGAGCGCCGAGCAGCAGGACGACGCCGAGCCATTTTTTCAAGGAATCAGAGCGCACAGGCAGTCACCCTCCTTATCACTTCAGATCAATTTTACGGCGCTCGATGCGCCCCCAGTTGAGTTTGTTCTTTTTGTAGCCAATAAAGGCGGTGCTGCGAACCCACGCAAGAAGGAAGCGCAGCACGACCAGCTCAAAAAGGCACAGGCAAACCGCCTTGACACCATCGCCGAAGGAAACCGTCAGATCCGCCGTATAGATGCGTGAGAAAAAGGCAGTGAGCGTCAGGATTGCACCGAATACGGCATAGATGAGGAAAAAGAGCAGCATAAACGGCACGTTGATGAGATCGAAGCACCAGGCAAGCGCCATGGTAAAGACACCGAAAATCTCGATGAACGGCGAAAGCAGCTCATAAATGAGGAAATAGAGATAAGAGATAAAGCTAACGGCGCCGAAACGGTGGTTGGAGAACATGACACGGTGCTTGAACAGACTTTGGAACAAGCCCAAATGCCAGCGCCGGCGCTGCTTGAACAGATCGCTCAAACGCTCCGGCACCTGCGTCCAGCAGACGGCATCGGTGGTATAGCGAATGGCATAATCAATATGATTGAGCGTGCAGTACTCATGCAGCTTGACGACCAGCTCCATGTCCTCGCCCATGGTTGAGCTGTCATAGCCGCCCGCCGCAATGACGGTATCCTTTTTGAACAGACCGAAGGCGCCGGAGATGATAAGCGACCCGTTGAAATGATCGAACAGAATGCGGGAGGCAAGAAAAGAACGGTCATATTCCAGCACCTGCATGAAGGCAAGGATATTGCGCGGCAGACGGTACCGGGTCACCCGCCCTTTTTCCAGCTCCACATCGTTTGAAATGCGGACCAGACCGCCCACTGCCACGACATTGCCGTTTTCCAGCACCGGCTGGGCAATGCGGCGCAGCGAGTCATACTGCAAAACGGAATCGGCGTCCATGCAGATGAAATAGGGATAATTGGCGGCATTGATGCCCATGTTCAGGGAATCCGCTTTGCCGCCGTTTTTCTTGCGGATCAGCGTCAGCGGCACCTTTTGCGAGCGTGTTTCGTAGACATATTCCTCGTGCTGGCAGTTGATCCGCCGACGAATGGGACGGTGAATCAAATGCATATCAAACGCTGTTGCAAGCACCTCCGCAGTTTTGTCGGTGGAACCGTCGTCCACCACGATGATCTCATAGACATGGTATTCCAGCGAGAGGAGCGAGCGTACCGTATCCACCACGGTGACCTCCTCATTGTGAGCGGGGACGATAATGCTGATGGGCAGGTAATAATCCGTGGGCAGAATGCTTTTCAGCTTTTCCTGCCGGTCGCGTTTATACAGGTCGACCGAGCCGACGAGAACAGAAAGGAACAGAAAGGTGGAATAGCCGATGAGGTAGGCGATGAAGAAATAGCCCACACCCGTAAGGAACAGCTTTATACCGTCGTACATGCTGCCGCCTCCTTTCTTTTTGCCTCCAGCTCCCGCACATCGAAGCGATAGCGCAGAATCTCGGAGGCATACCGGTCGCTGCCCTCGATCACATCAATCAGATCAAGGTAGCCGAAGCCGAGCTGTTCCAGACTTTTTGATGCATTGAAGCGAATATACCAGTTCGGGTGGTAGAGGTTGTTCTTCAGGACCGCTGCAGTTTCCCTCCCCGGATAGCCTGCCAGCGCAGAGGACGCAATGGCGGCATACTCCCAGCGCATATCCTTTGACGGCCGGGCATAGCCCAGCAGACTGGAGCAGGCGGGAGGATAGGGATAGTGCCCCAAATAGCGCAGGCAGGCAAAGCGAACCTCATCGTCCTGTGCGGGGTCATTGAGAAGGGAAAGAATCTGCGCACAGTATGCATCGGTGGAAAAACGAAGATAATTAAGCAGAGCGACCTGCAGCCACGGCTGGAATTTTGCAAGTACGCACCAGAGCGCATAGGCAAGCACCTGTGAGCTGCCGGTGTAATTCAGCAAGCCATCGGAGAGGAGCTTGCCGCTGTAATAATAGCTGTCGGCATTGATGATCTGCAGCGCCTGTACCACAAGGACGGGATCCCCTGATGTGTAGATCGCCTGCATGGTATTTTCGCGGCAATAAAGGCTTGGCTCGTGCAGCAGATCGAGCAGCATCGCTTTTAGCTCCGGACAGCTCTCTCCGCTGAGGAGCCGGTACTTTTTGATGAGATAGGGAAAATAGGCGGACTCGATCTCATCACGACGACAGTAATCCTCTGCCAGTGCAACGACGACGCCGCTGGAGGCGAGCAAATAGTCATGCACCAACTCCGGACGGCAGGGAAGCAGGCGCTCAAGCGCCTGATCGTAGGTCACCATATTATTCACCCGGCGCAGCTTGCGTTCCATGCGGCGCAGGTGCTCTGCACGAACCTCGCCGGTTTCCGCCAGCCGGTCAAGCTCCCGGGAGATCTCCTTTTCAAAGCGGGTGCTTCTGCGGTGGAACCGGTGCGCCCTGCGTCGGGAAAGCAGTGCCGTCACAATATTGAAAAGGATCATACCGGCGCAGATGCCGAGATAAATATAGATCAGAATTTCAACAAACACCGGTTTTCTCTCCTTTCTTTTTACATTCGCTTATCGCCAAAGCGCCTGCATGATGTAATAGGAGGGCTTGAGCCGCTCGTGATAGGTAACCTTGTTGCCCCAGCCCTTGAGCGCCGCAGGGTAGAGCGCAGCGCGGCGTTCCGCTGTGCCGTCGGTCAGACCGAGATAGATCGCATCAATGGTAATGTACTCCACGCCGTAATTATCGTCGTAATAATCATCGTGGATAGTCATGCGTGAGGGATCGGCAAAGTTCAAAAGCTGCCACGGCAGTTTGATCTCCACATAGTCGCCGGCAAAGATGAAGTCGGCAAGTGAGGAATAATCCGGTGCAGCAGGGTTGGCGTTGCCATAGGACAGCTTTCCCGTTTCGTAGATCTCGGCGCTTGCCTGCCAGTTGCCGGTCAGCAGCGGCGTTGCCGTCTGCAGCATCAGATTGACGGGCTTAAACAGCGGCGTATCGATATCCGGCGGGTCAAGGTAGGCATCCTCGCCATGCGTTTCGTGGTAGAACATGGCGCGCAGCACCTCGTAGCGCTCCTGCACCAGCAGGCGGCTGTTATCCGCTTTATCAAGCGTCAGCACAAAATCTGCCGCGCGTTCGAAGCGCAGATCGTAGTTTTCACAGTAGGTGCTGCCCGTTGCGGGCGTTGTATCTATGGGCAGGTAAAGTGTTTTTTCGCCGTCTGCGAAGCCTTTTTCGTAGGCGAGCAGATAAATAAACCGCTCATCATACTTCATGGAAAGCGCCCGACTGCCGGTATCGAAGAGCTTATCCTCCTCTGTCCATTCGCTGAGGTCGCCGTCCACATAGCACACGCTTTTTTCCTCACCGGGATCAAAGGAGAGGAGACCGAAATACTGCTCGTTGGTCTGATAGTCGCTCCAGTACGGCGTGCGCTGAAGGTTTACGGCGTGCATGGTGTTCCAGGTTCGTTTGAACCACTCGTCCTGCCATGTGAACACACAGCCGCCCGCACAGCCTGCGGCGGTAATGTCCTTCCAGCATGCCACCAGTGCCTGTCCCTGCTCCTGCTCGGACATATGTCCCTGATGGCGACCGGTGTTTTGATCCTTCTGCGCCATGCCGCGCCCGGTGGATACACCGAATTCGGAGATGACAACGGGCATGGTGTGGTGTCGCCGCAGCGCACGAAGATAGGCAAGGTAGGTATTGACCGCACCGGTCTCATCATAAAAATCCGACTGCAGAAGCACATCGCTGATGGGGGTGCCTGCACCGGTTTCCACGCGGGAAATAACGGCTTTGCCGTCCCATACGGGCTTGCGGTCCATTTCGGCGCGGTTGAGGACATAGTTGAGATAATCGGGATAGTAGGGATAGACATGATAGGAGACAAACATACCGGGAAGGAAGGCGTCCTCCGCACGGATATGCTCGACATCGACCTGCGCGCATTTCATAAAGAAGGTCGTGATGTCCTCCGGATAGAGAAAGGGATCGGTGGTGGGCCAGTTGGAAAAGGCGACCGGACGCTGACTTTTATAGCGGCGGCTTTCGTATTCAATGATCCGGTCGCCCACCTGAGCAAGCATGGACTCAAAGGCGGAGGCGTCCTCCGTTGCGGAGAGATAGGTTCCCCGATAGGGGGGCTGATCGGGATACTTATGGTCGGTGTAGGTGACGGTCACATCCTCCCACTCCACGCCGAGGATATAGCCGATGACCCAGCGGGAAACGTCCTTATTGTAAAAGCCGGAGCCGGTGCCCCGCCCGAGGGCGATCTTTTTATTGCCGTGCAGCACATCGACCAAGGTGCGCCCGTCGTCAATAAAGGTGTTCAAAAAGTCCTTATCGTAGGCATCGCGGTGGGAATTCTGCACATAGTCATTGACCCATACACCATGAAGAAGCCAAAGCGGTTCCAAGCCCGCCGCCTCTCGTGCCGTATTATACTCATAAAAGGCGTTATAGAAGTCATCGTGAAGCGTAATGTAGACACGAACGGTGTTGGCGCCCATCTCCTGCATGAGGGCAAACCAGCGCAGATAGGTTTCCTTGTCGATGGCATAGTCGGTAGCCCATTCGCCGGGGATTCCCACGCCGAGATTGACCCCCTTGACGGTAAACGGCTCCGGACCGTCGCCGCGATCCAGATAAAGGCTTTGTTCATCTGTGCTCATAAAAGTCGAAACCGGTTCGTTGGGGCGCAGATCAATGTACCACCCCAAATAGTAACGCGCCGCATCATAGGCAAGGTAGGTCAGAATCAGGGCGGAGAGAACGATAATGAACTTTTTCATGGCTCCGCCCTCCTTCCTTAATGATTGAATTTTTTAATTTTGGATTCGTGACAGTACTGACGCAGAATGTCGATATGTTCGTCCATCCAAGCGCCGCGCTCGGTGCAGAACCGTTTCATCTGTCGGACGGCGCCGGCATTGGTGCGGGGGTTGCGCCATGTGGGAGAGATCATATCCTTTTCCAGCGTGTAGCCCCAGACGGAGAAATTGCGGTCGACGGCGGGGCCGAGCCACTCAATAACGGAGTCCATATATTCGCTTAGGAACTCGTCGCTCAGAATTCCCTGCCGCAGTGAGCGGTAGCGGTCGATCATGGCGTTGATAAAGCGCTCGTCCTTGCTGAGCATATAGTACCAGACATTGTACTGCAGCTCGAAGTGCTGCGGCTCGGCGACGGGGTGGCTGTAGTTATCACAGGCGGAGTTAAAGTCCCAGATGCACATTTTGTACTTTCCGCATACATCTTTATAAACATAGGTGGAGAGCCAGCCGGCGTCATAGTTGCAGGTGAACTCATTAAGAATAAAGTAATCCGCAAAGGAGTTGAGATCCGCCTGCTCCCACCAGGCATACGGCTCGGTGTCATAGTCATAGGAATAAAGCGACTTTTCAAAGTCAGAAAAATCCTGTGCGATCCATGCCGTGCGTTCCGGCGTGAGCCATTTGGTGCCCGGATAAACGATGTCCATATCCTGCAGATTGCGCAGCGCATACTGGGAAAAGGTTTCGATGTTCCGCACATCGTTGCCGCTGCCGCGGTCAAGACGCAGGGCGTAGCTTGTCTGTATGGTATCCTTTGAAGGCTCGGTGAGCTTCAGACGGGCATCAACGGCGGAATTGATAGTCTCCGTCATGACATAAAGCCCCTGATACTCCCCGTTGAGCAGAACCTCACAAAACCGCACATTCGGCGCATAGTCCATCAGATCGCCCGCAAGGTTGTACCACATATAATTACGAATGAGGGACTCATCAAGATACGGCCCATACAGCGCCCACTCATCAAATTCCTGCATTCCCAGCATGGCGACATCGCGCGAGGATGCACCGTTATCGGTCAGCGTCTTGATAAGATAGCTGTGCTTATCAAAATAGCGTGAGGAATTGCCGCGCACGCGAATATCAATGGTGCTTTCCAGTGTGGGCGGATCGGCGGGGTGATTGTTTCCATTAACATGGTCCACGACTGCGATCGATGCACGCAGCAGCGTGCCGCCGTCGGCGGTGGTGGTAAAGGAGTCGTCTTGCCGGTCGCCGTCGCCGTCCGGAATGGGAACGCCAGGGATCGCTTCACCGCCGGTATTGATGAGAACAAGCGGCAGATGGGAGCAGAGCGTTTCATCGCCGTGATCGGCGCAGGGGGTATAGGCAGGGCGCTGCTCATGCTGGTGATAGCGCAGGTGCTCATCGGTGAGTACCGCCGAAAGGTTGGTTGCGGAGAGGACGAGCAGCAGAACGCCTGCCGAAACAGCAATCCATTTGTACTTCATGTCGTCCCCCTTTCCCGCTTGTTTTTGCTTCGATCAGTTGGATACCTCGTCGTTTTGCATAACGAGATTTACATAGTCAATATTCCCTAACGCATAGAGGCTGCCGGAAATGTCCGGCGTAGTCTGCTCCGCGCGGCGCAAAAGCTTTCGCGTCAATTCGTAAATCAGCTCCACATAATCCTCGGTTGTGTTTTCCACACGCAGCATGGCTTTGGCACGGAAGAGCTTGTAGACCTGCGCTTTGATCGGCTCCTGCTTGCTGCGGTGCGCACGGACGATAAGCAGCATACGGTCATCACTTTTGATGCAGCCCAGCAGCAAGATCACCGCAAAGGTTACGGCGCTGCCGATGCACGCCACGGCGTAGTCGCCTACGCCGCAGCAGATGCCGACGATAATAGACCAGAAGATATATACGGTGTCCCGCGAATCCTTGATGGCAGTGCGGAAGCGGACGATGGATAGTGCGCCGACCATGCCGAGAGACAGAGCGATGTTATTGCCGATGACCGTCATCACGGTTCCGGTAAGCACCGCAAGAATGACGAGCGAGGCATTGAATTTGCGGCTGTAGATTGTCCCGCGGTGGGAGATGGCGTAAGACAGGAAGATGAAGAAGCCCAGCACGGCAGCAAGCACAATATTGAGCAGGATCTCCTCCCATGACATATCGCGGGGCGTAGTAAAAAGGTTCAGGATCTGTTGTCTCATGACGATCTCCTCCTATTATGTTAGGGTCTTGTCTGGTGCCCGTTTTGCCGGGCAAGCACATATTTGCTGACGGAAAGCTCGCTGCGATCCACATTGTTGATCAGCTCCCGCAGATAGCTGAGAAGGAAGCCGTTATACTTGACTTCAAGCACCACACAGTACGGATCAAGCACGGGATTCATATTCAGCCGCGGAGAAAAAAGATCAAAGCAGCTTTCGGTGGCGGCAATGCGGCTGTCAAAGGTGATGCGGATTTTGTTCTCCTTGGCGATGAAGGCCTTGCGGTTATACTCTACAATGGCCTTCGGGCGGTAGCAATGACTGTGCATCATGGCATAACATTCGGCTGCAAAGGCTTCGGAGTGACCCAGCAGCGGCGTATAGTCGCCATGCAGGAGGAGCTCAGCATCCTCTCTCGGCATACGCAGAGAACGCTTGAGCTGGTTTGCGCCCTGCTTCTGCTTCATCTCCAGCATGGCAAAGTCTGCCGCCGGGCTATAGCAGCGCAGCCGCAGCTTGCGTCGAAGCTCCACGCCCGCAGACTTTTCACGAAAGTCCCGGTCGTCAATCGTATCAAAGTATAGGGAGCGAACCGGATAACCGCCGATGCCGTTATGCGGATCCTCATGCATGACCTGCGCAAGACGGTGGCTTATTTGCAGCGCCTCCGGCAGCGAGATGAGATATTTCTTTTCCTCACGAAAGACCTGATTCACCGTTTACCACCTCACTTTATAAAAAAACGACCGCATTCTTAGGAAATTAAGAGTGCGGTCAGTCAATCATACGGGATTCCCGCTTAGACACGTGACTTTGCGTCGCCGCCTTTCGACGGTTTTGCCTGATATTTAATAAAATATGATGGATTTGCCTTTCTGATTAAATTATACAATGATAAATGAGATAAGTAAAGACTTTTTTGATGCTTATCGGAATAATGGGAGAGATGTGAGTGAAGGAATGATCTCGGTACAGTCGATGCCCGTTGCGCAGGCACTCGGTGCTGCGCTGAAGCGAAAGGAAACCCCCACCGCATTTTTGCGATGGGGGGTGGTATGCCCGATGCGATTCGAACGCACGACCTTCAGAGTCGGAGTCTGACACTCTATCCAACTGAGCTACGGGCACATATACAGCTCATTTATTATATCGGTTCCCGGTTGCTTTTGCAAGGGGGAAAGAGAGGAAAATAAAAATTAAAATTGAAATTTTGCAAAAAAAGATGTTGACATTTGTTCCGGGAGGTGATAATATAAACAAGCTGTCACCTACGCGGTGGACAGCAGCTCGCACCTTGAAAATTGAACAGCATTCACTTGAAATTGATCGAAAGATCAATGGAGAGTCCTTGTAAATTCTAAGAGAATAAGTACTCTTAAAACACAAGTAATAACGCAAGCGAGAGCTTGGGTTAGGACAAAGATTATGAGATCATAATTACCTTAATAGGTAGTGTGAATACTATTTATTAAGAGTTTGATCCTGGCTCAGGACGAACGCTGGCGGCGCGCCTAACACATGCAAGTCGAACGGGGTTTACAGGCGGAAGTTTTCGGATGGAAGCTTGTAGACTTAGTGGCGGACGGGTGAGTAACACGTGAGCAACCTGCCTATCAGAGGGGGATAACGATTGGAAACGATCGCTAATACCGCATGACATAGCGGAACCGCATGGTTTTGCTATCAAAGATTTATCGCTGATAGATGGGCTCGCGTCCGATTAGATAGTTGGTGAGGTAACGGCTCACCAAGTCGACGATCGGTAGCCGGACTGAGAGGTTGAACGGCCACATTGGGACTGAGACACGGCC
>OHBJ01001318.1_pt1 | contig 16935 bp, 10 predicted proteins | sample 1577241 | NCBI WGS metagenome assembly OHBJ01 (sample SAMEA3541594, study PRJEB24748) | human gut metagenome | biome: human gut; feature: human-associated habitat; material: faeces | place: China | collected 2012 | reverse complement strand
ACTGTATGTTGCTCCATCAATACAGTAGCTACCGGTTTAAAGGCAACCCGGAAGAAGATGTCCTGTCCGTTACTTATACCGCCTTGGATACCACCGGAATGATTGGTTTTCGTTTCAATACGTCCGCAGTTATTGAAGAATACGTCATTTTGTTCCGAACCTTTTTGCTTCAGGCCTTTAAATCCGTCGCCGTATTCGAATGCTTTGGCAGCATTGATACTGAGCATGGCCGAGGCAAGCGAAGCGTGTAATTTGCCGAATACTGGTTGTCCCAGTCCGATAGGACATCCTTTAATGACACACGTCACTACACCTCCGATAGTGTCACCTTCTCCCTTGATCTTGAAAATCAGTTCTTCCATTTCCTTCGCCTTTACAGGGTCCGGACAACGTACAGGATTGGTATCTATAAGATCAAGGTCATAAGCGGTATAATTTTCTTCCAGACGGATGGGGCCTACCTGTGAGGTATATGCCGTAATGCGTACGCCCAGTTGACGGAGTGCTTGTTTGGCAAGCGCACCTGCCACTACGCGTGAAATGGTTTCGCGTGCCGATGAGCGTCCGCCGCCGCGGTGGTCGCGCAGCCCGTACTTCATCTGATAGGTGAAATCGGCATGGTTGGGGCGGAACACCTCTTTCAGCTTGTCATAGTCACGCGAGCGGGAATCGGTATTGGGGATGATGAAACCTATCGGCGTGCCGAGGGAGCGTCCGTCGTCGCTGACGCCGGAGAGAATCTCCACGCAGTCCTGCTCCGCTCTTCCCGAAACGAGTCCGGAGCCGCCGGGCCGGCGACGCGCCATGAAGACGGCAACAAGCTGCCGGTCCACGGCAATGCCGGCGGGAAGGCCGTCAATGATGCCTCCAATGGCGGCGCCGTGGCTTTCGCCGAAGGTGGTGAGCATCAGTGTCTGTCCGAAGGTATTCATTGCTCAGTTTCAGGTTGAGGTTCGTCGGCAGCTATGTCGCACAATGTCGCGCCGGTGTAACGTATGTAATCCTGCGGGGAGAGTTTCAACTGCAGGCCGCGCTGCCCCGCTGAAACGTAGAAGATGTCGAAGGCGGCCGCGTCCTTCTGCAGGAAGACAGGAAATGGTTTCTTCATGCCGATAGCTGTGCAGCCGCCCCGTATGTAGCCGGTGAGCGGCAGCAATTCCTTGACGTGTATCATCTCCGCCTTCTTGTTGCCGGAGGCTTTTGCTGCCTTCTTGAGGTCCACCTCTCGGTCGCCGGCCAGGACGCATACGAAGTGGCCGGTGCGGTCGCCGTGCAGCACGAGCGTCTTGTAAACCAGCTCTATGGGTTCGCCGAGTTCTTCGGCCACGTGCTGGGCGGCCAGGTCATCGGGATTGAACTTGTAAGGCACCAGTTCGTATGCAATGCGGGCGCGGTCAAGAAGCCGCGCCGCATTGGTTTTCTGTATTTTAGGGGATGCACACATCAGCGGTCCATAGTGACGAGCAGTTCCTCGTTGCTGCGTGTCATCTCCATTCGCTTCTTCATGAATTCCATGGCTTCGATGGAGTTCATGTCGCTGAGATAGTTGCGGAGAATCCACATGCGGTTGAGGATGTCGGGGTTAAGGAGCAGGTCGTCGCGGCGCGTGGAAGAGGCCACGATGTCCACTGCCGGGAAAATGCGTTTGTTCGAGAGCTTGCGGTCGAGCTGCAGTTCCATGTTGCCGGTGCCCTTGAACTCTTCGAAGATTACCTCGTCCATCTTTGAGGATGTTTCGGTAAGGGCGGTGGCTATGATGGTGAGCGAGCCGCCGTTCTCTATGTTACGCGCGGCGCCGAAGAAGCGTTTGGGGCGTTGCAGGGCGTTGGCGTCGACACCGCCGCTGAGGATTTTACCCGAAGCCGGCGACACGGTGTTGTAGGCGCGGGCCAAGCGCGTGATGGAGTCGAGCATGATAACCACGTCGTGGCCGCACTCCACGAGGCGTTTGGCCTTTTCGAGCACGATGCCGGCTATCTTGACGTGGCGTTCGGCCGGCTCGTCGAAGGTGGAGGCTATCACCTCGGCGTTGACGCTGCGCGCCATGTCGGTGACCTCCTCGGGGCGCTCGTCTATGAGCAGCATTATGATGTATGTCTCCGGGTGGTTTTCGGCTATGGCGTTGGCTATATCCTTAAGGAGTATGGTCTTACCGGTCTTTGGCGGAGCCACGATGAGGGCGCGCTGGCCCTTGCCTATGGGGGCGAACATGTCCACCACGCGTGTGGAGATATTGTTCGACATGCCGCCCGTGAGGTTGAATTTCTCGTCGGGGAAGAGAGGCACGAGATGTTCGAAGGGTGAGCGGTCGGCCACTATCATCGGGTCGAGTCCGTTGATACGGTTTATGTGGCAAAGAGGGAAATATTTCTCGCCCTCGCGCGGCGGACGGATACCGCCGTCCACTACGTCGCCGGGTTTCAGGCCGTATTGCTTGATTTGCTGCTGCGACACGTAGACGTCGTCGGGGCTGGAAAGGTAGTTGTAGTCGGAACTGCGCAGGAAACCATAGCCGTCGGGCATTATTTCGAGCACGCCGCTGGCCTCGATGATACCGGTGAGGTCGAACATGGTTTCCTGTTCAAGGCGTTTCTGCTGCTGGGCGAGTTGGCGCTGCTGCTGACGCTGTTTCTTGGTGAGGTGTTTCTGCTGCTTGGCAGTGGGGAGTTTCTGCGCATCGGCGCCGGGTTCGGCTATGATGATGGGGGCGGCGGCCGCAGCGGCGGCGGCTTCCTCTATCTCGCGTTGCGAACGCGGAGTGAAGGTTTTCCCTTTTGCCTTGGAAAAGAAGGCATCGAGTCCCGGTTTGGCTTTCTGCACGGCAGTGCCCTGCGGATGAGCCGGCATCTCCTCGTGAGCCGGCATGGCTTCCGGCTGCTCTTCCGCAATGGAGTGCTCTTCCTGAGCTTGTATTTCTTCGGTTGGGGCTTCCGGCTGAGGCTCGGGCTGAGGTTCCGGTACTGGAACTTCGGCAGTAACGGACTGAGACTCGGCTTCGTCTTCGGCCACCACTTTCTTCTTGCGGCCGCGCTTCTTGGGAGCAGGGGCTTCGGCCGGAGTTTCAGAGGCGGGAATTTCGGCCACTACGGGCTCTTCGGCCGGTTCTGCGGCTTCGGAAGCGCCTTCCATGCCGGGAAGTTGCGGCTCGTCGGTTTCCGATTTCTTTTTACGGCCGCGCTTCTTGGGAGCGGGAGCTTCGGCCTCGGGGGTGGCGGCTTCGGTTTCTGATTTCTTTTTACGTCCGCGCTTCTTTGGGGATGCGGCTTCGGCCTCGGCGACATCTGCCGTATCGTTGGTGGCCGCCTCTTCGCCGGCCTTCTTGCGGCCGCGTTTCTTTGTAGTTTTCTTAGTTTGCTTGCTTACGTTTTCAGAGACGGCATCAGCCTGGTTGTCAAGGATATAGTAGACTGCATCCTGAGTGGTTGCCGTCTCGACATCGTTCATTCCCATACCGGAGGCCACACGGATGAGCTCCTCTCGGGGCATGGATTCCAATTGTTCAATATTATACATAGAGTTCAATGATAACCGGCGGCTCGGTCTATAAAAGGGGTGATAACCGGCGGCTCGGCGTATGAATAAGATTGTGTTACAGAAAAAGGGTTTTTGCAGCCGGAAAATTTCACAGGTTCACACTGCGGGAAGCGCGTTTCCTCCGGTATTATTCTCCCGCACACAGGCGCGCCGGGGGGGGGACGGGACACTGTTCCTTGGAGAATGGGAAATACTTGTAATAAGGAAACGAAATGGAAACGCTACGAGGGGGAATCGCCACATTTCCGGCTTGGAAGAACCGGGCCGCGAGCGGAGATAGTGCCGTTGGATTTAAGCAACCGCTGGAAATAAGCCTGTTATAAGTCGCTTTTTGCGGGTCACTCAGACGCCGGCACTTGGGTTACATTGTTGTTGCCGGCCTTTCGAGACGTGGAACTCTGCTTGTTTTAAGGCTTGAAGCCTGCTTGGCAGACCCGAAATTCTTTGCAAAATTAGTCATTTAAATTTATCCGCCAAAATAATTTGGCAAAAAAATGGTTACTGACCGTAAAAAAATGTTTAATTCCGGAGATGGAAATTGCTTATCTTAAATTTTATATGTAAATTTGCTGCCGAAAGCGGTCCGCTATGTGTTGCTTTTTTAGAAAGCGTCAACCACGGCGTGTCCGCTTCTACCGTTGACAGAATTTACAAACCACTAAATAGCGACCGGCCGGCGGTGCGGCACCGTGCCTCCGCGGTCAGAATTTTTACATGAGAATCTCACTGAATATCAATTACCGCACACAGTGGGGCGAACAGCTCTACGTAAGCGGCGACATCCCCGGGCTCGGCTCCGGCAACGAGCACGCAGCGCCGGCCATGAAGATGGTAGGCCCGGCGCAATGGCGCCTCGAACTTGATGTCGAGAAACTTCCCGAAACCGTTAAATACCACTACATCGTAAAACCCGACCAAGGCGCTTGGCGCATGGAATCGGGACACCGCCACCGCATCAGCCGCATCGATGGCGTAGCGCGCCTCGACGTCTTCGACTGCTGGCAGGACCAACCCCTCGACAAGCCCTATTACTCCTCCGCCTTCGTCGACGGGATACTGTGCCGCCGCTTCCGCGACCAGCCGCTGAAACAGCAGCCCGACACCCTGACGGTGCGCGTTGCCGCACCGATGATTGAGCCCGACGAAGTGCTGGCAATGGCCGGAAGCATCCCGGCGCTCGGCTGCTGGGACCCGCATCAGGCTCTCCGCCTCAACGACGCCCGTTATCCCGTATGGGAAGGCACCATCCCCCTCGACAAGATAGACGGTCCCTTCGAGTATAAATTCGTAATCCTGAAAAAGGACACCCTCGAACCGGTGGGTTGGGAGCTGCTCGACAACCGCGTCTTCGGCATAGAGACCAAAGCTGCGGCAGACCGCGCCTATATCCTTGACGGACTGCGTTTCGCCAACCCGCGCAACAACTGGCGCGGCGCCGGAACCGCCATCCCGGTGTTCTCCGTGCGTTCGGAGGCAGACTTCGGTTGCGGCGACTTCGTGGACCTGCGCCGCATGGTGGACTGGTGCGTCCTCACAGGCCAGAAGGTGCTCCAGCTCCTCCCCATCAACGACACCACCCTCACCGGAACTTGGGTGGACTCCTACCCCTATAAGACCAACTCCACCTTCGCCCTCCACCCGATGTACATCCGCCTCGAAGAGGTAGGCTCGCTGACCGACGAAAAGATGCGCGCCGAGTTCAACGCCCTGCGCACCGAACTCAACTCCCTGGCTGAGATAGACTATGAGCGCGTCAACAACGCCAAGCGCCGCTATCTCGAAGCCATCTATAAGGTGTCGGGTAAAAGCACCGCCAAGAAGGAGAGCTACCTCCGCTTCATGGAGAAGAACGGCGAATGGCTGCGTCCATACGCCGCATGGTCCATACTGCGAGACCTCAACGGCACCCCCGACAACACCCGCTGGGGAGAGTATGCCACCTACGATGCCCGCAAAGTCAAGGCCTTCCTCGCCGAACACGCCTGCGAAGCCGGTTACTATTACTTCGTGCAATACCACCTGGACCGCCAGCTCCGCGAAGTGCGCGACTACGCCCACCAGAACGGCGTGGTGCTGAAAGGCGACATCCCCATCGGCATCGGGCGCCACAGCGTGGACGCATGGCTCTACCCGCAGCTCTTCAACATGCAGGTGTCGGCCGGCGCGCCACCCGACGATTTCTCCGTGATGGGACAAAACTGGGGATTACCGACCTACAACTGGGAGAAGATGGCCGAAGACGGTTTCGCCTGGTGGAAAGCCCGCTTCCGCAAAATGGCTGAATACTTCGACGCCTACCGCATAGACCACATCCTCGGCTTCTTCCGCATCTGGCAGATTCCCGTCGACGCCCTCCACGGCCTGCTCGGATACTTCAACCCTGCCCTCCCCTTCTCCCCCGAAGAGATGCGCCATAACTACGACTTCTGGCTCAACGCCGACCTCCAGGCTCATCCGCTCATCCTGGAATGGATGCTCACCGACTTCTTCGGAGAACATACCCAAGAGGCCAAAGAGCGATTCCTCGAACACACGGGGGGCGACCGCTACCGCCTCAAGGATTTCGTCAATACACAAATGAAGGTGGCCGAATACTTCGCCACACAGGAGAAAAACGAGAAGAACGACCGCCTGTGCAACGCCCTGCTCGGCCTCATCGACGACGTCCTATTCATAGAAGATCCGGAACAGCACGGCAAATACCATCCCCGCATCTCCGCACAGTTCACATATCAGTACCGTTGTCTCAACGACTATGAGCGCCAGTGCTTCGACCGGCTTTACAACGACTTCTTCTACCGCCGCCACAACGAGTTCTGGGGCGGGAAAGCGTTGTGGAAACTGCCGCCGCTGCTCGACTCCACCCCGATGCTCACCTGCGCCGAAGACCTCGGCATGATTCCCGACTGCGTGCCGCACGTGATGCGCGAGCTTGAAATCCTCTCGCTCGAAATCCAGAGCATGCCCAAGGACCCGCGCACCGAGTTCGGAAACACATGGGGCTACCCCTACTTCTCGGTATGCACCACGTCGACCCACGACATGGCGGGCATTCGCCTGTGGTGGGAGGAAGACCGCCAACGTTCGCAGCGCTATTTCAACGAGGTGCTCAACGAGGGCGGCGCGGCGCCGCACTTCGCCGAACCATGGATTTGCGGACGCATCCTCGACCTCAACCTCCAGTCCCCCTCGATGCTCTGCATCATCCCGCTGCAAGACTGGCTGTCGGCCGACGGTGCCATGCGCCGCGAGAATCCCGCCGACGAGCGCATCAACATCCCGGCCAACCCCAAACACTACTGGCGCTACCGGATGCACCTGACCGTGGACCAGCTGATGGCCGCCGGCACCTTCAACGCCTCGCTGCGCGACCATATCAAAGGCGCCGGCCGTTAAACGATCACCAAGTTAAATTGATTTTCATATTTCCGCCGCACCCCGGACGCGATATCCCGGGTGCGGCTTCCCTGTTACTTGAATCTATTTACAAACCTTTAATAGTCGCAATCGCATATGATCAGGTATCCGTTTACGATTCCTTCTATTACATTGTAGGAGCAGGGGACAACTATTTCTCCGGTCCGGTTGATGACACCCTGTTTTCCCTTCATCTTGACAACAGCGAACCCGTTGTCAAAATCAAATGCCTCCTCAAATTGATACGGAATCACAACGTTACCGGCATGGTCAATATATCCCCACTTGCCGTTTTTCTTTACGGACGCCAATCCTTCGGAGAATGCACCGGAGTCTTCAAATGTTTCCGCCATTATCCGCATTCCGGAAGGGTTTATCGCCTCCAGTTTATTATCTTCCGCTGATACAAATGCTACATCTTCACTAAAGTCAAACCAATCGTCATATTTGCAGGAACCGTAGATCTTTTTGGACGGGTTGATTATCCCATATTTATCATTTATTGAAACCCAGTAACTGCCATAACCCGTGGGTTCAATCCATTCATATCCACACGGAACTATTTCATTCCCTTTTGAATCTATTACACCGTAGCCCTCATCCTCACTTAATACAATGGCTTCATTCGCCAAGAAAGGAAAAACCATATCATAATCCGGCACGAGTGCCGGGCTTCCGGTCTTATCTATATAGAAGGATTGCCCTTTTAGACAGACACATGCAAGCCCGTCGGTAAAGTTGGTGGCCCAATCATATTTAAACGGAATGACGACCTTACCCGTTTTGTCAATGAAGCCCCATTTGCCGTTCTTCCTGACCGGCGCAAGGCCGTCGATGAAGCTATCTCCGGCGGCGGAATAAATCATCGGAACGACCGCTTTGCCCTCCTTGTCGACAAATCCATATTTATCTTCACAGACGCGAGCAAGACCCTCGTTAAACGGCATTATCTCCGAATAGTTCAACGGTATAACCTCTTTTCCCGAGGTGTTTATGCAACCATACAAGTCACCATTTCTCACTAACGCAAGCCCCTCTTCAAAAGGCCCTGCACCACTATAAAACCTGGAAACCGGTTGGAGCGTAACGGGATTCACGAACTGATAGTAGTAGCAATCCTGAGATACTAACAAAAAGCCCTCGCCTCCATCCAACATAAAGTTTGGAGCAGGAGTTATCCTGTCATTACTTTTGACATCCACCAATCCTCGGATTAAACAGTTTGGAGCTTCAACTATTGGTATATCTGTGACTTCTTCATTCTCAAACGCCGGATTATCCAACCAGTGATTATAGGCTGCACGATACTCTTCCAGAATGGTTTGCTTTTCTTTTCCCGAGGCGGGGCAGCCTATCATCGCGAACATCGAGGCCGCCACCAGTACCAGCATTGAGGTAAGTTTTGTTTTCATGTGAGGTTTCTTTTTAGTTTGGGTGACTTTTACAGCTCTCGCCGTAAATTTATTCATTTCTCAGCAAATATATAAGTTTCGCCACCGTGAATTAAGTTGCTTATTCACCAATCCGGATCACGAGTTGGTTCTATTACCATAATCACGCCGTTTATAACCGCCAAAGCGTTGTTGAAGATACATGGCGCCACAATTTCTCCTTGTCTGTTTATCACACCGTTTTTTCCGTTCATTGTGATGACTGCGAATCCGTCTTTGTTGAAATTGCGTGCATATTCAAACTTGATCGGGATTACCGTGGCTCCTTTGGCATCAATGTATCCATATTTCCCATCTTTTTTCACAATCGCAAGCCCGTTGTCAAAGCTGATTGCGTTGTCATATTGGAACGGGATCACCGTAACACCTTTAGTGTCGATACATCCCCATTTCCCATCTTTCTTAACCGATGCCAATCCTACAGAAAAAGATCTGGCATCCTCAAATGTTTCAGTGAAAACCTGTCTGCCAAACGGATTGATTGCCTCATATCTGTCATCAATATTTTGCGCGAAAGCGATGTCTTCAGTGAAGTCTGATATGTAGTCATATTTACAGCCGACATCGATTCCCTTTTGGGGATTTACTATTCCAAATTTATTTGTATCCTCTGAGCGGATTTTAAAACTTCCGTGACCGATAGGTTCAATCCGGCGGTAACTGCAAGGCAAAATCTCTTTTCCTTTTTTGTTTATCAACCCATATAGGCCTTCATCCCTTATAATAGCAGCGCCCCCTATGAAGGGATAAATCATCTCGTAATCTGTCCAAAACACCAGTTTGCCTTTCTTGTTGATATAGCCGGTGGTATAGTCTTCTTCTTCTTCGTAAATGCATGCCAAACCATCGGTAAAGTTGGTCGCCCAGTCATACTCAAAGTGGATTACAACCCTTCCCGTGGTGTCGATGAAACCCCACTTTCCGTCTTTCTCGACAGGCGCAAGTCCGTCGATAAAGATATAAGCATCGGAATATATGCAGGGAACTATGGATTTTCCCTCCGTATCGACAAATCCGTATTTACCGTTATCAATGGCCAACGCGATTCCATCAAAATATTTGCCAACTATATAATCGTCGGATTGTATTTCCTCCCCGGAAACGTTTATGTAATATTCCCTGCCATCCTTATCAACTCTTGCCTTCCCGTCTTCAAAGGGTAAAGCAAAATCGAAGCCTCCCAAAATCGTTTCTCCGGTAGCAGGATTTACAAAGCTATATTCGGGACCTTTTCTGACGAGAAGAAGTCCCTCTCCTCCGTCAGTAATATTGTCATAAACAGCGGGCAGAATGCTCTTACCCTGAAAATCCATCACGCCGTAAAGGCCTCCCGGATTAACCATGCCGTAGACTGGTTTATACGGGTTGTCCGGATTGTTTTCCCATTGTTCGGTTGCAAATTTGTATTCTTCGAGGCTTGTGGTATGTCTTTTCTGCGACTGTGGCAAAGCAAACGAAACAGAGAAGGAAAGCGCTGTAAAAAAGATTGCGAAGAGTCGTAGCGTTATAGGTTTCATGTTAGGTTCCATTTTTAGTTAGGGTGAGTTTTGCCGATTCCGCCGCAGATTTAGTCATTCCAAAGCAAATATCCAACTTTTATTTCAAAATATTCAATAATCCTTTTCGACTTTTCTATCGCATAAGACTATGACCTTATGTATCTATGCGGCTTATGAAATTTATAAATCTCACACAATATACCAGAAAATCAAATACATGCAGTTATTACGGAAACCGGGAGATATCCGCCTTTCGGCTTTGCGGTTCGTTTGTGGTGTACCGGGAAATCCTTTACTTCTTCAGGGCGGCGACGATTAGCTCGGCGGCGTAGTCGCCGGCTTCGGTGGTGCCGAGTTTGCGGCGCATCGCGCGGTAACCTTGCGTCTGCCATTCTTTCTTCGGAGAGTTCTGGAGCAACGGCGAGAGTTCCCTTACTATGGCCGGGACGGTGCATTGGTGCACGAGAAGTTCCGGCACTATATTGTTGCCCACTATCAGATTTGGCAGCGATACATACCTGACTTTCAATAACTTCTCCATTATCTTGTAAGAGATTTTCTTGCCATTGGCACGGTAGCACACCACCTGCGGGCAACCCATCAGTGCGGTTTCAAGCGTCGCCGTGCCGGACGTCACCAACGCGGCGCGGGCATACTTCACCAGCACCTGCGACGAGCCGAAAACGAGCTTCAGTCCGGGGTCCTGCGCCGTCTCACGGTAAAATTTCTCACCGACGGCGGGAGCGGCGGCCACAACGTATTGGTATTCGGGGAAACGCTTGGCAGCCTCTATCATCAGAGGCAGGTTGTTTCGTATCTCCTCCTTGCGCGAGCCGGGGAGCAGCGCTATGACAGGCCGCGGGTCGTCGGCTATCCCCTGCCGTTCGCAGAAATGCTTGTAGGGCGGTATGTGGCCGAGCACCTTCTCCATCTCCTTGACCGTCGGGTTGCCGACGTATGTTGCCTTATAGCCGTGCTTGGCGTAGAAATCCTCCTCGAAGGGGAGGATACTGTACATGGCGTCCACACAGCGCTTGATGGTGCGCACGCGGTATTCCTTCCACGCCCACACCTTCGGGGAGATGAACCAGTCCACGCGTATGCCGTGGCGCCGGGCATACTTGGCCATCTTGAGGTTGAAGCCGGGATAGTCCACCAGGATGAGGGTGTCGGGGCGGAACTCGCGCAGCGTCTTTTTGGCCAGCGAGAGGTATTTCAGCAGTTTGGGCAACGCGCGGAGCACCTCGCTAAACCCCATCACGTTCAGTTTGTCGTAATGGAGCACGGGATTGGTGCGCGCGGCGCGCGCCATGAGGTCGCCGCCGAAAAAGCAGAATACAGCTTCCGGGTCGTGACGTTTTATACCTTCTATCAGTCCGGCGGCGTGCAGGTCGCCTGAAGCCTCGCCGGCTATTATCATATACTTCATGGTGTGGGCTTGATGCTATACAATATTAACGGCAGGCCCTCCGTTTTTCGTATATGAAACTGTTCAGATATGTGATTTTGACCCTGTTGGCAGCGCTCGGGTTCCTGTGCTTCAGCTGCATCGATGACGACATCACCACGTCGCCCTCGGCGGTGCTCACCTTCTCGCGAGACACCGTCAGCTTCGACACCGTGTTTACCGAAATCGGCACCCCGACGGCCCGACTCATAGTGCGAAACCCCAACAAGAAAGGTGTCTCCATATCCTACATCGGCTTCAAAGACCCGGAGACGCGCTACCGCCTGAACGTGGACGGCCAGAGCGGCCAGACGTTCCACGACGTGGAAATACGCGGCAAAGACAGCATCTACGTCTTCATAGAATGTCGCCCGGAGGCCTCCCCAACTTCCGAGCCGGCGCTCATCGAAGACCAACTGCAGTTCGTCACCAACGGCAACACGCAGGAGGTAACCGTAGAAGCCTGGGGACAGAACGTGACACGCCTGCGAGGCGTGGTGATGGAGAGCGACATGACGCTCGACGCCACGCAGCCATACGTTGTGTTCGACTCGCTGGTAGTCTCCGAAGGCACTACGCTGCACGTCACCCCCGGCACGCGCCTCCTCTTCCATGACGACGCGAAACTGCGCGTAGAGGGCACGCTGGACGCCCGAGGCGAGGCCGGACGCCTCATCGACATGCGCGGCGACCGACTCGACAACGTGCTACCCGACATCTCCTACGACATCATGGCCGGCCAGTGGGGCGGCGTCAGTTTCGCGTCCGGCTCCTTCGGCAACCGAATGGAATACGTCAACCTGCGCAGCTCCAAGACCGGCGTCACCGTCGACTCCTGCGCCGACCTCTCGCAACAGAAACTGCTGCTCGTCAACTCGTGGCTCCACAACTCCCAGAGCAACGTGCTGACCTCGCGCTACGCCAATGTGGACGCCTACGGCTGCATATTCTCCGAAGCTGCCAACGACGTGGTGGCGCTCTACGGCGGCCGGCACAAATTCGTGCAATGCACATTCGCCAACTATTACCTATTCTCGGCCATTACAGGCTCTATGATAGCCCTTTACCACGTAATGCCCGAGGACGTGGCCGGCAACTCCCTGCCTCTGATGGAGGCCGAGTTCGAGAACGGCATTATCTACGGCCTCGGTTCCGAGTTGAACCATGGTGACCTCACCGGCGCGAATGTCTACCTGCGGCGGATGCTCCTGGGCTCGAAAGGCGAAGACGACGCCAACTTCTTAGAATGTATCTGGGACTCCGACCCGCTGTTCTACACCGTGCGTGAAGACTACATCTTCGACTACCGCCTGCGTCCCGAATCGCCGGCCATCGCCGCGGGTTACAGCACTTACGTCACCGACCTGTGCCGCTACGACATGTACGGTCTGAACCGCCTGGCCGCCGGCGCCCCCGACCTTGGCGCCCTCGTATATGTGGCCCCGCCCCCCGAAGAGTAATAAGCAAACGAAACATCCAAACCCCTCCTATAGCCGGACGCCTCAACACGGATTTCCGGCTTATTTTTATCTTTTTGCAGACTTTTTTTGGAAATATTTGAATAATTGAGATCTAATTTCTACCTTTGCAACCGGAACCATTCCTTTGGTCCATAACCAAAACTACAAGTTCAACCATACTAAACTAAACCACATGAAAACAAAAGTAATTTTATTAGCCCTGCAAACGGGCTTGTATTCAAAGACCTCATGTTTATCAAAAACCTAACTGATTATGAAAAAGATATTTTTATTAGCCGCTATGGGCGTCGGTATGCTTATGGCCGCTTGCGGCAACGACAACGACACGCCCGCTCCCAAGCCCGATGACAATCCGCAGGAAACCGAAGTCACAGAACAGATTCCTGATGAAATTCCTTACACCCACATTCAGCTTTCCGAATCCCAAAAGGAGATGAAAGATGCAAGCAATGAGTTTGCTTTCAAGCTTTTCAAATCCGTTTCCGAAAGCGAAGATAACACCGCCTTCAGCCCCTATTCGCTTTTTGCCTGCCTTTCAATGGTCGCCAACGGCGACAACGGCGAGTGTCGCGACCTTATTCTCAATGAGCTCGGCGTAGGCGAAGGTCCCGAGGCTTTGGCCAAGTTGAACTCATTCAACGCTTTGATGGCCCGCATGATGCCGACGGCAGATTCACGCGCCTTCATGCTTTCTGCCAACTCGGTGTGGATCAACGACGAAATGCGCCCACATGTCAATCCCGAGTTTATCTCCGCCGTTACAGATGATTGCAACTCCTACGTAGAGTATGCTAATTTCAAGGATGACAACGGCTCCATGAACCTTATCAACAAGTGGGGCGCGGACCACACCAACGGCCTTATCACACAGATTCTCGACAAACCCCTAACAGGCGACATGGCGCTGTTGAACGCAAGCTATTTCAAAGGTTGGTGGACACAACCCTTCAACAAAAAAGCCACTGACAAATTACAGTTCCGTAACCTGGACGGAAGCATTTCAAAAGTGGATATGCTTCGCGACACACGCGAAGTGTTCCACGCTTACGGCAACGGCATGAGGGTTATGGCCCTCCCTTACGGCAACGGCAATTTCAGAATGGTGTTCGCAATGCCCGACGAAGGCTCAGACTTCAACAGTTTCTTGGAGCTGGTTAGCTATGCCTCCGTGATGGAAGCTCTCGGAAAAGGCCGCACATACAATGCCACTATCTGGTTCCCGAAGTTCAACTTATCAAGCAACCTTGACTTGCTTGAAACGCTGAAAAACAACGGCCTGGCTCGCCTTGTAAACGACGGTCTCGACAATATTTTTCTCAACGGCATGAAAGCCACAGTCTGCAATGCTCTTCAGAAATCTACTGTCTCAACTGACGAAATGGGAACCGTCGGCGCATCCATAACTGAAATAGAACTTAGCGCTTCTCTTAATAATGGAGAGAACAAAACCGAAGTATTCCCCTTCGACCGTCCCTTCATCTTCTTCATAGAAGAGACTTCGACCGGCACCGTCCTCTTCATCGGTAAAGTCACCAAATTCTAACCTCCACATTGACAATACGACAGCGGGCGACCTGATGGCTGCCCGCTGTTTATTTGGAATTAATTTTTGCGGTTACTTTTGGGTGAGGTATTCGTCGATGGCTTTTGCGGCTTTGCGGCCGGCTCCCATCGCCAGGATTACCGTGGCGGCACCGGTGACGGCATCGCCACCGGCGAAGACGCCCTCACGCGTGGTGCGACCATCCTCGTCGGCCGTCAGGCACCCGCGCTTGTTGGTCTCCAGTCCCTCAGTGGTGCTCTTGATGAGCGGGTTGGGGCTGGTCCCGAGCGCCATTATCACGGTGTCGCACTCTATATCGAACTCGCTGCCGGGAATCTCCTGCGGACGACGGCGCCCCGAGGCGTCAGGCTCGCCCAGCTCCATGCGGATACAGGTAATGGACTTGACGTCCCCCTTCTCGTCGCCGTTGATGCGCACGGGGTTGCTGAGCATACGGAACTCGATTCCCTCCTGCTTGGCGTGGTGCACCTCTTCGCGGCGTGCGGGAAGTTCCTCCTCGCCGCGGCGGTAGACGATGAATGCTTCGGCGCCCAGACGCTTGGCGGTGCGCACGGCGTCCATGGCCACGTTGCCTCCGCCCACTACCACGCAACGCTCGCCGATGCGGATGGGGGTATCGTATGTCTCGTCGTATGCGTGCATGAGGTTGGTGCGCGTCAGCATCTCGTTGGCCGAGAACACGCCGTTGAGGTTTTCTCCCTCGATGCCCATGAAGCGGGGAAGCCCGGCGCCGGTGCCGATGAAGACGGCATCGTAGCCTTCACGGTCCATCAGCTCGTCGACGCGAAGCGTGCGGCCCACGATTACATCCGTCTCTATCTCCACACCGAGGCGGCGGACTGCCTCTACCTCTTTGGCAACGATTTTATCCTTGGGAAGGCGGAACTCCGGAATGCCGTAAACCAGCACGCCGCCCACCTTGTGGAGGGCCTCGAAGATTTTCACCTCATAGCCGAGTTTGGCGAGGTCGGAGGCGCAGGCCAGTCCGGCGGGGCCGGAGCCTACCACGGCCACTCGTTTACCGTTGCGCGGCGCCGGGGAGACGGTCTCGGGGCTATGTTCTATGGCATAGTCGCCCACGAAGCGTTCCAGCTTGCCGATGGCCACCGGCTCGCCTTTGATGCCGAGCACGCAGGCGCCCTCGCACTGGTTTTCCTGCGGGCAGACGCGACCGCAGACACTGGGCAGCGAACTGTCGCGGTGTATCACCTCGGCGGCGCCGGCGAAGTTGCCTTCCGTAACCTCCTTGATGAAGGCCGGGATGTTGATATGCACGGGGCACTGCGTTACGCAGCGCGGCTTGGGGCAGTTGAGGCAACGCGAAGCCTCGGTCTGTGCCTCTTCGGCGTTATAGCCGTAGCACACTTCTTCAAAATTTGTGGCGCGGACCTTCGGGTCCTGTTCGCGCACCGCTACACGGGGAATCTTGTTAGCCATGGCAACTGCATTTATGGGTTTCGGGATCGGTTTTGGGGTTGTTGCGGTACATGTTCTGGCGCCGCATGGCCTCGTCGAAGTCGATGAGGTGGGCGTCGAACTCGGGGCCTTCCACGCAGGTGAAGCGCGTCTTGCCGTCGACGGTAACGCGGCAGGCGCCGCACATGCCGGTGCCGTCCACCATCAGGGCGTTGAGCGACGCCACGGTGGGGATGCCGTATTTCTTGGTGGCGAGGGCCGTGAACTTCATCATTATCATGGGGCCGATGACCACGCAGCGGTCGAACTTCTTGCCCTTCTCCTCCACAAGCACGCGGAGCAGGTCGGTGACCATGCCGTGGTGTCCGGCCGAGCCGTCGTCGGTACAGAGGTGCACGCGGCCCACCTTCTCCATCTCGTCTACGTAAGTAAAGAGGTCTTTGGTCTTGGCGCCGATGATGACGTCGGCCTCAACGCCGTGCTCCTTGAGCCATTTTACCTGCGGATAGACGGGAGCCGTTCCCACACCGCCGGCCACGAAGAGAATGCGCATCTTGCGGAGCTCCTCCTCGGGGATTTCCAGGAGGTCGGAGGGAAGGCCGAGCGGGCCTGCGAAGTCGGCGAAGGCTTCGCCCTGCCGCATGGAGTTGATTTTACGCGACGAGATGCCGATGCTCTGCGTCACAATGGTGACGGTGCCGGCTTCGGGGTCAGTGTCGCAGATGGTGAGGGGTATGCGCTCGCCGTGCTCGTCGGTGCGCACTATGACGAACTGTCCGGGAAGTCCGGAGGTCGCCACGCGCGGAGCCTTTACCCGCATCTCCACTATCGAGGGGGAAAGCTCGCGTCTTGAAATTATCTCAAACATAATGTTTCCGGTTAGTCGGTTTTTAGACTTAAGGTACGTGAACGCCGGGCCATTACGACGCCGGAGCAGGGGAGTAGTGTCAAAATGCCGCGACCACAAAGCCGCCGCGCCGACAATCTCTCGGTTCACGCGGCAAAGTTACCTATTAACCCCGAAATATCCAAACCAAACGCCGAAAAAGTTTTTTCAGAGCGAGCGGAGCACGTCGAGCCTGCTTCGGAAGTTTTTTACAGAGAAGGATTCTGTCGTGACCTATCT
>OHBJ01001316.1_pt1 | contig 16938 bp, 16 predicted proteins | sample 1577241 | NCBI WGS metagenome assembly OHBJ01 (sample SAMEA3541594, study PRJEB24748) | human gut metagenome | biome: human gut; feature: human-associated habitat; material: faeces | place: China | collected 2012 | reverse complement strand
CATGCAGTCCTTTGCAGGGACGCTGCTGTTTGTGTCCCATGACCGGTCCGGCTCGTTTTTCCTGTGGTGGCTTTTGGGCCGGACGATCCTCACAGCTGCGCTCGTGCTGGCCGTTATCAACATGAAAAAGCTCCGCGACGGCGGAGAAAAGCTCGCCTCCGGCGCGCTCACCAGTCAGATCGACACGTCGCATATGTTCTGGGAGTTCAAGCGCCACGCGGAAAACCTCAATTCCATCGCCGACGGGATGCAGAAGGCCGTGGAGCAGCAGATGCGCTCCGAGCGGCTGAAAACGGAGCTGATCACGAACGTATCCCATGACATCAAAACGCCGCTGACCTCGATCGTGAGCTACGTCGATCTGCTCAAGAAGGAAAAAATGCCGTCCGACGCAGCGCGGCAGTATCTCGACGTGCTCGACCGGCAGTCCGCACGGCTGAAAAAGCTGACGGAGGATCTGGTCGAGGCTTCGAAGGCCTCCACCGGCAACCTCTCCTGCACGCTTGAGCCGACAGACGTCAACGTCCTGCTCGGGCAGGTCATAGGCGAATATGAGGGCAAGCTGGAGGCCGGTCAGCTGGAGCCAATCGTGCTGGAGGACCCCTCCTCGCCGAAGATCCTGGCCGACGGGCGGCTGCTCTGGCGCGTGTTTGATAACCTCTTAAGCAACATCTGCAAATACGCCATGCCCGGAACGCGCGTCTATCTTTCCAGCGCTGTGGAAAACGGCAAGGTCGTGATCTGCTTCAAGAACATCTCGCGCAGTGCGCTCAATATCTCCGCCGACGAGCTGATGGAGCGCTTTGTGCGCGGGGACAGCAGCCGCCACACCGAGGGCAGCGGGCTGGGGCTTTCCATTGCCCGCAGCCTGGTGGAGCTGCAGGGCGGTCGGTTTGAGATCTCCATTGACGGCGATCTGTTCCGTGCGGATATTTCCCTGCCGCTGCGCCCGTAAAACATACCAAAAACAAATGCTGACTGCCGTCCTATCCCAAGGGCGGCAGTTTTTGTATTTGTAAACTTTTTATGAAACGATTGCTTTACGGAAGTGGTTATGCTATTCTATTGATATAGAAAAAATCTAAAAAAAGGAGGAGCCCCATGAAAAGAATGACAAGAACGATTGCGCAGCTGTGCGCACTGGTGCTGCTGGCGGCACTGGCTGGGTGTGGAAAGGATCCCACCCCTACACCAAATCCAACCCCCACGCCGGAATACGAAATGATCGCCGTAACGGTGCCGGAGCAGCAGCCCGGTGAAGCGGCAGAGAAGGTCGTAAAGGCGGTAAGCGGCTTTTACGGGGTGTGGGCATTAAGTGATGATTGCAGCCTGTACCATATGCAGCTTGAAAACAATGAGCCGGATATGAGCACGATGGAGGCAGCGTACCAGCACGTGCAGGACTTTTCGCTGGGCTCTTTTGGCGAGTATATCAATATTCTATACACGACCGGCAGACTGGAGTGGTACTGGACCGACCATGACTACGGCGAGCTGCCGGAGCCGCTGGCGGGCGTTGCGGAGATTTCCGGCTGTGCGGCGCTGATGCGGGACGGAACGGTGCAGTATTACTACGATGGTGCATGGCATCATATTGATGAGCTCCAAGCCCTGAAAATTGCCGAAGATAACGGACAGCGTTTGTTGGTACTGGATCAAAACAATACCCTGTGGGATTACAGCATGGAGGACGGCAGCTGCATAGAAACGGCGCAGAAGGTTCTGAATTTCTGCTATTCCTCTGCCAATAAGATGTATTACACCAGCTGCATTTGGTACACCACGGCGGAAAAGGACACCCTTTACTGCCACAGCTATGAGTGGTTTGACCCGACAACGCCGACCGACCCCAATATACCGCAGCCCAAAACCGAAGAATATCATATTTCCGGCGTGCCGGTCTATGCGGCCCAAGGCTGTGTGCTGCTGCATCAGGAGGACGGCAGCTATCTGTTCTTTGCGCCCAACTATGGTGAAAAGCCGGCAGTATTCTCCCTGCCGATGAAGGGCGTTTATGCCGAAGCACAGATGTGGGCCGGTTACTATATGATAGCCGGCACCGACGGACGGCTGTATTACCATTTAGATGAAAGCACCGACGAACGCAACCCCTACGATGGGGCGGAGTGGGTCTGGACGCTGGGCGTGCAGAACTAAACAGCAGAATAAACGGGAAAGCTCCCCTGCCCTACTGCGGGCGGGGGAGCTTTTGGGTTTGCGGAAACCGCGGGGCGGGAGGGCCGCAGGCCAAACCGTCCGAAGGACGGTTTCAGCGAACGGAGTTCGCTGCGGCGGCGGAGCCGCCGGGCCTGCGGCCCTATGCCCGGTCTCATGCGATTTTTTGGGTTTTCAGACGGGCAAGCAGCTTATCCAGCGGAAGAAACAGCACCGCCACCATGATGGCATTGCCCACGCCGTGCATGATATCATACGGGATACCGGAGATAAACCACGAGACCGCCATGCTCCAGCCGCCGATAAAGAGATAGACCGGCGAGCAAAGCAGCCCGAACAGCATGCCGTACACCGCGGCGACGATGATCCATAAAAGGTAACTGCTCCACCTTGCCAAAAGGCGTACCACCGCGTACAGAATGATCCAGATATAGAGATACATATACACCCAGACATTGAAGCCGTACAGCAGCACCTGCACCGCCACAAATACATAGATGATGAGCGGCGTCATACGGGGAAAATGCAGCGTATAAAGGATAAGCAGCAGCGTGACCGGCTCAAAATTCGGGATAAAGGACATTGCCTGCTTGGAAGCGATGAGCAGAGCGGACAGCATTGCCGCCAGCACCAGCTCCCGTGTTTTCAGCTTCATTTGGCCGACTTAATAAGTGGAAAGAACGATCTGGAAGGCGTCACCATCAGCGATGGGGGCAGAATCGACACCGACAGTAAGGTCATCGCCGTTGCCGTCCTTAAAGCACCAGTATTGACGCTGGCTGTCATCGGCGGCTACGCCATCGACCGTAGTGACATAGAGACCATACTGAGACTCGCTGCCCTCAATGAGCTTTTCCTGCTCCAGTGCGCCGCGCAGGAATTCGGCGTCGGTGTGAATGGTGAATACCTTGTTCTCCACGCCCTCCTGCATCACGGTAACGGTGATGGTCTTAGCGCCCTCGATCGGCATGGGCTTTTTGGAGCCTTCGATGAAGAACAGTGCTGCCGCAATGAGTATCAGCACCACTGCTGCAATGATAAGAACTTTTTTGTTTTTCTGCATTTCTTTTTTTCCTCCTGAAAATGATGAGGCTGCCCCGCAATTATGTTCAAAAGGGGACAGCCAAACTGACCCGTCGGAGATATTCCCCTGCGGGTCTTTTGTGCGTTTGACCAATTCCTCGTGGTACCTTTTGCACCGCAGGCAGACCGGTCTTTCGGCTTCGGATCATCGCCTTGCTCCGTCTTCCCGGTTTCCCAGTGACATCAATGGAGGTCGGCTCCCCGTTACGGCGACGAGATCGCGCAGGACTTGCACCTGCTTCCCTGCTCCCCTGTTTTAGCGGAAGCGTCTGCCTGCATTCTGATTCATTTGTCATAGGTTAGAATATCACATTCTTCCTTTTTCGTCAAGGAATTCCGGCTGCTGCAGCACCATGGGCGCAGCGGTAATCAGCCAAGGAGCAAAGCGCTCCGGTGACTGCCGCAGCTCCGCCGAAAGCTCTGCCGGCGTGACCCAGCGTAGTGCTTCAATCTCCTGCGGGTCGGGAGCAAAATCCCCTGCATACCGTCCCAACAGCACATGGTCGTACTCATATTCATACAGCTTTTCGGCAAAGCGGTGCAGATAAACGAAGCTGCCAACCTCCCGCAAGGGACAGGTAATACCCAGCTCCTCCCCCAGCCGCGCCTCTGCAGAGGGTATGGTTTGCTCCCCCCACTGTGGGTGAGAGCAGCAGGCATTTGCCCACAGCCCGCCGGAATGGTACTTCCCCGCCGCACGCTTTTGCAGCAGCAGCCGTCCGGTACCGTCGGTGAGGAACACCGAAAAGGCGCGGTGCAGTAGGGGGGCAGCGTGGGCTTCCCGCTTCTCTGCCGTGCCGATGGGGGCATCAAGCACGTCTACCAATATCAGATTATCCAGTCGCTCGGTCATATTATTCCTCCGTGAAAGGAAAAGAGCCGTGAAAAATACGGCTCCTTTGGGATTCTTACTTTTGCTCGGCAGCTTCCTTATCCTGCAAAATGAGCAGGCGGACTGCCTCCACCGCCGCCTGACACGCAAGCGCGGTATCATGCTGCTCGGGATCGGGCAGCCCCAGCTTTTTGCGCTCCTGGTTCCAGCAGACGTTCAAAATGCAGCCGGCGCGCGCTTCCTCCAGCGTAGCGCAGACGATGTAAAGCGCAGCGGATTCCATTTCGCTGGAAAGAGTACCGCCTTTTTTCCAGCACTCCCACTTATACTCCAGCATCGGGCCGACAGGCAGGCGCTCCGGCTCATGCTGACCGTAGAAGGCGTCCTTGCACTGGACGGTGCCGACATGCCAGCGGGCTCCAAGATTCTTTGCTGCCTGAATAAGTGCGCAGGTCACATCGTGATCGGCAACGGCAGGGAACTCGATGGGCATATACTCTCGGGTGGTGCCCTCCATGCGAATGGCGCTGTTGGCAATCACCAGATCGCCGCCCATGACCTTGAGGTTCATACCGCCGGTGGTGCCGATCCGGATAAAGGTGCGTACACCGGTCTTATAGCACTCCTCCACGCCGATGGCGGTAGAGGGACCGCCCATTCCGGTGGACATGACCATAACCGTTTCGCCGTCCACCTTCCCCAGCCATGTTGTGTACTCGCGGTGCTGGCAGTAGAAATGCGGTTCATCTAAAAACTGCGCGATCTTTTCCACCCGACCGGGATCTCCCGGCAGGATCACATATTTTGCGCCGTGACTGTCATCAAAACCGACATGATACATTTTTTCCATGGTGATATATCCTCCCTGTTACGGTTATAAATTACTGTTCGTTCATCTCTTCCATCAGCCGCTGCTTGGTATCCCACAGCTTCTGCGAAAGATCGACATAATAGGTGTGGGGATACTCAAATCTCTTGATCTCGTCCCACAGGGTATCCATCTGCTCGGCGCAGTAATGGCGGATCTCCTCCAGCGTCGGGGAGGTATAGCACTGGACGCCCTTTTGGAAAATCGGCACCTGCAGCTTTTCAGCGCGGAAATTGGTAAGGGTCTTTTTCTTCCAGATATCGTTGGGGTCGAAGATGGTGATGGGCTTGGTATCATCTACCTCCTCGCCTGCCAGCACAATATAATCTGCCAGCGCCTTGCCGTTATCCCGTCCGTAGAAGCGGTAAAGCTCCTTAAAGCCGGGGGTGGTGATCTTCTGAGCAGTTTCGCTCAGCTTGATTTTCGGTTCCAGTTCGCCCTTCTCATTTTCGATGGCGACCAGCTTGTAAACACCGCCGAAAACCGGCTCATTTTTACTGGTAATGAGGTTTTCTCCTACGCCGAAAGAATCCAGCTTGGCATCTTGCAGCAGCAGATCACGAATAATATATTCGTCCAGTGAATTGGACGCCATGATCTTGACATCGGGGAAGCCTGCCTCGTCCAGCATTTTGCGCGCCTTTTTGGAAAGATAGGCAAGGTCGCCGCTATCCAGACGGATACTCTTGGGGCGGAAGCCGCGCGGCAGCACCACCTCGTTAAACACCTTAATGGCATTGGGTACGCCGGATTTAAGAACATTGTAGGTATCCACCAGCAGGCAGCAGTTATCGGGGTAGGTCTCGGCATAAGCCTTGAACGCCTCATATTCATTATCAAATGCCTGCACCCAGCTGTGTGCCATGGTGCCGGAGGCGGGAACACCCATCATACGGTCGCTGATGGTGCATGCAGTGCCGGCACAGCCTGCAATATAGGCGGCGCGGGCGCCCAGCATGGCGCCGTCATACCCCTGTGCCCTGCGGGAACCGAATTCCACAATGGCACGTCCCTGCGCCGACCGCACCAGACGGCTTGCCTTGGTGGCAATAAGGGTCTCAAAGTTAAAGGTCACCAGCAGCATGGTCTCCACCATCTGTACCTGCTCCAGCGGCCCGCGAACGGTGATGATCGGCTCGTTGGGGAAGATCGGGGTGCCCTCCTTGATGCTCCAGACATCGCAGCAGAACTTAAAATTCCGCAGGAACTCGAAGAATTCCTCCGAGAAACAACCCTTTTTACGGAAATATTCAATGTCCTCCTCGGTAAAGGAAAGACCGTTGATTAGTTCAATAACCTGCTGCAAGCCTGCATAGATAGCAAAGCCGCCGTTTTCCGGCACGCGGCGGAAAAAAACATCGAATACGGCGATCTTATCCTGTATACCGGCATGGAAGTACCCGTTGATCATCGTGTATTCATAGTAGTCGGTGAGCAAGGTCAGATTGCGCTCACGAGTGAGGTAATTGCCCATAAAAAACTTCCTTTCTACTGCTGTGATGAGTTTTGCTGTGGCAGCGCCGCGCCCTGCGGGACGGTGAGCGTCGCCTGCTCGGTATAGGCAGCGAAGGGAGTGTCAACCGCAGGATCCTGCCCTTCGTGATATACCAAAATAGAGACGGTAACGGAATAGCTGCCCGCCGGCGGCAGGCTTTGCGGATAAGCATACAGCAGGTACTCCCCTGCGCCGATGACCGGCGTTGTCAGCAATACGGTGCCATCGGACAGGGTGTAGCGGACCTGCATCATGCACTCATTGCCTGCCGTATTCTCCAGCAGCAGCGGCAGGCTGCCGTCCTGCCCCACACCAAGGCTGCCGTTATAGAGATACCAAAAATACTCCGGTGTTGTATTCCGGGGGGCATTTTCGTACCCCGGCAAGCGGCCGCTGTGTATGGCGGTATCCGCAAGAACTTCGGGGGGCTGAGCGACCGGCTGCCGGTTTTGGGGCAGGAATGTCGCCAGTGCCAGTCCCGCACCGATTGCCGCCGCCAAAACCAGCAGCGCAGAGATTATCTTTTTGGCTGCTGTCATGTGCGGCACCCCCTTCTTCTTTCCGGTCATATGCATTAGGTTAAATAAAATGAACGGTATCATTATACCGCATTTTGTATTAAAGCACAACAGGTATCAAGCAAAAACCCCCGACCGATAAAAGGTCGGGGGCGGAAAAAGCCGTTACGGTGATTCAACTGCTCCGGCGGAATTCTCGTTTCCATCGGGCGTCAGGGTATCTACACGGCCGGTAACGCCGGTATTAAACTCGGTACCCAAAATGCTGTCATTTACAATGGACGTGACGGAATAGAGATAAAAATCCTTGCCGTTCTTACGCAGCTCATACAGCATATATTTGGAGGGTGTCTCCTCCAGATTGCCCTTGCTGTCATAATTGATGCTGAGCACCGTGGTGGGCGGCACATAACCGATGGTGAGCCGGCAGCTTTCCTGCTGCATCACTATTTTTTGCACGCTGGGGGTGGCAAAGCCGGTCATGGCAATAATGGGCACATGGTAGGAGGCAATATCGCTGTCATACTGGTAGGCGTTTTCCATATCACCAATGGTCATATGCTCCAGCTTGACCTGCGGTCCAAACAAACTTGCCGCCTGTGCATCTACATCAGCCGTCGGTATGATCATGCGTCCGTATTCATCGAACTGGTAGCTGCCGCGGCGCTCGCCCAGCATACATGCCCACAAACTGCTTTGCAGCAGAAATTCGTTATCACAGGTGGCAGGATCGGTAAAATCCGGCGGGTCAAACATCACTACCGGCAGCAGCATCTGCTCGTACTTGGTCTTTTGGGCGGTGTTATCCGCCAGATTGCGGGTAAGACCGTAGCACCAGTTGAACACGGTGCCCAGTCCTATCACACACAGCACAATAAAAATAAATCCGATGGGTGCCGCATGACGGTTACGGGCATTCGTTTTCTCTGTACTCATAGCAGGTTCCTTTCCTTGGGGGTGCGCGTTACTCTTTCTCCTTCTCCTTTATCTTTGCCTTTTCCTCTGCTTTTTCAGGGTCCGGCGCAAGGGAAACACGCATCTTTTCGATCTTCTGTTCCTCCATTTCCAGCACAGTGAAGGTCAGTCTGCCCAGCCGGAAGGTCTCGCCCACGGTGGGGATATGCTCCAGCACCGAGAGCGCCAGACCGTTCATGGTATCATAATCGTCCTCCTCGATATCGGTGGGGTGATAGTCGATCTCGTCCAGAAAATCATCGACGGGCATATCACCGCTGATCTCATAGGTGTCGGGCGTTACCTCGGTAAATTCGGTCACGACCTCATCGCGCTCATCATAGATCTCGCCGACCAGCTCCTCTAAAACATCTTCCATCGTGACGATGCCCAAGGTGCCGCCGTAGTCGTCCATAACAATGGCGATATGTACCTTTTTGCGTTGGAACTCGGAAAGCAGACGGGCGATCTTCATGCTTCGATGGACATACATCGGCTCCGTCATCAGCTTTTTGATATCAAAGTTTTTATTCATCAGGGCTGCCTGCAGAATATCGCGGGTGTGCACCACACCGATGATGTGATCCACCGTTTCGCTGTACACGGGGATTCGGGAGAAGCCCTCCTCGGTGATGACCTGCAGAACCTCCTGCGGGGAGGAGTCCTCGTCCAGCGCCACCATATTGACACGGGGGGTCAGGATATCCTCGACGGTGGTATCATTGAACTCAAGGGCGGACTGAACCAGCTCCTTCTCCTGCTCCTCCAGTACGCCCTCCTCCTCGATGGTATCCAGCATATACATCAGTTCCTGCTCGGTAATGGTCGGCTGCTCCTCGCCGTCCTCCTTTTTCTTGAAGGGCTGCATGAGCCGCAGGAACAAAAAGCTGAACGGAGTAAAAACGATCATCAGGATACGCAGAACGCCGGCGAATGTCATGGAAATGCTTTCGGCGTTCATCTTGGCAAAGCTCTTGGGGATAATTTCGCCGAAGGTGAGAACGACAAGGGTGGAAATACCGGTGGCAATCGCAACCGCATAATTTTTGAAATACGCAGTAGCGATCACCGTGACCAATGAGGAAATGGCGATATTAACAAGGTTATTGCCGATGAGAATGGTGGCGATGAGCTTATCATACTGCGCGGCAATCTTGACGGCAAGCGCCGCACGCTTGTTGCCGTCCTCTGCCATGGTACGCAGGCGGATCATATTTGCCGCAGAAAATGCGGTCTCGGAAGCGGAAAAGAAAGCGGATAACAGTAAAAGGATCAGAATAAGTAGGTAGGTTGTACTGCCTATGTCGTCCAAAAAAATGCACACTCCTTGTTTCAATCAAAAATTTATCTTTGCACCGCCGCAGCCGACGGTACTGATTTTTATTGTAGCAAAAAAAGGGATATACGGCAAGGCTGTGAGAGAAATATTCAGTTTTTATTCACAGCTTTGTAGTAAAAAGCGGGGCACGGGTACTCATTTGCCCCTGCCCCGCCTTGGTTTTACACTAAGGGGATTATTCCTTACCTTCCTTCTTGGCTTCCATCTTAGCGATGGCGTCCTTGCGGGAAAGGTTGATACGACCCTGCTGGTCGATTTCAGTGACCATAACAAGGATCTCGTCACCAACGGAGACCACGTCCTCCACCTTTTCCACACGCTTGGAATCCAGCTTGGAAATATGGACGAGCCCCTCCTTGCCGGGAGCGATCTCGACAAAGGCGCCGAAGTTCATCAGTCGGGTGACAACGCCCTTATAGATGGCGCCGACCTCGGGATCATTCACGATGGTCTCGATAATGCTGATGGCAGCGCGGCAGTCATCAATGTTGATGGCGGAAACAAACACATGGCCGTCATCTTCAATGTCGATCTTTACATTGCACTCGGCGCAGATCTTCTGGATCGTCTTGCCGCCGGAGCCAATGACCTCGCGGATCTTATCGGGATCAATGGTCATGCTGAGCATCTTGGGCGCATACTTGGAAAGCTCGGGACGCGGAGCAGGAATCGCCTTGAGCATCACTTCATCAAGGATATAGTTGCGCGCCTTGTGGGTCTTGGCAAATGCCTCCTTAATGATCTCAGGGGTCAGACCATCGATCTTCAGATCCATCTGAATGGCGGTAATGCCCTTCTTGGTACCGCCCACCTTAAAGTCCATGTCGCCGAAGAAGTCCTCGACGCCCTGAATATCCACCATGGTCATCCAGCGGTCGCCCTCGGTGATAAGTCCGCAGGAGATACCGGCAACAGGCGCCTTGATGGGAACACCGGCGTCCATGAGCGCCAGCGTAGAGCCGCAGATGGAGCCCTGAGAGGTGGAGCCGTTGGAGGAAAGAACCTCGGAAACCAGACGCATCGTGTAAGGGAATTCCTCAACACTGGGAATGACAGGCTCCAGTGCGCGCTCTGCCAGGGCGCCGTGCCCGACCTCGCGACGACCGGGGCCGCGGCTGGGGCGGGTCTCGCCGACAGAGTAGGAGGGCATATTGTACTGGTGGATATAACGCTTTGTGGTCTGTTCATCAATCCCATCAAGGAGCTGTGCCTCGCGAAGGGTACCGAGGGTGGCAATGGTAAGCACCTGTGTCTGACCGCGGGTGAACATACCGGAGCCATGAACGCGGGGAATAATGCCGACCTCGGCGTCCAGCGGACGGATCTCGTCCATGCCGCGCCCGTCTACGCGCTTGCCGTCGTCCAGCAGCCAGCGGCGCACCACATACTTCTGCAGCTTGTAGATGCATTCGTCCAGCATGGCGCCCTGCTCGGGATATTTCTCATCGTACTCGGCGTGCAGACGGTCATAGATGGGCAGCATGCGCTCATCACGGATATTCTTGTCATCGGTATCCATGGCTGCACGGACGTCCTCGATGAATTCGTCCTTAATGGCTTCAAAGAGGTCGTGGTCAATCTCCATGGATTCAAAGGTGAACTTGGGCTTGCCGATCTCCGCCTGCACCTCTTTGATGAAGGCAACCATCTTCTGCACCTCGGCAAAGCCCTTCATGATGGCTTCCAGCATGGTGTCATCGTCTACCTCATTGGCGCCGGCTTCGATCATGCAGACCTTTTCAGCGGTACCGGCAACGGTAAGCTGCAGGTCGCTCTTCTGGCGCTGCTCGGCGTTGGGGGTCAAAATGATCTCACCATCGACCAGACCGACATTGATGCCGGCGATGGGCCCGTTCCACGGAATATCGGAAATAGACAGCGCCATGGAAGCGCCGATCATACCGGCGATCTCGGGTACGCAGTCGGGGTCAACGGAAAGAACTGTCATCACAACGGAAACATCGTTGCGCATATCCTTGGGGAACAGCGGGCGAATGGGGCGGTCTACCACACGGCTGGAAAGAACAGCCTTATCGCTGGGACGACCCTCACGCTTGAGGAAGGAGCCGGGGATCTTGCCCACAGCGTACAGCTTTTCCTCAAAGTCTACGGAAAGCGGCAAAAAGTCGATGCCGTCGCGGGGCTTGGCGGAAGCAGTCGCATTGACCAGAACCGTGGTCTCGCCATAGCGCACCAATACCGAGCCGCCCGCCTGACAGCACATCTTGCCGGTCTCAAAGCTCATCTTGCGTCCGGCAAATTCTGTTTCAAATACGCGGAAATTTTCAAACATCTTTTTTCTCCTTATTTTATGTCTTTTGTTCGGCTCGGCTCCGCTTTCGTTTTAGCAATAAAGCCTTCCTCCGCACAGGGAAAGGACTTCCTGCGGGGGAACGATTCACTGCTAAACCCGATGGGGGACGATGCCGTTCGTTCCTGTAAAAAATGCTCCTAAAACCGGCTAAGAGGGCAGACGGAAACACCCGCCTGCCCTCCGGCAGTTTTCTTACTTACGCAGACCCAGCTTGGAAATAACGGCGCGGTAACGCTCGATATCCTTCTTCTTGAGATAGTTGAGCAGGTTTCTGCGGTGACCGACCATCTTGAGCAGACCGCGGTTGGAATGGAAGTCCTTGGGATTCTGCTGCATATGCTTGGTCAGGCTGTTGATGCGGCTGGTGAGTACGGCGATCTGAACCTCGGGGGAACCGGTGTCACCCTCGTGGGTTGCGTACTCAGTAATGATCTTGTTTTTTTCTTCCTTGAGAATCATGTTGTTTCACCTCATAAATTATTTACGCCAAGACCTCCGTATCGGGATCGGTGAAGTTCCCCTGCGGGAACACTCCCAAATACCGGGATCCGGTCATATCAATATGGAATTATAACATATAATTCAACGGCTGTAAAGAACTTTTTTGCCGTAATTTATCCCTTTTTCTGTCGTTTTTCGGCGGCGAGCACCGTAGAACGCAGCAGCATGGTAATGGTCATTGGGCCTACCCCGCCGGGAACGGGAGTCAGCCACCCTGCCACAGGCATAACGCTTTCAGAATCAATATCTCCGCAAAGCTTGCCCGATGCATTGCGGTTCATTCCCACATCAATGACCACTGCGCCCGGCTTGACCATGTCTCCGGTAACAAAACCCGCCTTACCCACCGCCGAAATGAGGATATCCGCCCGGCGGGTCACCTCCCGCAGGTTTTTGGTTTTACTGTGGCAGACCGTCACAGTGGCATTGCGGTGCAGCGCCAGCAGCGCCATCGGCTTTCCCACAATATTGCTGCGCCCGATGATGACACATTCCTTTCCTGCCATATCCACACCGGTACTGTCAATGAGCGTTAATATCCCGCTGGGGGTGCAGGGAGCAAAAAAGTAGTCCCCTATTACGATATGCCCCACATTCTGCGGGTGGAACGCATCTACATCTTTTGCGGGATCAATGGCGGAAAGGATCTCCTTTTGATCAAGATGTGCGGGCAGCGGAAGCTGTACCAGAATCCCGTCAATTTCCTCCCTGCCGTTCAGCTCGGTAATAAGCGAAAGCAGTTCTTCTCTGCCGGTGCTTTCCGGCAGAGTGTACTGCTCGGAGTAAATGCCCAGTTCATCGCACGCCTTGTGCTTATTCCGTACATAGACCTGCGAGGCGGAGTCCTCTCCCACCAACACCACTGCCAGCCCGGGGGTAATGCCGGCTGCCTTCAGCGTCTCCACCTTTTTTTTCAGTTCGGCACGGCACCCTGCCGCCACTGCTTTTCCGTCAATGATCTTCGCGCTCATGCTGCTCCTCTTTCTGTCCGGGCTGCGCCGGATTTTTTGCCTGTTTATTTTTTTGCTTCTTTTCGGCAGCTTTTGCGTCCATCATTGCAATGCGCTGCCGGCTCTCCTCGGTATCGACATAGCGGGTCAGTGCAAAGCGCGGCTTTTTCTGTCCCTCAATGTACTCCAGCGTCATGGGCTTGCGGCTTTGCAGGAAGAAGAACAGCATCAATCCTGCGCCGATGAGGAACAGCACGCCGCCCAGTGCCTGTGAAACACGGACACTGCCCCACATCAAGCTGTCGGTGCGCAGCCCCTCCACAAAGAATCGCCCCAAGCCATACCAAGCTGTATAACCCAATGTGATCTGTCCATCGTAGCTGCGGCGTGGGAACAGCCACAGCAGCAGGATCGCCACGCCGATGAGGTTCCAGACGCTCTCATAGAGAAAGGTGGGGTGTACCGGCAGACCGGGATCAACCGTTACACCCTGCGCCAGCAGTGATGCCTGATGGCGGGAAAGGTAGTTTGAGATCGTATCGGAGGTCATACCCCACGGCAGGGTAGTATTGGTGCCGAACGCTTCCATATTGAAGAAATTGCCCCAGCGTCCGATCGCCTGTCCCAGCATGACGCCGGGGAACGCCGCATCAGCCACCGGCAGCATGGGCAGTTTCTTTGCACGGCACACGATAAACGCCACAATCAAAGCGCCGATGATGCCGCCGTAGATGGCAAGCCCGCCGCCGCGCAGATTGAAAATTTCCTTGAGATCGTCCTTATAGTTATCCCACTGGAACGCCACATAGTAGGCGCGGGCACCCACAATAGCGCCGATCATTGCCCACAGAATGATATCCAGTCCCTCATCGGGGTGAATTCCGCAGGTGCGGTTGTGAGAGAGATAGACCCACAGTCCCAGTCCGAAGCCCACTGCAATGATGATGCCATACCAGTAAATTTCCAACCCGCCAATGGAAAACGCCACTCTGTTGATGGGGAGCTCCCACCCCAGTGCGGGAAAACGCAGAATTTCCACGGTACACCCTCCCTTTGCTTTGATGGATTTTTCTTATATCGTGTATTATATCATAGCAGCCGTCACTTTTCTATTCTCAAATAAAAAAATTTGTGCTGTTCCCCTTGTTCTGTGCTATAATGAACCAAATGGTCTTTCCCAGTAAAGGAGCCTTATTTCTATGACAGAACTTCTCACCCGACTGTTTATCCGTGACCGGGACAATGTGCAGGATCCTGCCGTGCGCCGTCAATATGGTACGCTCAGCGGTCTTTGCGGCATCTGCCTGAATATTCTGCTGTTCCTCGGCAAGTTCATTGCAGGCACTGTTTCCGGCTCCATCGCCATTACTGCCGATGCTTTTAACAATCTTTCCGACGCCGGTTCCTCGGTGGTTACGCTTATCGGCTTTCGCCTGGCGGGGCAAAAGCCGGATCGGCACCACCCCTTCGGACACGGACGAATGGAGTATCTCTCCGGTCTTGCCGTCTCGGTGGTGATCCTGCTGATGGGTCTTGAGCTGGGCAAAACCTCTCTGGAGAAGATCCTCTCCCCCGCTCCGGTGGAATTCACCCTGCTGCCTTTGATCATTCTGCCTGTTTCCATCTTAGTCAAGGGCTGGATGTATCTCTTTAACCGCAAGCTGAGCAAAAAGCTCCATTCCGCCGCCATGCAGGCAACCGCCGCCGACAGCCTCAGCGATATGGTTTCCACCGGCGTGGTACTGCTGGGATCTCTTGCCGGTCATTTTTTCAATATCCAACCGGACGGCTGGCTGGGTATGCTGGTTGCGGTATTCATTCTGTATACCGGGTACAATGCCATGAAGGACACCATTGATCCCCTGCTGGGGCGCGCCCCGGACCCCGAACTGGTGGCGGGAATCCGCCGGCTGGTGCTGGCACCGCCGGAGATCCTCGGTCTGCATGATCTGATTGTCCACGATTACGGTCCCGGCAGGTTGTTTGCTTCGCTGCACGCCGAGGTGGACCGAACCGGAGATATGTCCGCACTGCATGATGTTATTGACAAGGTGGAGCGTGAGGTACAGGAAACGCTGGGGTGTGAGCTATGTATTCATATGGATCCCATTGCCGTCGGAGACCGTAAGACGGCAGAGTGCCGCACCACGGTGGCGAATCTGCTTGCCGGCATTGACCCGCGCCTGACCATGCATGATTTCCGCATCACCAGCGGGCCTGACCATACCAACCTTATCTTTGATGTTGTGCGCCCGCTGGACGCCGGCTATTCCTCCGCCGAGCTGGAGGATCGGATTATGCAGGCGGTAGCAGCACTCCCCGGCAGCTATTATGCCGTTGTCACGGTGGATACCCCTCGGATCTGAAAAGAAAACAGCCGGGAGCTTTCTCTCCTGTCCCCTTCCCGTCGGATAGCCTGTAGGAAGGGGCATTGTTTTGCTCCCGGTTCTTTTATTCTTCTTCGGCAAAGGGCAGCCCCTTCAGCACCACCTCACGGATAAAGCAGAAGGTCTCCGCCTCTCCCCTGTCCCGCAGCATTGTCAGAATAAAGTGCAGCTTGCGGGCAGTCCTCGGGTGCATCCAGCGGTTATCCCCCGCCCGCTGCAAATATTCCAGCGGCGCACCGTCATGGTAATTCTCCTTTAAGTAGGTACGGCTGGCGGCGATCCGGTCCATGCACATCTCTACAAAAAATTCGGTGGGCATTTCCAGCGGCTCATACCGGTGGGTCACAGGGCTTACATCTGTCCAGTATTCAAAGTGATGGCGGTTGCGCCCCTTGTGGTGCATCCACGCCAGAGAATAACCATTTTCCCGCCGCTCCTGCTGTGTCGGGCTGAAAGTGCCGCGGTAATATTTCGCCCCGCGCCAGAATTCCGTCGGAGAGTATTTAGAAAGATCGTGAGTTAAGCCCCGCCAGTACAGCCCGACCTTAAAGCAGTTTTTCATCACCAAATGCCGATGGTGTGTGATCGTCCTGAAGTGCCGGATGATATGCACAAATGCATGCCTCCCCTCTTTATCCATGTCATTATTATAAATCACCTGCCAAAGGATTGCAAACCTCATTGCAATCCGCTATAATAAAATGCATATTCCTCATAAAAAGGAGCCGGACTCCCATGAACCAAAACAGTAAAAAATATGTCGTAAAGGTCCCCACCGGCAAAACCACCAATGATTTTCGGTTTGATGACCTGCTGCTGGCATTCCGCAAATACTGCGCCAAGGTCGCGCAAAACCAGGCGACCCGCATCGCCGGTTACACCAGCGCGTTGGAGGTCCCGCAGGTAATGAGCTGGGCAGCGCTGCTGAACGATCTGGCTGAGCAGTTTAAGGATTGTCTGGGCTACATTGAACACATCAGCAACATTTCCACCGATGAATCAGGTAAATTTCTGCTGCCGCGCAGCATATATGAGGATTTCCGCACTCTGAATGAGGTTATCAGCTGCGTAGGTCCGGCAGCGTGGAACCAGTGGGACGAGACCAGCAAGCTGTACTGGAAAAGCTGCGTTCCCCGTATGCGAATGCTGATCGAAGGTGCCAAAGTAATCGAAGAATAAGTCAGTATAAAATCCAAACAAAAAACTTTTTCGCCTTTTGCCTGCTTTTTCGTTAAAAGGGGCTTGATTTTTCGGGCGGCATATGATATTATAACTAAGCTGAAACGATAGCTTCAGCTGAAAAATCTGGGTGTGGCGCAGGTGGTAGCGCGCTACCTTGGGGTGGTAGAGGCCGCTAGTTCGAGTCTAGTCACTCAGACCAGGATAATCCGAGTTGTATTGTCCAAACGGACAGCACAGCTCGGATTATTTCTTTTGTGCAAAATGCCGCCTGCATACCCAAAGGTGATGGGAAGCAGGCGGCGGGCTTTTGGTTCGGAGAAAAGTATTATGCAAGGGAGAA
>OHBJ01001311.1_pt1 | contig 16956 bp, 11 predicted proteins | sample 1577241 | NCBI WGS metagenome assembly OHBJ01 (sample SAMEA3541594, study PRJEB24748) | human gut metagenome | biome: human gut; feature: human-associated habitat; material: faeces | place: China | collected 2012 | reverse complement strand
GGCCGCGGGCCGGAACCTGGGCGCGGCAGCGCCGGAGCAGGAGGCTGCCGCCGAACCGGCCTTGCCGAGGCCTAAAAAGCAGAAGACCGTGAGCATCCGGGCCATCAACACGTCGAGCACCTGGCAGCTGGAAAGCGCGGAGGACGTGCGCCGCTGTGTGGCCGAACTTCAGGACAGGCTTATGAAGGCGCTGGAAGAGGATACGGTCGTCAACATCGAGTTCTGATATATTCCAGGGAAGCTCTGATTAAATCAACGGGCAGATGTGCCCGGGGATTTATTCGGAGGTTCCCAAGTACGAAGGAGACGGAGAAACTGCCATGAACAAAACCGCAGTCAAAAGCTTTGCCGTGTGGGCGCGGCGAAAGCTCATCAGCGAAATTACATACAGGGCGGGACTTTTGGGCGTGACCGAAAACGGCGCGGCCGAGCCGCTGCCGCAGTCCACGAAGGACCTGCAGTTTTTTGACGTCGGCACAAAAAAAACCGCCGAGGTGCAGGGCGCGGAAATTGCCCAGCGCAGCGCCCTTGTTGCCGCAATCCAAGGCAAGGCCCGCGATATGGATTATAAGGCGGCGTTTCAAAGCGTGGCGGAGGAGGTTGCCTACACATGGTTCAACCGCATGGCCGCCATCCGCTTCATGGAAGTCAACGATTATCTGCCCTCCCGCATCCGGGTGCTTTCCTCTGAAAACCCCGGAAAGCTGGAGCCGGATTTTGTCACCACGCCCTTTGACGCCGGTTTGGACCTGACGCCCGCCGAGCGCGACCGCGTGCTGCGGCTGAAAGACGAAAACAGGCTGGACGAGCTGTTCCGCATGCTGTTCATCAAGCAGTGCAACAAGCTGCACGAGCTTCTGCCGGAGCTGTTCGAAGCCACCAGCGACTACACCGAGCTGCTGCTGACGCTCTCGTTTACGGACAAGGACGGTGTGGTCTATCACCTGACCCACGACATCCCCGAAAGCGATTTTGACATCGCCCACACCGACGAGAACGGCAAAACGCCCGGGCAGGTAGAGATCATCGGGTGGCTGTACCAGTATTACAACACCGAGCCGAAGGACGAGGTGTTTGCGCTGCTGAAAAAGAACGTCAAAATCACAAAAGAGCGCATCCCCGCCGCCACCCAGCTTTTCACGCCGGACTGGATCGTCCGCTACATGGTGGAAAATTCGCTGGGCAGGCTTTTTGTGAACGCGCAGTGCTCCGTGGGCAGCGAGCAGCGGACGGAAGCGGAGCGGATTGAAAAAGAAAAAGAGCTTGCCGGGAAAATGGGCTGGAAGTACTATCTGCCCGAAGCCGAACAGACACCCGAGGTGCGCGCCCGGCTGGCTGCCGCCCGCACATCACAAACCACGGATTTTCAGGTCGAAGACCTGAAAATCATCGACCCCTGCATGGGCTCCGGCCATATTCTGGTTTACGCCTTTGACGTGCTGATGCAGATCTACGAGGCGCAGGGCTACACCCAGCGCGACGCCGCCCGGCTGATCGTGGAGAAGAACCTCTGCGGCCTGGACATCGACCGGCGCGCGTATCAGCTTGCCTGTTTTGCCGTGATGATGAAGGCGCGGCAGTACAACCGCCGCATTCTGAACGACGGGGTGCGGCCGAACCTGTACGCCATCGAGGACAGCGCCGCCCTGACCGGCGAGGTGCTGGATTTTATTGCAAATGGCAGCCAAAAACTGCGGGCGGACCTGCAATCCCTCGCGGAAGATCTGGCCGGCGCGAAGGAATACGGGAGCATCATCGACGTGTCTCCCGTGGATTTCGACGCCCTGCTGGCGCGGTTTGAGAAGCTTCGCGCCGGAGATTCCGGAGACCTGTTCGAGGCGGCCAACCGGCAGCTTGCTCTGAACACCGTCCTCCCGCTGGTGCGGCAGGCGCAGGTTATGGCGCAGCAATACGACGTGGTGGTGACGAACCCGCCGTATATGGGCGTTTCCGGCATGAGCGAAAAGCTGTCCGGCTATATAAAGACATACTATCCGGACAGCAAGAGCGATTTGTTTGCCTGCTTTATTGAAAAGGGCAACAGCATGACAAAACCGAACGGTTACAATTGCATGGTTACGATGCAGTCGTGGATGTTCCTGTCCAGCTTTGAAAAGCTGCGTGAAAAGATACTGAAAGAAAAAACAATTACAAGCCTAATGCATATGGAAAACATGGTGATGGGCATTGCGTTTGGTACGGCGGTTACAGTGTTTCAAAATGCGGTGGTACAAGGCTACAAGGGCACCTATAACCATATTAAGCTACAGGACATTGAAAATGCCGAGCCAAAAGAGTTCCCGGTGCATGGCAACCGTTTTGCGCAGATGAACGCCGCCAACTTCTCCAAAATCCCCGGCTCGCCCATCGCCTATTGGGTGAGTGAGGCGATGCTTTTAGTTTTTAAAAACGGAAAACCGATGGTTGAATATGCAGTGGGCCGAAAAGGGCTTGTGACAGGAAATGATGGACTGTATTTGAAATTATGGTTTGAGGTGGATAAACATAACTTTTCAGTATTTAATGGATTTAAGAACACAAAATGGAAACCGTGCAACAAAGGAGGAAATTACAGAAAATGGTTTGGCAACAATGATTTCATCGTTAATTGGGGTAATGCTGGCGAGGAACTGGCAGACCATAGATGGCCTGATGGAAGACAACGCTCTTCGCTAAGGAATTCCTCTTACTTTTTTAAAGAGGCTATAACATGGACGTACATTACATCAGGAACAAAATGTTTCAGATACTATCCTAATGGCTTTGCTTTTGCAGGAGTCGGGCCGGGTTTGTTTCCACGTTCGCAAGCTGATTTAATGATACTCTTGGGGTATACGAACTCATCCGTATTTGATGGATTGTTGAAGTTGATAGGTTCCTCAACTATATCTCTGGAAAGTGGCGAAGTAGAAAGAGCACCAGTAATAATGGATGATGCGAATAGACCAGAAATAAGTATATACGTAAAAGAAAATATTAATCTGTGCAAAACCGACTGGGACGCCTATGAAACCTCCTGGGATTTCAAGCGGCATCCGCTTATTTGATTTCGTATTATTTTATTGCGTCGCTGGGTTTGAGATGTTCTTATATCCTTTAGTTTTAGTGTGTAATGGAAAGGAACATATTTATGGGATTAAATGGAATGATGCCTGAGGTGTTTGATTCGGATATCACATCTGTCAACGATTATCTCTGCCGCATTCAGAAAATTAAAAAATTTATTCGAGAAAATAGGCAGTATGCAGCTGACATAAGTAAATTCGACTGGACTTTTTTCTATCGCGGCGACCGATATTGTAGTCCGATTCAGAGCAATTTTTTTAGATATGGTAATATTAACGACGAAGCGAATAATTTTAAAAAATGGATAAATGAAAACCAAGACCTCATACGCGAATACAAAACTGATTTCGAGAAGTTGGCCTATATGCAACATTATAGTGCTAACACTCGTCTTTTGGATTTTACAACAGATCCTAAGGTTGCATTGCGTTTTGCTTGTGGGCAAAAAGGAGATAATTGCCGTAAAAAAGTTACTCTGTATAATACAGCATGCCTTAAATATGACGATACGGATTTTTCACAGAAGATAGAAACATTTATGCAGTTAGTAAAAAGTAAGAAATCATTGGATGACTATTTGAAAACGATGGTATTGAAAGATTATTTTATTGAAATGCCACAGAATTTCCCACGAATAAAGCGACAGAAAGGATTGTTTTTATTGATGGGGAATTTCACTACAAGTGAACTACTTCGAGGAGAACCACAGCCTCATAACGAAAAAGTCAAGCACGAATTAAGCCCAACCAAAGGGCGGGGAGATACCTATGAGGGGTATGTGGGTGTGTTAAGTATTTCCCCTTATTGTGTAGAGCAAATCCGGGACGAACTAGAACACACCACTTGTTATAGGATGGATTATTTAATGGGGGACGATGAAACACGATGAGCACCCGAATCTCCGATAAATTCTCCGCCTGGCAGGCGGAATGTGAAACCCGCTTTCAGCAGCTCAAGGCCAACGAGGAGGAGCTGAACCGTATCTTCATCGACATTTACGGCCTGCAGGACGAGCTGACCCCCGAGGTGGCCGACAAGGACGTTACCGTACATCGAATTTTCCGCACAAAGGACGACGTGCCCGAAAGCATGAAGGGCAGCGCCTATGTGCGCACCCTGCGGGATGAGATCGTCTCGCTGCTCTCCTACGCCGTGGGCTGCATGTTCGGCCGCTATTCGCTGGACGCGGAGGGCCTTGCCTACGCGGGCGGCGATTTCAGTGAGCAGTGGGCAGTGGTCAGTGGCCAGTATTATAAGCGGGAGGCCGTGGAGTATTATGTCGGTAAAGAGTTACAAAGAGCTCTTGGTATGGCAGAAAGCGATGCTGTTGACGGAGGAAACGTATCGGCTGGCAAAGCTGCTGCCGCGGGAAGAGTTGTACGCTTTGTCCGGCCAGATGCGCAGAGCGGCGGTGTCGATCCCCTCCAATATCGCAGAGGGACAAGCGCGAAGCTCTACGAAGGAATTTGTAAACTTTCTCTCGATTGCACGGGGCTCGACGGCGGAGCTGGAAACACAGCTTACGATTTGTGTTCGCCTGAAATACTTGCAGCAATCACAAACGGGTCCGGCGCTGAGCTTGTGCAGCGAGGTTGGAAAGATGCTGAACGCCTTGATTGGAAAGCTGTCCGCTGCGCACTGACCACTGACCGCTTCTGCCCCGATGCGGACAACTGCATCCCTGTCACCGATGAGGAATACTTCCCGGACGACGTCGTGGGCCGCCTGGTGGAATTCGTCCGGGTGGTGTACGGCGCGGATACGCTGGAGGAAAATCTGGACTTTATCGCAGGAGCCCTCGGCAATAAGGGCGCAACCAGCCGCGAGGTCATCCGCAATTACTTTTTGAACGATTTCATCAAGGACCACAATAAGACTTATCAGAAGCGCCCCATCTACTGGATGTTCGACAGCGGAAAAATGAACGGCTTCAAGGCGCTGGTTTACATGCACCGCTGGAACGCCGATACCACAGGCAACGTCCGCGTGGAGTACCTGCACCGCATTCAGCGCGTTTACGAAAGCGAGATAAGCCGCATGCAGGACGTCATCGACAACAGCCCGAATGCCCGCGAGGCATCCGCCGCGCAGAAGCGCAAGGACAAGCTGGCGAAGCAGCTGAAGGAGACCCGGGACTACGACGCAAAAATCGCCCACCTGGCCCTCGCCCGCATCGGCATCGACCTGGACGACGGCGTGAAAGTAAATTACGAAAAGGTACAGACCGGGCCGGACGGAAAAAAGCTTGCGATTTTAACGGCGCTCAAATAAAAACGGCGCCCCAATATTTTATCGAACTCTAAGGCGGTACTACTATGGCGGAACTGAACTTGAAACAGATAACGGACAAGCTGAACGCGGAGTTTGCCGGGGACGTGCGCAAGCTGGTGTTCTGGTATGACGCGGGCGCGGAGTTCGCCGGCGATGTCGATGCGCTGGGGCTGGAAAACGCCAAAGTGCTGCATCTTGCGCCAGACAACCAGTTTTACACGAAATACTTTCTGGAGTGTGTGGACCGGGAAACGAATTACCTGGTTTATGCGCCCTTTGCAAAGCCGGCCCTGCGGGAGAACCACCTTGCAGATACGATACGGTATTCCAAAGAATTTTTTGCAGACCGCGCCTCGCTGCTCTGCCTTGATCTCGGCATCGGCGAGCAGCATAAGCCCGTGATCCAGCAGTACATAAAATTCTTTGCCAGCCGGGAGCGGACACAGCGATTTTACGAGCTGGAGCTGGAAACGTGGAGCCGCAGCACGATCGAGACCGCGCTCATGAGCGTGCTGTGCAAAAGCAAAACCGCCTCGTTTGAGGAGGCCGTCCGCTGCATCCTCACGGAGGATGGGCTTGAAGACAACAAATATCTGGCGGAGCTTGAAAAGTACGGCCTGCTCCCCGCGTTCTGGCGGCACGTTGAAGAAGCCTTTGGCTACAGCGACCCGAAGCCGACGCTTGAAAAGCTTGTGATGGCGTGCTTTGCCACCTATGCCGCCCGCAGCATATCCGCGGAGCTTCCCCGGGCGTGGAAGCCGTTCGTCACCTGCAAGTCCGGCAACATCGTTGCGTTTTTGGACCATCTGATGAACAGCTATCTTTATGCGGACCGCTTTGACGCGCTTTCCGCGCTTGCCTATGAGGCCCTTGGCGCCGCCGGGCAGCTTGCAAGGCTGCCCGTGGAAGCGCTGGTGGGATGCTGCGCCTTCGCGGGCGTTGACCGGCGGCTGATCGCGTGGCTCCGGGGACGGCTGGAGAGCGAGGACCTTGACGCAAGGCTGGACGGAAAGTCCATTCCGGAAATCTGCGCGCTGCGGCGCAGGCTGCACTTCGGCCGGCAGTTCCGCAGCGAGTATTTTATTCTTGAAAACGCGTTCGGCATCATGGCGCACGGAAGCTATACGCCTGTTTCCGGTATTGCGGAAGCCGTCCGGCAATACATCGAGCGGGATGAAGCGGTTGACCGCCACTACCGGTACTTTTACCTTTATTTCGACCGCCTGGAAAACAGCGCGGATTTCGAGCGGCTGCGGGATTTGACAGAGAATATTTATACCAACGATTATCTTAATAAGCAGCTTGTCGGCTGGAACCGGAGCTTCACGGAAGCGATCGGCAAAACCGGCCTGCCGCGCCAGCTTGATTTTTATTCCCGCTGTGTGCGCACCGCCCGGGAACGCACCGTTGTTATTATCTCGGACGCTTTGCGCTACGAGGTTGGACGAACGCTTTTTGAACGGCTTCAGGCGGACGAGAAATGCACCGCGACGCTTTCCGCAATGCAGGCGGTTCTGCCTTCTTATACGCGGTTCGGCATGGCGGCGCTGCTGCCCCACAAAAGAATCGAGCTTTGCCCCGACCTTCGTGTGACGGTGGACGGGAAGCCGACCGACGACCTCAAACAGCGCGAGGCGGTTTTGCAGGCCGCCCAGCCGAACAGCCGCTGCCTCCGGTTTGACGATATCCGGTCCATGAAGGTAGCGGAGCTGCGGGAGATATTCACCGGGCAGGACGTGGTGTATGTTTACCACAACCAAATCGACGCCCGCGGCGACAAGGCGAGCACGGAAAACGAGGTCTTTGCCGCCTGTGAGGAAGCGGTTGACGAAATTTTTGCCCTTATCAAGCGCCTGACGGTGAGTGCAAACACCATTCACTACATTATCACTGCGGACCACGGTTTTCTTTACAAGCGCGATAAGCTGCAGGAGAGCGACAAAATCGGCGGCATCCCGGGCGCCGGACGCAGGTTTGCACTCAGTGCACAAGCGGTTCAGGCGGACGGGGTGGCGAGCCTTCCGCTCGCCGCAGTCACAAACGCGGAAGATGCCCGAAATGTGTATTTTCCCCTTGGGAGCGACCTCTTTAAGGCGGCCGGTTCCGGGCTCAACTACGTTCATGGCGGCAGCTCCCCGCAGGAGCTGATTATCCCGCTGCTCGACGTAAAAACGGAAAAAGGACGCCGGGACACGTCGGTTGCGCAGATCGCGCTTGTCAGCCTGACCACCAAAATTACAAATCTGATCACCACGCTCGATTTCGTACAGACCGAACCGGTCAGCGATGTGGTGAAGGAAACAGCCTACCGGCTCTGTTTCATCTCGGATGATAACGAGAAGATCTCCAACGAGAACATCTACCTTGCCGACAAAAAGGATACGGACACCGCAAAGCGCGTTTTCCGGCTGCGGTTCTCGTTCAAGAACAAAAAGTACGATAAAGGCCGGAAATATTACCTCGTTGCCTTCGACGACAAAAACGGTCTTGAGGCCTTGCGGCAGGAAATCATCATGGACATCGCTTTCGCGGATGATTTCGGTTTTGGATTCTAAGATGGGAGGATGAAAAGCGATGGATGAATTTGAACAGATGGAGCAGCACGAAATTCCGGAGGACCACCCTCTCGAAGAAAGCCCCGGCGAAACACTCGACCGCAAGCTCCGCGCCTGTTTCGACGGCAAAATCGTCCGTAAGGACCTTACCAAGTCGATCAAAGAGGGCGCGAATGTACCCGTTTACGTTCTGGAATTCCTGCTTGGGCAATATTGCAGCTCGGACGATCCAAATGTGATCGACGAGGGGATCCGCAACGTCAAGAAGATTCTGGCGGATAACTTTGTCCGTCCGGACGAGGCGCAGAAGATCCTCTCCATCCTGCGCGAGCGCGGCGGTTATACGGTGATTGATAAACTGACCGTCAAGCTGAATATCCGGGAAGACCGTTATGAGGCGGAGTTTTCCAATCTTGGCATCAAGAATATCCCGATTCTGCCGGAATATGCTTCCAGGTACGACCGTCTGCTTTGCGGCGGTATCTGGTGTATTGTCCAGCTGGACTATGAGTTCATGGAGGAGGACAAGAAGGTCAGCCCGATCCGCATCCGCAAGCTCACGCCGATTCAGATGCCGCACATCGACATGGAAGAAGTAAAAAACGGGCGCAAAGCCTTTACCAGGGAAGAATGGCTTTCGATTATGCTGCGCTCCACCGGCATGGAGCCGGACAATTTTTCGGAGCGTGTGAAGTGGCTGCTGCTGGCGCGTATGATCCCTCTGGTGGAAAACAATTTCAACTACTGCGAGCTTGGGCCGCGCAGCACCGGTAAATCTCATATCTACAAGGAAATTTCACCAAACAGCATTCTTGTTTCCGGCGGCCAGACCTCCGTTGCCAACCTGTTCTACAACATCGGTACAAAGACGGTAGGGCTTGTTGGTATGTGGGACTGTGTGGCGTTCGACGAAATTGCCGGCATCAACTTCAAGGACAAGGACGGCGTGCAGATCATGAAGGACTACATGGCGTCCGGCTCCTTTGCCCGCGGCAAGGAAGAAAAGTCGGCGTCTGCCTCGATGGTCTTCGTCGGCAATATCAACCAGGATGTTTCCGTTCTGCTCAAGACCTCGCACCTGTTTGAACCATTCCCGGATGCAATGGCCTACGATACGGCGTTTCTTGACCGTATTCACTGCTACCTTCCCGGGTGGGAAATCCCGAAGTTCCGTCCGAACAGCTTCACCAACGACTATGGCTTCATTACCGATTATCTCTCAGAATTTTTGCGGGAGCTTCGTAAAGAATCATTCGGTGATGCGCTGGACAAGTATTTCAAACTCGGCGGCAACCTCAACCAGCGCGATACGATCGCCGTGCGCAAGATGGTTTCCGGCATGCTGAAGCTGCTCTATCCGGACGGAGATTTTGGCAAGGAAGAAGTCCGCGAAGTACTCACCTTTGCGCTGGAAATGCGCCGCCGCGTCAAAGAACAGCTCAAGAAAATCGGCGGCATGGAGTTCTACGACGTGAATTTCTCGTTTATCGACAACGACAGCTTTGAAGAGACCTTTGTTTCCGTTCCGGAACAAGGCGGCGGCAAACTGATTCCGGACGGCATGTGCAAGCCCGGCCATATCTATACGATTTCCCGTGGTAAGAGCGGCATGATCGGTATCTATCGCCTGGAAACGCAAATGCTGCCCGGCAACGGCAAGCTGGAGCGCACAGGGCTTGGCACAGACCGGGAGGCAAAGGAAGCAACCAATACGGCGTTCAATTATCTCAAGGCCAATGCCAACGCCATCAGCGGGAATATCAGCACGGCGAACAAGGACTATATCATCAACTACCAGGACCTGAACGGCATCGGTATCACAAAGCACCTTGCGCTTCCAACCGTCATCGCAATTTGTTCCGTTGCACTTGCCCGTCCGGTTGTGACCGGTTTGGCGGTCCTGGGGGACATCAGCATCAGCGGTACGATCCTGAAAGTCGAAGACCTCGCCAACGTGCTTCAGGTATGCCTTGACAGCGGCGCGAAGAAGGTTCTGCTGCCGATCACCTCCGCTGCTGACATCGGCAGCGTTCCCTCCGAGCTGGTCGGCGCGTTCAGCCTGATTTTTTATTCCACCCCGCAGGAAGCGGTGTTCAAGGCTCTCGGCGTAGACTAGGGAGGCGGCAATATGTTTGAAGATGATTTTTCAAAAATGCTTCGTGATTACCCGGAGGCGGTCGCGGATACAAAGGTTTTTGCCGGCTTGATGAAAGACCTCTTTCCTGGGCAGCAGATGCAGATCAACCTCATAAATACAACGTATGCGCTTGGCATTGCCGGTGAAATTGCGGATGCCGCGCATATCAACAATGCCTTTGCGTTCCGGTTTGTAAAACGTCTGGTAGATGAATATGGCGTCAGCCGGCTGAATGCGGATTGGGCGGTTTCTGTCTGGTGCGTCTGCTACGGGCAAAGGCTGCTGCATAAGCCCTGTGATATTCAAATCAGCCGTGCAAAAAGCGGCGCGCCTCCGGCAATCAGGGAAAACAGCCATCCGGACGAAGGCAGGCAGTACAGTGATCTTTTCCGCTATACAAAAATCGACGGTGGATACGGTGTCACCGGTTTTTCCGGGCAGAACAAGAAAACCATTATTTTTTCAAGCCGATACAACAATCAAACCGTAAAGCAGATCATGCCACATTCCTTTGCAGGGTGTGAAGTGTGTGAAGCGGTGATGACGGATGGCATCGAGATTATCGGCGAGAGCGCGTTTGACGGCTGCTCCGGGCTAAAGCAGGTGATTTTTCCAAACACGCTCAAGGAAATTGGGAATGATGCGTTTCGTTCCTGCCCGGAACTGATTACGGCAGTGCTGCCGCAAGGGGTGGAGCAGCTTGGCAAATATGCATTTTCCGGCTCCGGCCTCAAAACAATTATGATTCCGCACTCTGTGTATTGGGTCGGTGAGGGCGTCTATGCAGACTGCAAACGGCTGGACCATGTGGCTGTGCCGGATAATATCATTTCCATTCCGGACAGGATGTTCAGCGGCTGCGGCAGCCTGAGTGAGATCAAGCTGCCGGAAACGGCAGACCGTATCGGTACCGGTGCGTTTGAAAATTGCAGCAGCCTGCAATCCATTGTGATTCCTGAGTCGGTGCGTTCCATTGGCGAAAATGCTTTTGGTGGAACACATCCGAAGTTTACGCTGCTTTGCCACCGCCTTTCTGAAGCGGAAAGATATGCAAGAAGCCATAATATTACGTTCCAGATCATTTACTGAGGTGTGCCTATGGGATTGCTTGACTTATTCAAACCTCAACCGAAAATGCCGATGATACAGAGTATCCTGCCGGCGGCGGCTGTTCAGGAAATTTTGCGTGGACGGTTGCCAATTTTGAACACGAATAAGATTTTCTTGAAATCCGGTGAACAGTGTCATTACATCGACAAGGCAATCTATGAAAAGAAGACGGTCCGCAAGCGGTATGTGCGGCGGAACTCAGGCTATTCCGCACCCGGACTTTTCAAAGGGACGCGTGTCAACTTCGGCCGAGGGAGAACCGATCAGGTGGATAACGTCACCTATCAAACTCTGCGTGGAATCCTGTATATTACCAACCGCAGAATCATCTTTCAAGGCGATCAGGAGGGGTTCGATGTGAAAGCGGATGATCTCGTTGCAATTACTCCTTACAGCAATTGCGTGGAGCTTCAGACGAGCAAGATGCATTACAAAATTTTTGTCCCCGACGGCAATGTAACGCAAGCTGTTTTGCAGCTGATACAATAGGAGGGATGAATGTGGACGGGCAGTTAAAAACAGGAACTTTCCTGACAGCGGAAAGCTCCAACAAATACAAAGTGATTTCCTTACTTGGCGCAGGCGGGCAAGGCGAAGTCTACGACGTGGAGTGCGGTGGAAAGCACTATGCGCTCAAGTGGTATTTCAAACACATGGCGACAAAATCGCAAAAAGAGATCCTGGACAATTTAATCACCAGAGGCGCGCCGGATGCTTCGTTCCTCTGGCCGTTGGACTTGATTTTTAAAGGATATGGGGAATCCTTTGGTTACATCATGCCGCTGCGGCCGAAGAAATTCAAGAGCATCGTGGATATGATGAAGCGACGTGCGGAGCCGTCATTTCAAACGCTCTGTAAAGCCGCCTATAACCTGACAAGCAGCTATCAAAAGCTGCATGCAATGGGATACAGCTACCGGGATATTTCATTTGGAAATATGTTTTTTGATCCGGATACCGGCGAGGTGCTGATCTGCGACAACGACAATGTCTCCGCCAACGGAATTGACAACAGCTCTGTGTACGGAACACCGCGCTTCATGGCACCGGAAATCGTCATGGGCAGGGCCAGTCCCTCCCGGAACACGGACCTGTATTCGCTGGCAGTTCTATTGTTCTATATGTTTATGATGGGGCATCCGCTGGAAGGAAAGCTGGAAGCTGAGATCAAGTGCATGGACATACATGCTATGAATAAGCTCTACGGTCGGAATCCAATCTTCATCTATGACCCGAACGATAAAAGCAACCGCCCGGTCAAAGGGTATCAGGACAACGTCATTATCTATTGGGAACTGTATCCGCAGACCATTCGCGACCTGTTCACGAAATCTTTTACGGTTGGTCTGACTTTGCCCAATAAGCGCGTGACGGAAAAAGAATGGCTTGAAGCATTCGCAAATCTTCTCTCGGGCATTGTCCTCTGTCCTAAGTGCGGCGCGGAAGTCTTCTTCGATGCGCAGAAGCAGGATAATGGTGTGGCACAGGCTTGCTGGAACTGCAAAGGTACGGTACCCATGCCCGTAACGCTGGCCGCTGGTAAAAGCCGCGTTCTGCTTCAAAAAGGTACGAAGCTCTTTGCCCATCATATCTATGGCAATTTTGATATGAACAGTGTGGTTGGCTCTGTTGTTCAGAATCCGAAGAACCCGAATCTTTGGGGTATCCGCAATGAGAGCACAGAAAATTGGACGTATATTAAACCAGACGGAACACAGGTTCCCGTTGCAATCGGTAAGAGCGCCGCAATCGCAAAGGATGTTCGTATTGACTTCGGCCAGATGACCGGAGAGTTCAAATAAACACTGAAATTACATAGGGAGGAAATCAAAATGGCAGAAGCATTGAAACGTCCCGGCGGTGAGTTGGCAAGCAGGCCGCTTCACTTTTTTTGGGTGGTTGACTGCTCTGGATCCATGTACGGCGAAAAAATTGGGACGGTCAATCATGCAATCCAGTCCACAATCCCGGAAATGGTCGACGCTGCAAAGGATAATCCTAACGCACAGCTTCTCGTGAGAACGCTGAAATTTTCGACAGGCGCAACTTGGGTTACGCCAACCCCTATAAACGTTGAAGACTTCGCTTGGGATGATTTGGACGCTGGCGGCGTCACCGATCTTGGCAAGGCGTTTGAAATGTTGGCAGCACAGCTCACAATTCCGCCGATGAGCGACCGTGCGCTTCCACCCGTTATCGTGCTGCTTTCGGATGGCCAGCCGACAGACGATTATAAGAGCGCTCTGGACAGGCTGCTGCATCTGCCCTGGGGTAAAAAAGCAGTCCGAATTGCAATTTCCATCGGTCAGGATGCGGATGATGACGTTCTGCAGCAGTTTACCGGCAACAGCGAACTGGTCTTGCAGGCAAACAACCCGCAGGCGCTTGTAAAGATGATCAAGTGGGCCTCTACTGCAGCTTCTCTGGTGTCCGCTCCGGCAAGCAGGCCGAAAGATATGGATGAGCTTCCAGAGGCAAATGATGCGCCTAATGCGACCAATGCGCCGCTGGTGCTGGATATGAACAACATTCCCGATCCAGGCTCAGTTGGAGCAAATGATGTTTGGTGATTGGAACTTTCTCCAAGAGAGGATGAACGCATCATGAAACAAATAGTATTCGGAGAAAGTGTTCAGGGGGCTTCTCATAAGCGAGTAAATATGGAGTGTCAGGATACCTTCAAGAAGCTTGAATATGATGACGGAACAGTTATCATGGCAATCGCAGATGGGCATGGCAGCAAGGCTTGTCCACATAGTAAATCCGGTTCCAGTATCGCAGTCAATGTTTTCTGCAAGGTTATGGGTGAGTTTTATGCGAATTATGCAGAAAATCTCGAAATGCTGCTGACCTACTTGAACCGTGAAGGTGACACAAAGGTTGCGCAGGAGATTGACGCTGAGTGGAAACGGCGCGTCTTGAAAGTACACACGAAGCAAAAGCGTGAAGTCCCTCTTACCGAAACCGGCGAAAAAAACAAAGCCGAAATCTATAAGCAGTATGGCTCTACACTCGTCGGGATGATGATTACACCGATTTTTATTTTTGCATTTCAACTCGGCGACGGAGATATCAGCATCGTTAGTCGGAATGGTCTCAATCATTTGTTAGAGGGTGAAAAAATCCTCGGCGTGGAAACTCACTCGCTCAGTAAAATCGACTCGTGGAAAAGAGCCGTGTCCGTAGTTCGGCGCAGGACCGCAGACAGTGGCTTTCCGTATATGCTGATGCTTTCCACGGACGGCTTTGCCAACAGTTACAAGAGCGTTGATGACTTCCAGAAAACTTGCTTAGATTATTTTGGCATGATTGAACAATACGGAGCAGGCGCAGTTGCGGCGAACCTAAAAGCGTGGCTTGACGAAACAAGCTCCATGGGATGCGGCGATGATATTACCGTCTTGATTGCTTATTTTATGGACGATGGTGCGCCGGAAAGTGAGGCTACTGCCAGTGAGTGAGTTCAAAGAGGCCGTTGTGCTTATCGCAAAATGCGGCGAGAGTCATAAGAGCTATGGAATACGTATGGAAAAGACCGGGACGGATCGATGGCTCACAACATGGGCATTCCCGATCAAAGACTCGTCTGCAAAACGCGAGGGTTACGATAAAATCCAAGTAAAGGGCGACATTTCATTCTCTGACGATTACCCTGGATGTCCATACTGCGGCGGGCATGGCCTGACATTGTGCCCTTGCGGACATTTGAGCTGTACCATTATGAGAAGCAACGTCTTTACCTGCGAGTGGTGCGGAATGCAAGGGGAAATTGGAAATTATTCGGGAGAAACAATCGTCGCTGGAGCAGACTATTGAGATACAAACGCAATGCTGGGCGTCAAAATCTTCGTCGGATGTGAGGCGGTCCGTAATAGCGATTGCGGACTTGCCAAACATATCGGACACGACGGAATCCAGCACCGCGTAATACAATCCTTAGTGTATGGGCTCACGACGTCACTTATTTGTGTTTGAACAGGTGGTTCCTACACTGATTATTATACTGTTTTAAGCTCTGGAAGCAGTCTACGACTTACCTCTCCGTGCGTTATAGTGTGCTTTCTCCTCAATCTGGTTTTATAAGAAAGGCGACCGTTTGTCTGCACACTTTCATCCCTATTTGTGCCGACAGTGCAACGGGCGGCATGGTGATTATTATGCAACAAATAAAATGCCCAAATTGTGGCGAAGTATTTCAAGTTGATGAATCTGGATATGCGAAAATTGCACAACAAGTGCGAGATAAAGAGTTTGAGAAGGAACTTGAGCGTCGTGAAAAGGAAATAGAGCAGAAGGGAGAAAGTGCCTTAACGATTATACGAATGGAGCAAGAGAAAAGTTATAACGAAGAGCTGTTTAGGAAAAATGATGAAATTGCAGATAAAGAACGTGAGATTGAGCGCCTTAAGTCTCAGCTTGAAAAAGTGAATGTCGAGAAAAAGTTTGCTATTTCAGAAGCTGTGCAGACTAAAGAAAAAGAACTTTCTGAAAAAGTCATGGAGATTACGGAGTTAAAAGGACAACTATCCAGTAAGGAAACGGAGCGCCAACTGAAAGAGAAATCGTTAAAGGAGCAATATGAAGTTAAACTGAAAAACAAAGACGAGCAGATTGAATATTATAAAGATTTTAAGGCTCGTCAATCAACCAAAATAATCGGAGAAAGTCTGGAGCAACATTGCCTTACGCAGTTTAATTCAATTCGAATGACTGCATTTCCAACTGCATATTTTGAAAAAGATAATGACGTTAAAACAGGGAGTAAAGGCGATTTTATTTTCAGAGAATCTTCTGATGACGGCACCGAATTCATTTCCATTATGTTTGAAATGAAAAATGAAATGGATCAAACAGCTACAAAGCATAAGAACGAAGATTTTTTCAAAGAACTCGACAAGGATCGCCGAGAAAAAAAGTGTGAGTATGCGGTTCTCGTTTCCTTGCTTGAAATTGATAATGAACTATATAACAATGGCATTGTGGATGTCTCCTATCGTTATGAGAAAATGTATGTGATTCGTCCTCAATTTTTTATACCGATTATAACGTTATTACGTAATGCAGCATTGAATTCTTTGAAATATCGGCAGGAACTACGTGCTGTAAAAAGTCAGCAGCTTGACATTCTTCATTTTGAAGAAAACATGCAAGTTTTTAAGGATGGGTTTTCCCACAATTATGAGCTTGCATCACGAAAATTTCAAGATGCGATTAACGATATTGATAAGACAATCAAAGCGCTGGAAAAGACAAAAGCAGATTTGATATCGTCTGACCGTAATTTGCGCCTTGCAAATGACAAAGCACAAGATTTGAGCATAAAGAGACTTACAAAAAATGCTCCATCCGTTAGGGATATGTTTGAAGCAATAAAATCTGAATAGTTGATGTACATGTTTGAGATAACGACATAAGAATTTTCAATTTTTTGAAGGGCGTTTACAAAGTTTTCACAAGGAGCCTAAGTAGATAGAAAACGAATGGGGAGAAAAGAAAAAATGTTTATACAGGGAAAAGAAGTACAAACCTTTGGAGGGTTTTACTATCAGACAAACGCTAAGGGAGAAGCTGTTATCTTGGGCGCAAAGGGATGGCCGGAAGTTTTGATAATTCCAGAGGAAATCGATGGACATCCGGTAACAGAGATTGGAAACAGTGCGTTTGATACTGACGCAGTAATGGAACGGGTTGGGTTAGCATGGGATAAAAGCATGCGCGCTGAACAGTTCTCTGCAAAATTAGCAGATGTAGCAATTCAGCAAATAGCGCGGGAACGAATTAAGGAGGTTCGGCTGCCAGACACCATTCAGAAAATTG
>OHBJ01001297.1_pt1 | contig 17055 bp, 12 predicted proteins | sample 1577241 | NCBI WGS metagenome assembly OHBJ01 (sample SAMEA3541594, study PRJEB24748) | human gut metagenome | biome: human gut; feature: human-associated habitat; material: faeces | place: China | collected 2012 | reverse complement strand
AGGTTTTTTTATGAAAGCACATATCGCACGCAACCAGAACGCCGGTGTCCCGCTGGTTCTGGGCTGGAATCTTTCCTCCGCCGACCGCGGCAAGCTGGAAGGCATGGCTCCTGCTTTTGGCATGAAGCTGCTGCTCGTCTCCCCTGCCGATGCGGGCAAGACCGTGGCCCAGCTGCTGGGCGAGGTGGAGACCAAGGCCGCCCGCACGCTGGTGCTGGAACCGGGTGCCTACCCGCCGGCAGTGGTTCTGGCCAACTTCAAGGAGAAGGATGTGGACACCCTGCTGGATCTGATGAAGCAGGCACAGGTCACCATTCCGCTCAAGGCCGTTGTGACTCCCTCCAACCGCAGCTGGGTGTTCGGCGATCTGCTGGCCCACCTGCAGGAGGAGCACGCCGCCTTTACCGCCGCAAAGGAGAACCACACCGTATGAAGACCCGCGCAAAACGTTTCGTCAGCGCCCTGCTGGCCGGGGTGCTCTGCCTGAGCCTGCTGGCAGGCTGTGCCTCCAAAAAGAAAGAGCTTACCCGCTATTCCACCGTTTTTTATGATGTGTTCGATACCGTAACGCAGGTGATCGCCTACTGCGAGAGCGAGGAAGAATTCAACACCCAGATGGATGCCCTGCACGCAGACCTTATTACCTATAACCAGCTGTATGATATCTACAACGATTACCCCGGCGTGACCAACGTCAAGACCATCAACGACAATGCCGGCAGCGCTCCGGTGGAGGTGGACGACCGCATCCTCTCCATGCTGGAGCTGGCCGACCAGATGTACCAGACCACCAACGGCAAGCTGAACATTGCCATGGGCAGCGTGCTGAATATCTGGCACAATTACCGCGAAGCTGCCGAAGCCGCCGAGACGGATGCCGACAACAAGCTGCCCACCATGGAAGAGCTGGAAGCAGCCGCCCAGCACTGTGATATCAACAACGTGATCATCGACGCGGATGCCAAGACCGTTTATCTGGCCGACCCGGAAATGTCGCTGGATGTGGGCAGCGTGGGCAAGGGCTACGCCGTGGAAATGGTGTGTCAGGCTGCCGAGGCCCGCGGCCTGACCAGCGCTCTGGTGAGCGTGGGCGGCAATCTGCGCGCCATTGGTGTAAAACCGGACGGCAGCCAGTGGACCGGCGGCGTGGAAAACCCGTGGAGCTCTTCGGATGTATACACTTCGGATTCCATGCTGGACGGTGCCATCAACATGAGCGATATGGCCCTTGTGACCAGCGGCGACTACCAGCGCTACTACGTGGTGGACGGCAAGCGCTACCACCACCTGATCGACCCGGACACCCTGTTTCCCGCCGCCTACTTTAACGGCGTGACCGTGCTGTGCAGCGACTCCGGCCTTGCCGACTGCCTGACCACCGGCCTGTTCTGCCAGCCGCTGGAGGACGGGATGAAGATTGTGGAAAGTCTGGACGGCGTGGAAGCCATGTGGTGCACACCGGATCAGCAGGTCATCACCTCTTCCGGCTGGGATTCCCATTTGAAAAAGTAACCATTAAAACGGCAAAAGGCCGACGCAGTGCTGCGTCGGCCTTTTGCTGTTTTATCAGATGGTGAACTGCACCACACAGAATGCCGCGTAGATGCACAGCAGCGCAATGCCCTGCGGGCGGCTCAGCTTGCCCTTGAAGAGGGCGGGCAGGGTGAGCAGCAGCATCACGGCGAACATGACCGGGAACTCCAGCACCAGCGATGCATTGTGGCCGAAGAGCAGGGAGTTCTGCGGGATGGTAAAGGGTGCCACCACTGCGGAAACACCGCTCACCAGCACCAGATTGAACACGTTTGCACCAATGACATTGCCCAGCGAAAGTGCACCGTGGCCCTTTGCCAGCGAGGTGATGGCCGTTACCAGCTCCGGCAGCGAGGTGCCCAGTGCCACAAAGGTGAGCGCGATCACCGACTCCGGCACGCCCAGTGCCTGTGCGATCAGGGTGCCGTTGTCCACCAGCAGGTTGGCACCCACGGCAATGAGCACAGCGCCCACGGCCAGCAGACCCAGCTCCTTGGCAAAGGATGCATTTTCTTCCGGTTCTTCCGCTTCTTCCGGGGCGGGGGCGTTCTTCATGGCCATCACGTTGCAGATGATATACGCTACGAACATGGCCAGAAGGATCAGGCCCACCGGGCGGGAGAAGTAGCCGGTGGTGTAGGCCACACCGGCATAGAAGGCCGCTGCCACAAAGAAGAACAGCACCGGCGTGCGCAGGCTCTTGGGGTCTACCTTGCCCGGCTTTACCGCAATGGTGAGGGCCGCAATGAGCGATGCATTGCAGATGATCGAACCGATGGCGTTGCCGTAGGCGATCTCGCCGTGGCCGGTGAGAGCCGAGGTGGTGGAGACCATCACCTCCGGCAGGGTGGTGCCGATGGACACCACGGTGGCACCGATGAGCAGCTCCGGCACATGGAAGCGGCGGGCAATGCCCGTGGCACCATCCACGAACCAGTCACCGCCCTTGATGAGGCACAGCAGGCCCACGATGAACAGCAAAACAGGAATGAGCATAGTTTTCTCCTTTTGTTTTTGGCAGAGCAGCAATAAAAAAGAGGCCTTTATTACATCCTGCCCAAAAACGGGAAAGTGTAATAAAAGTCTCAAGCTTCCGGTGACACAGCGGGCATTTCTGCCGGGATGTCGCTGCGGCACAGCGCATCGTTTTGCGAACGTGCGCCCTCTACTCCCTTTTATCCGGAAAATATTATACCGGTTTTTGCACCAAAGTGCAAGAGGAGCGTTGAAATTTCAGCCAGCCTTGGCTACTTTTTTGGCATTGGGATAAATGCGCTCCATGCGGGCATCGTCAAAATGCGCATCCAGCAGCATATCGATGCTGCTTTTGGGCGCTTCACCGCTGGTGCGGGCATCGTAGCGGGCAAGGGCCAGCGCACTGGTGAGCATGTTCACCACCATGAATACGGCCAGCAGGACGGTCATCCATGGGCGGACGCGGCTGCGCACCTTCTTCATGCCTCTGAGCACCAGCGGATAGCCGTAGCGCATCCATACCACCGCCGCAATGCCCCAGAAAAAGCAGTACAGCAGGTTGATGCGCCCGCCCAGATTGAACTTGAACTTGCTGTAGTCCCAGAACACGGTGCCGAACAGCAGCTCGGTGACGGCGCTGCACACGTATTCGTACACACCGCCCATGACGGTGCCAAAGGCGAACAGATAGCGGTCGCTCCGGTCCTTTTCCTGACGCAGCAGCACCGTTGCCAGCACCAGCGCCAGACCCCACACCACGCTGAACGGCCCCCAGACCAGACTGGAGCGGCTCATCCAGACCCCGGCGGTCACGCGGCAGAACACCGTCTCCACCATGTCGCCCAGAAACGCGCCGATCACGAACAGCCACAGCAGGTCGGACACGCTGAGAAAGTTCTTTTCCCCCTTCCGGAGCGCAGTCTGCTCCTGTCGGGCCGCAGCCGGGTAAGCATACTGGATGCGTTTTTCAATGTAAAGCGCGATCCTGCGGCGCAGCGTATCCGACCGCTCCCCCAGTCTCTGGTTGAGCTGCTCCAGCACCGGGTGCCGGGCCGCATACTGCTGCACCAGCACCGCCGAACCGATCTGGTCCAGTACCGTCACCGTCAGCGAGACCCATACTGCCGGGCGCAGCAGCCAGACCGGGATATGCGCGCACAGCTGCAGCAACACATTATTGCCCCACAGCACACTTGCCGTGCCCAGCGCACCCCACAGCAGCGAATACTGCAGGCACACATAGCCGTTCAGATTGAATTTTTTTCCGGAATAGTCCCACCACTTGCGGCGGTGCAAGCGTTCCAGCAGCTTGGCGGTGATCCATTCCATCACCGTTGCCGCCATCATACAGGCAAAGAACAGGTAGACCGGCTCGGTGCGCAGGTCGCCGAAACTCACGGCCAGCAGCACGCCGGTGGTACCGTAGATAAAGCAGAACGGGCCTGCCGCCGCACCGCGGTTGGCAAACCTTCCGCCCCGGATGGTCGCGACTACCGTCTCAGCCACCCAGCCCAGAAAGGAATATACTAGATAAATAACACCCAGAGTATAGAAGTTCAGCGTCATAAGGTTCCTTTCGCTTCCAGTTTTTTCTTACTGCATTGATTGTACCTGTTTTGGGCGCTGTGTACAAGAGCCGTGCAGAAATTTTGTCACTCTGCGACGCGGCAGGCTCTCCGGGCATCTCTGAAAAGACGAAGATCCAGCCTGTTGCTTTGTTTTCAGATACATCTTAGAAAAAGGCCCTGCCATCCCGAAGGACAGCAGGGCTCAAAATTACAGCTTGAATTTACAGAGCTGAATCACAGCTGGCTCTTATACAGCTCCACGATCTCCTCCACGCTGGTGTCGCGGGGATTGCCGGGACGGCAGGCATCCGCAAATGCGGACTCGGCGAGGAACTGGATATCCTCTTCCTTCAGGATGCCGTGCAGATTTGTGGGGATGCCCACGTCTGCGCTCAGCTGCTTGACGGCGGCGATGGTGGCATCGGCGGCTTCCACATCGTTCATCTCATCGATGCCCACAACACCCATGGCCTTGCCCACGGCGCGGTAGCGCTCACCGGCGACGCTCTTGTTGTACTCCAGACCCACCGGCAGCAGGATGGCGCAGGCCACACCGTGCGGGGTGTCGTACAGAGCGGACAGGCCGTGTGCCATGGAGTGGACGATGCCCAGACCCACGTTGGAGAAGCCCATGCCGGCAATGTACTGGCCCAGAGCCATGCCCTCGCGGCCTTCCGGGGTGTTCTGCACTGCGCCGCGCAGGCTCTGGCTGATGAGCTTGATGGCTTCCAGATGGAACATATCGGAGATGACGCAGTGGCCCTTGGTAATGTAGCCCTCGATGGCGTGGGTCAGAGCGTCCATGCCGGTGGCAGCGGTCAGGCCCTTGGGCATGGAGGACATCATATCGGGGTCAACCACAGCGATCTCGGGGATATCGTTGGTATCCACGCAGACGAACTTGCGCTTTTTCTCCACATCGGTGATGACGTAGTTGATGGTGACCTCAGCAGCAGTGCCGGCAGTGGTGGGAACAGCGATGGTGAACACAGCGTGCTTCTTGGTGGGAGCAACGCCTTCCAGAGAGCGGACATCCGCAAACTCGGGGTTGTTGATGATGATGCCGATGGCCTTGGCGGTGTCCATGGAGGAGCCGCCACCGATGGTCACGATAGCGTCAGCCTCGGCGGCCTTAAAGGCCTCGACGCCGTCCTTGACGTTCTGGATGGTGGGGTTGGGCTTAATCTCGGAGTAGAGGCTCCAAGCGATGCCGGCAGCGTCGAGCTCGTCGGTCACCTTAGCGGTAACGCCAAACTTGACCAGATCGGGATCGGAGCAGACGAAAATCTTCTTGTAACCGCGACGCTGGAGCTCGCCGGGGATCTCCTTGATGGCGCCGGAACCATGATAAGAAATGGTGTTGAGAACGAAACGATTAGCCATTGATAGCCTCCCATCGTGTGCGGGGCACCCATTACGCCCCACGCTATGAGTCCCATCCTAACGCTTTTGAAACGAAAAATGCGTGAGAACGTCAAAAGTGTTAAAGCGTTTCAACAGAAGATGAAAAAACTGCGGCAAAGGGACAGTCCCTTTGCCGCATTCGGTTACTTTCGGCAGCCCTCTTTCCAAGCCTCGGCCGCAACCTTCCAGCGTAAGCGCAAGTCGCGCTCGCGGTCGATGAACATGATGGCAAACGCGACAAACAGCAGCAAGCTCGCCACGACGATGGCGTGCAGGCCCATGCGTTCAATACACCAGTTGCCCAACACGGCGCCAAACACAAAGATAAAGATCACGCCAAAGTACAGCAGGCCGTTTTCCAAAAAGCCGCGCCTGTGGGTGATGATGTAATCGTCCACGTTTTGCAGCGCGTTGCGCAAGTTGCCGATGCACATGGTCGTAGCGATACCGTGACCGTGAATCTTGCGGAAGCTCTCGACCTGCATACCGCAGGCAAACGAAGTGAGACAGTTGGCGAGCAGGTTGTAACCGCCACCGGGGATAAAGCTCACGCCCAGCAAGATGACGGCTTCAAAAAACACCGTCACCTGGCGCCAGTGAATCACGCTGCCGAACCGCTCGTGAACCAGGTCGGCAAGCATAATGCCCACGGCAAACGACACCACGGGGAAGAAATAGCGTCCCGCCAGCTGCCAGTTGCCCTCCGAGATGCTTACACCCACGAGCAGGATGTTGCCCGTCTGCGCGTTGGCGAAAACATGGTCGCGCCCAATGTACGAATACACGTCCATAAAGCCACCGGCGAGCGCCAAGATGATGCCCAGCTCAATAGACTCCGATATCTGTTTGGCACGCTGCATCGTCGTGCATCCTCCTTGTTGACGACTCTCTCGTGCGTTGGCGGAAACATAACCGCCGTTCATACTGTAACCCATTGACAACATGGCGTGCGCGCGAGACGGGTTCTCCAACGCGCAGATACACAGTCTGGAAACAAACGATCCCCGCATCGACGCGCCGATCCCCAGCTCATGTACTCCCCCAGTCTTTTTAGCCCCGTCCCAAAAAGACTGGTTACAATTACGTGCAGCATACAAACACCGGGAGGGATCGTGGCAAAAAAGCCTCAGCACGCTCAGAACAACCAGCGCAGTCAGCAGGGCAAACAGGGCCAGCAGCAAAAGCGCGGCGGTAAGGCGCAGGCCACGGTCGCCCGCACCAAGCATTCCCAAGCGACGCCCGCCCGCCCCTGGCGACCGGGCCGCGATAAGTTCCTCCCCGTCAGCCGCGCCGACATGGATGCGCGTGGCTGGGACCAGTGCGACTTTGTCTACATCTGCGGCGACGCCTACGTGGACCATCCCAGCTTTGGCATGGCCATCATCACCCGAGTGCTCGAGGCACACGGTTACCGCGTGGGCATCATCTGCCAACCCGACTGGCGCGACCCCGCAAGCATCCAAGTCCTGGGCGAGCCGCGTCTGGGCTTTCTTGTGTCCGCCGGCAACATGGACTCCATGGTCAACCACTATTCGGTGACCAAACACCGCCGCCACACCGACGCCTATACCCCCGGTGGCGAGGAGGGGCGCCGTCCCAACCGAGCCGTCACGGTCTACGGCAACCTCATCCGCCAGACGTTTAAGGACGCCCCCATCATCATCGGCGGCATCGAGGCAAGCCTGCGCCGCCTGGCCCACTACGACTACTGGCAGGATAAGCTCAAGCGCTCGGTGCTGCTCGACTCGGGCGCCGACATCCTCATCTACGGCATGGGCGAGCACGCGATTGTCGAGATTGCCGACGCGCTCGACGCGGGGCTGCCCATCGATCAGATCACCTATATCAACGGCACCGTCTACCGCACAGGCTCGCTCGACGAGGTCTACGACTACGACCTGCTACCCAGCTGGGACGACCTTACCGCCGACAAGCTCAACTACGCACGCAGCTTTAACGTGCAACAGCAGAATATGGACCCCATCACCGGACATCGCCTGGTAGAGCCCTATCCCAACAGCGTCTATGTGGTGCAGAACCCGCCGTCGGCGACGTTGACGACCGATGAGATGGACGAGGTGGCCGAGCTCCCCTACGCACGCGATTGGCATCCCGACTACGATGCCGCGGGCGGCGTGCCGGCCTTTGCCGAGATCAAGTTTTCAATCAGCTCCAACCGCGGCTGTTTTGGCGAGTGCTCGTTTTGCGCCCTTACCTTCCACCAGGGCCGCGTGTTGCAGATGCGCAGCCACGACTCGATCATGCGCGAGGCCGAGCTGCTCACGCGCGATCCCGAGTTTAAGGGCTACATCAACGACGTGGGCGGACCGACGGCAAACTTTAGCCGCCCTGCCTGCGACAAGCAGCTCAAGCACGGCGTGTGCAAGAACAAGCGCTGCCTGTGGCCGAGCGTGTGCAAGAACATGGTAGTCGACGAGAGCGGCTACACGCAGCTGTTGCGCGACCTGCGCCAGCTGCCGGGCGTCAAGAAGGTCTTCGTCCGCAGCGGCATCCGCTTCGACTACACCATGGCCGACGCCTCGGACGAGTTTTTGCGCGAGCTGCTGGAGCATCATGTCTCGGGCCAGCTACGCGTGGCACCCGAGCACGTGAGCGACGCGGTGTTGTCCGTGATGGGCAAGCCGAGCCGAGCCGTCTACGATGCGTTCTGCCGTAAATTTGAACGCCTGAACCGCGAATACGGACTCAAGCAGTATGTGGTGCCATACCTGATCTCGAGCCACCCCGGCTCGACGATGAAGGAAGCCGTAGAGCTCGCCGAAGCCGTGCGCGACATGGGCTATATGCCCGAGCAGGTGCAGGACTTCTACCCCACGCCCGGTACGCTCTCGACCTGCATGTACTACACCGGCATCGACCCGCGCGACATGACGCCTGTCTTTGCCGAGACGACGCCGCACGGCAAGGAATTGCAGCGCGCGCTGCTCCAGTGGTTCCGCCCCGACAAGAAAAAGCTCGTCATCGAGGCGCTCAAAAAGGCCGGACGCGAGGATCTCATCGGCTACGGGCCGAAGTGCCTTGTCCGCCCGTACGGCGATGACCGCGCGATGCCGCACGGCAAATCCGGCGGCGGCAAAAAGCCCTCCGCCGCTCAGACCGGCGGCCGCAGAAACGACGCGCCCCGCGGCGGGCAGAGCCCGAAGAACGGCGGCGCTGACAAGCCGAAAAGCTTTAAGCGCAAATCCGGCTGGGCCAAGCCAAAGCCCACGGCAAAGAGCAAAAAGAGATAAAAAATGCTTGCAAAGCGATCGCTTTGCAAGCATTTTTCTTTTACCGCTCTTATATTCACTTGCCAGGCGACAGAAAAAAGCCCATGGGTTTGCAAAATCCACGGGCTTTTTGACGAAATGAATCAATATCCGCTCACTGATAATCGCTCAGCAGGAACATCGACTTGATCGCGACGACCTCGTCGTATTCCTCCTGCGAGACCTGCACGTCGGCGTTGAGCGCCTTGAGGTCGGTCTTGAGCACCTCGAGCGCCTCATCCGCGCTCTGGGCGCGGCCCTCGCGCAGGATGCGGATCATGCGCGTGAGCACGACAGGGTGCGCATAGCGCGCCGGCAGCGGAAAATCGTCCGGCAGGACGTGGGCAAGGTTGGCCTGTGCCTCTTCCCAGGCACGGGCGACGGCCTTTTTGTTGTTCTTCGCCGTGGGCAGCACGTGCGCGCCGGAAAAAAAGAAGATCGCCGCAAAGCCGAAGAGGGCGAAATACATGCCGAAATCTCCGCCGTTACGCCACGAGATGATGCCGTACACCAGCGCCGCCGCGCCCGCCAGCACGATGGCCAGCGCGACCCAGCGGTAGGCGGGGTTCGTATGCTGGTTCACACGCTTGGCTCTGGCTGCCTTGGAGAGCCGGTCTGTCAGCTCGGGGTAGCCGGAGAGGAACTTCTGCGCCTTTTCCAGCTCTTCTTTCGCGCTCTGCGCGTCGCTCGTCAGCTCGGAAAGATAGCGCGCAGCCTCTTCCTTTGCCTTCTGCTCCAAGCGCTGCTCGCCGCCGACGCTCAGCGTCGGGATCTCGGGATGCACTTCCCCGATATAGGCGAGCATCGCGTCCACGTCTTCCTCGCGCTTGAAGGTACACTGCTTTTCCTTCCCGCCGTCATACTGCACCACGAGATAGGGGATCGCGCCGAACACGCCCTTGCCCGAAAAGCCGCCCTGGCTCATCGCCACGCGCTTGAAGACGCGGCGCACCGACGAAAAGGCGACGTAATAGCGCCGGTCAATAAAATAGCTATTCAAAAACAGCGCCTCTTTCCCCACGCCGCAGGGGCCGAAACGCTTGCAGGACTTCTTGTCCGCGGCGACAGCTTCGGCGTTGAGACTCGTTTCGCCAAGGCGCACAGGTGCAAAAATCATAAAGCTCCTCCAAAATTTGAAAAAAGCGGTGGGAGAGCATTCTCCCACCGCTCTACGAATAGTTTACTTGTGCAGCGTCTCGTAGTGAGGCTGGGTGTGGCGCTTCTTGATGGTGTACAGGAAGATGCCAAGGAACACGATAGCGGCGATGATACCGACGGGGTAAGCGAGCGCAGTGTTGTAAATGGTAGCGCCGTCAGCAGTCTTGGTGTTGAGGAACTGGCCAAGGCACTCGTTGCCCAGCAGGAAGTACGTCACGGACACAGCGCTCATGAAGGTAGCGGGAACAGCGGTGATCCAGTAGTTCTTCTTATCATAGAAGAGGTACATGGAAGCGGCCCACAGAACGATCATGGCGAGGGTCTGGTTCGTCCAGCTGAAGTAACGCCAGATGATGGTGTAGTCGATCTTGCCGAGGGCGTTGCCGATGCCGAGGATCGCGCCGACGCCGAGAACGGGCACGCAGAGGACCAGACGGTTCTTCCAGCTCTTCTGCTCCATGTGGAACCAGTCGGCCAGAACAAGACGGGCGGAACGGAACGCCGTATCACCAGAGGTGATGGGGCAGGCGATAACGCCGAGCATGGCGAGCGCAATGCCCACGCCGCCCATGGTCTTGGAGCAGACGTCGTAAACAGCGGTAGAGCCGCCGCCGCCGAGAGCGAGGAGCTCTTCGCCGGTGTAGAGAGCGCAGCCGGCAGCAGCCCAGATCAGAGCGATGATACCCTCAGAGACCATTGCGCCGTAGAAGACGAAGTGGCCCTGCTTCTCGCTCTTCATGCAGCGAGCCATCAGGGGGCTCTGCGTGGCATGGAAGCCGGAGATCGCGCCGCAGGCGACGGTGATGAACATGAAGCTCCAGATCGGAGTGCCCTGCGGGTGGAGGTTGGCGAAGTTGTTCCAGATCTCGGGGATCTCATAGCCCTTGGTGAAGATACCCAGAGCCACGCCGAGCGCCATAATGATCAGGCAGATACCGAACAGGGGGTAGATCTTACCGATGATCTTGTCGATGGACAGGAACGTTGCGATGAAGTAGTAGATCAGGATCAGGACCAGCCAGAACAGCTTGCTGGCCACAATGCCGGTGCTGCCGCCGTTGGTGAACAGCAGCTGGATCAGACCGGCAGGGCCGACCGCAAAGACCGTACCGACCATGACGAGCAGCACCACGCTGAACACGCGCATGACGTTCTTCATCGCGCCGCCGAGGTAGATACCGGAGATCTCGGAGATGGAAGCGCCTTCGTTACGCTCGCTCATCATACCGGAGAAATAGTCGTGGACCGCACCGGCAAAAATCGTACCGAAGGTGATCCACAGGAAAACCACAGGACCCCACAGAGCGCCGCTCAGAGCGCCGAAGATGGGGCCGAGGCCCGCAATGTTCAGAAGCTGGATCATAAACAGCTTCCACTGCGGCAGAACCATGTAGTCCACGCCATCGTTGATCTTGACAGCCGGCGTTTCACGGTCGTCAGGGCCGAAGGTCTTTTCGACGATGCCACCGTAAACGAAGTAGCCGCCGATCAGCAATGCGAGGCAGATCAGAAAGCTAAACATTTTTCTCCTCCTATTTTTTCACAAATGTTTGCCTTGCAGGGGAATTTCCCCTGCGTTTCGCCTGATTATAATAATTTTTTGGAGAAAAAAGTCAATCGTCAAAATGAACAAATTTTGAATGAATATTATTTCATTCGAGCTGGATATTTGTTTTTCCCTTATGCGCGGATGACCTGCTCGATGGCCGCTAAAAGCTCGTCGTAGCCCTCAAAAGCGGGCAGATGCGGGTAGTCGTGCTTGATCTTTTCCGTCGTGCGGAACAGGAAGCCCGCCTTGGACGCTTCGATCATTTCGAGGTCGTTGTAGCTGTCGCCGCTGGCGATGGTCTCAAAGCCGATGGACTGAAGGCCGCGCACGGTCGTAAGCTTGGAATGCTCGCATCTCATCTTGATGCCGCTGATGAATCCGTCGGCGTCCACCTCGAGAGAGTTGCAGAAAATGGTCGGCCAGCCGAGTTTTTTCATCAGCGGTTGTGCAAATTCCTCAAAGGTGTCGCTCAAAATGATGGCCTGCGTCTCAGATCTCAGCTTGTCGAGGAATTCTTTCGCCCCCGGCAGCGGGTCGATGCGCGCGATCGTCTCCTGAATTTCCTTGAGTCCCAGGCCGTGCTCGCGGAGCACGCCCAGGCGCCATTTCATCAGCTTGTCGTAGTCCGGCTCGTCGCGCGTGGTGCGCGTCAGCTCGGGAATGCCGCTCTCGCGGGCAAATTCGATCCAAATTTCGGGGACGAGCACGCCCTCCATATCAAGGCAGGTAATATACATGTTTATTCTCCTTTATCACTTTTCCGCCGCGGCCTTGCCGAGCACGTAGTCGAGCATCTCACCGCGGTCGATCACGTCGCGGTGACGCACCGCGCGGGAGCGTAGGTCGGCAAGATTCTTCGGCACGGGCACGCCCGTGACCTTGTGGAGCTGCTCCATCACGTCGAACTCGTCGCCCTCGGCCTTTTCGCCGATGCCCTCGAGCACGGCGGCGGGGAATTTATAAGGAGAGGCAGTGGAGAGCACGACGACGGCGTTGTGCTCGGGGTTTGCCTGCTTGTACTGCTGCGCCACGTCCCAGGCGACCGCCGTGTGCGTGTCGCAGAGGTAATGGTCGTCCTTCCAGACCTTGCCGATGGCGGTTTTCGCACCCTCGTCGTCGCAGAAGCCTGCCCAGAAGAGCTCGTGCAGCTTTTCGAGCATGTCCGCGGGCACCTCGTACTCACCGTTTTCGCTGAGCTGCTTCATTAAATCCGCGATGAGCTTGTCGTCGCCGGAGAGGAGATAGAGCAGGCGCTCCAAGTTACTGGAGACGAGAATGTCCATCGAGGGGGACACTGTCTTGTAGAAGGGGCGGCGGCGGTCATAGCGGCCCGTGCGCAGGAAGTCGGTCAGCACATTGTTGGCGTTGGACGCGCACACGAGCTTGCCGACGGGAAGGCCCATCTCCTTGGCAAAATAGCCCGCGAGGATATCGCCGAAGTTGCCGGTCGGCACGACGTAGTCGACCTTGTCGCCCGGCTGGATGCGGCCCGCCTGCACGAGGTCGGCGTACGCTCTATAATAATAGACGACCTGCGGGGCGAGGCGGCCGATGTTGATGGAGTTGGCCGAGGACAGGCGAACGCCCTTACCCTCGAGCAGCTGATCCTTGCTGACGGCGGAGAAGATTTTCTTCACGCCGGTCTGCGCATCGTCGAAGTTGCCGCGTACCGCGCACACGCAGACGTTTTCGCCCGCCTGCGTCGCCATCTGCGCCTGCTGCACGGCGCTCACGCCGCCGTGGGGGTAGAAGACGATGATCTTCGTGCCCGGCACATCGCAGAAGCCCTCCATCGCCGCCTTGCCGGTGTCGCCGGACGTGGCGGTCAGGATCATGATCTCGTCGTCCACACCGAGCTTTTCTTTCGACGCGGTCATCAGGCGCGGCAGCATCGAGAGCGCCACATCCTTAAAAGCGCTCGTCGGCCCGCGGAAAAGCTCGAGGATGAAGTCCTCACCGACGGGGACGGTCGGGGTCAGGTGGTCGGTCTCAAACTTGCCGGTATAGCCGTCGTGGACGAGTTTTGCCATCTCCGCTTCTGAAAAGTCGGGCAGGAGCTTGGATAAGATCTTCGTCGACATGGACATCGTGTCCATATTTAATACAGTAGTATAGTCGAACTTGACCTCGTCAAACGACGGCATCGTGTAGAGGCCGCCGTCGGGGGCAAGGCCGTTTAAGATGGCCTGCGCGCTGCTGGCCTTTAAATTTTTGTCACGGGTGCTCTGATACTGCATGGATGTTTCCTCCTGTATCTCACGGGAAAAGTTTTTTTGTTTTCCCTATTGTATTTTCACAAACGCTATGTTATATTGTTTCCATCAAAAAGTCAAGTGTTTTTCTTATGCGGACAGTTTCGGCGTAAGTCACAAATTCGTCCGCACTTGACGGAGTATCCAAAAAAGAAAGAAGGTCATTCCCCGTGAATATTTCGCTGCTGGGCTTCGGCACCGTCGGTTCCCATTTTTATAAGCTGTGCGAGGGGCGAACCGATCTGCATGTTGCAGCTGTTCTCTCCCGCCGTCCCCGCCCGGAGCTCACATGCACCGTGACCGCCGATTACGACGAGATCGTGCGTGATCCCTCGATTGATATTGTGGTGGAAGTCATGGGCGGCATCGAGCCGGCGTACAGCTACCTCTGCGCGGCCATGCGTGCGGGCAAGCACGTCGTCACCGCGAACAAGCAGCTCATGTGCGCCCACTTTGAAGAGCTCACCTCCCTTGCAAAAGAAAAAGGCGTGGCGCTGCGCTGCACTGCCGCCGCGGGCGGCGGCATCCCCTGGCTCACCTCCCTCTCCCGCGCGTCTGAGCTTGATGAGATCAAGGCTGTCGAGGGCATTCTGAACGGCACAACGAATTACATGCTTTCCGCCATGACGAATTCCGGCGCGGATTACGCGCCCGCGCTGCAAAAGGCGCAGGAGCTCGGCTACGCCGAGGCCGACCCCACCGCGGATGTTGAGGGTCTGGACGCGCGCCGCAAGATCGTCCTCTCCGCCGACCTTGCCTTCGGCGTGAACATCAGGGAAGAGGACATCCCCTGTGTCGGTATCTCGTCCATCACCGCGGGCGACATCGCCAAGGCGAAGGACGAGGGCCTGACCTACAAGCTCATTGCCCGAGCGGAGAAAAACGGCCATGCCGTGGCCGCGTTCGTCTGCCCGACGCTTTTCCCCTCCTCCGCGCCCGAGGCGCACACCGACGGCACCGGCAACCTCGTCACGCTGTTCGCATCGCGTTTTGGCAAGCAGAGCTTTTCCGGCGCGGGCGCAGGCGGCTACCCGACCGGCTCGAACGTGCTGCGCGACTGTCTCGACGTCGCCGACGGCTGCCGCAGCTTCTATGCTGACTCCTTCACCCCCTGCTCGGTGAACCTCTCCGGCACGCAGTGCAAGTGGCTGTTCCGCTGCATGGGCGAATACTTTACCCGCGAGTGCAGCGCCCGCGAGGCGTTCGACGCCTATGAATCTTACCGAAAGGACGACCCGCACGCGCTGCTTGCGCGCTACGCGGCCGAAGAGGAATAAACTCCATGCTCAAAGTTTTGAAATTCGGCGGTTCGTCGCTTGCCGACGCCCGCCAGTTCGCCAAGGTCAAGTCCATCGTGGAAGCCGACCCCGCCCGCCGCGTGGTCATCGTCTCCGCGCCGGGCAAGCGCTTCTCCGGCGACCATAAGATCACCGATCTTCTCTATCTCTGCGCCGCGCACATCAAATACGGCGTTTCGTGCGAGGACATCTTCGCCATGATCCGCGACCGCTACAACGAGATCATCGCCGAGTGCAGCCTGCACATCAGCCTCGACAAGGAATTTGACGCGCTGTGGGACAAGATGAAAAATGGCATCAGCCAGGATGAGCTCGCCTCGCGCGGCGAATACTTCTCCGCACGGCTGATGGCCGAATACCTCGGCTATGAGTTCGTCGACGCGGCCCGCTGGATCAAGTTCAAGTTCGACGGCACCGTCGATCAGGACGCATCCTACGCGGCGCTGCGCTCCCTCGCCGAGGACCGCAAGGTCGTCATCCCCGGTTTCTATGGCGTGATGCCCGACGGGCACATCCGCACGTTCTCCCGCGGCGGCAGCGACATCACCGGCGCGCTCGCGGCAGCGGCGCTCGGCGCGGACGTGTATGAGAACTGGACGGACGTCTCCGGCATCCTGATGGCCGACCCGCGCATCGTCGACGATCCCGAGCCCATCCGCCGCGTGACCTACAGCGAGCTGCGCGAGCTGAGCTACATCGGCGCGCAGGTCCTGCACGAGGGCACGATCTTCCCCGTGCGCGAGAAAAACATCCCGCTCAACATCCGCAACACCAACGACCCCGACCACCCCGGCACGCTCATCATGGAGTCATTTGACGACGTGGACGACGGACGGCTCATCACCGGCATCGCGGGCAAGAAAAACTACTCCATCGTCACCATTGCCAAAACCGGTATGTCCTCGAGCGTGGGCGCGTTCCGGCAGGTGTTCGAGGTGTTCGAGCGCAACGGCGTGAGCATCGAGTATGCCCCCAGCGGTATCGACTGTCTGTCGCTCGTCGTGCCGAGCGAGAAGATCGCCCCGTGCCTGTATTCCGTGCTCGGCGAGCTGGAAAAGCAGCTCAAGCCGGATCACCTGCACGTGACGGAGAACATCTCCATCGTCGCGGCCGTCGGCCGGAAGATGGTGTTCCGCCCCGGCACGTCGGGCCGCATCTTCGCCGCCCTCGGCGAGCACGGCATCAACATCCGCATGATCTCGCAGGGGCCGGACGAGCTCAACATCATCGTCGGCGTGGACACGAAGGATTTTGCCCCCGCCATTCAGGTCCTGTATAACAGCTTTGTGAAGTAAGAAAGGAAGTTCAGATATGAAGCAGTATCGTGTTGCCATCCTCGGCGCAAGCGGCGCCGTGGGTCAGGAAATGATGAAGATCCTCGCCGAGCGCAGCTTCCCCGTCGGGGAGCTGCACCTGCTCGCAAGCGCCCGCTCGGCCGGCAAGGTCGTGTCGTGGCAGGGGCAGGACATCGTCGTCGAGGAGGCGACGGACGCCGCCTTCGCCGGCATGGACATCGTCCTCGGCGCGGCGGAAAACGACATCGCCGAGCGCTTTGCCCCCGCGATCGTGCGCTCCGGCGCCGTGTTCGTGGATAACTCCTCGGCCTTCCGTCTCGACCCGAACGTGCCGCTGGTCGTGCCGGAGATCAACCCCGGCGACGTGAAGCTGCACCACGGCATCATCGCAAACCCCAACTGCTCGACCACCATCACGCTCACGGCCATCAACGCGCTGCGCAAGCTCTCGCCCATCCACAGCATGGTCGTCTCGACGTATCAGGCCGTGTCCGGCGCGGGCGCCGGCGGTCCGGTCGAGCTGCAAAACGAGGTCGACGCCCTGCGCGACGGCAAGGAATACGCGCCGAAGGTGTTCGCGCACCAGATCGCCTACAACGTCATCCCGCAGATCGGCGGCGAGCAGTGCGACGGCTACACCTCCGAGGAGATGAAGCTCCAGAACGAGGGCCGCAAGATCCTGCATCTGCCGGACATGAACGTGGCGTGCACCTGTGTGCGTGTGCCCGTCGTGCGCAGCCACTCCATCTCCGCC